>Ga0180438_10001706_pt1 | contig 38158 bp, 33 predicted proteins | sample SS_ome_12_FD_132455 | JGI IMG/M metagenome (GOLD analysis project Ga0180438, IMG submission 132455) | Hypersaline lake sediment archaeal communities from the Salton Sea, California, USA - SS_3_D_2 metaG | ecosystem: Environmental > Aquatic > Non-marine Saline and Alkaline > Hypersaline >... | reverse complement strand
CGGTAGAAGCGCCACTGGTTGCCGGCCTTGTGGCCCTTGATCTTGCCCTGGGCGAGCCAGCGGTAGAAGGTCGGCTTGCTGACCTTGAGGAAGTCGGCGGCGGCTTTGAGGTCGAGCACTTCGCCTGCGGGTGCCGTGTCCCGCTGCTTCGGCCTCGCCCTCTTGGCGCGCTTCGGGGTGGCTTTCACTGTCTTCTTACGCATCTCGCAGCTCCTGTTTCCGCCCGCGGCGGGGGGTCCGTGCGGCCTCGTCGAGCAGGTAGTCGGCGACGATGGGAAGGGCCTGGGCGAGTCTGCCCTCCCGTTCGGCATCGCGGATCATGTCCAGGGTCATCTCCGGGAGGTCGGGGGCGAGGGGTTCGAGGGCATCGGAGAGGTCGGCGCCCCGGCGGACGGCGGTGCGGGCGGCCATCAAGACGTCATGGGCCCGGGATCGGGGCGCAGCGGCGGCCGCGGTCTCGAGGGCTGTGAGGATGGGCACGCCCACGCCGAGCATGACTCCGAGACGGCCGAAGCCGAGGGCGTAGGCGTAAAGCCCGCGGTTCTTGGGAGGCACCGCGGCTTGCTCGGCTTCGAGCCGGTCGGCGATGAGAGTAAGGGACGAACTCGGGTCGCCTCTGCTCTCGCCATTGTGCACCATGCCCGAGATGAAGGAGGGCCAGTCGAGGCGGCGGAGCGCGTCGGAGATGGATCGGCCGGCGCAGACGGACTCGCGCATGCACTGGAGGGGCTTGGTGAGGGCGGCGGGAGCATCTTCGGCGACGGAGTCGAGCGCGAACAGGATTGGCTGATCGACTTGCAGGGCTGAAGCGAGCCGGCGGCAAAGCCAGATAACATCGGCGGCGTCCGGTGCGGCAGCAGCCTTAGCGCGCATGGCACGACTCCTTTCGAAGGCCGGCCCAACATTATCAGGCATTATCTCTGATAATAGTATACCATGGATGATAAGCTTGTCAAGACCCTTTTCGAGGGCCGTTGTGGGGCACAGGGCGTGCAATGGGCGCTGAGATTCCGAGGCTGCCGGAGATGATGTCGTTGGGGCTGGAGGATCGGGAGGCCCTGTCGGGCCTCCTCTCCGGACTCTGGCCGCGGCAGTCTGAGTTCACGTTCACCAACCTGTTCATCTGGCGGGATGCGTACCAGCTTCGGATTGCGCGCATCGAAGACGCCGTGGCGATCTTCTCGTGGATGGCCGACCCGGAGGACTCCTTTCTTCTCCCTCCCTTGGGCGGGGATGCGAACGCAGAGACCGTACGTCGGTGCTTCGAGTACATGTCCGAGGCGGGGCACAACCCGCGCCTGGCCAGGGCGACGCAGGAGGACCTGGCACGGCTCGGCATCTCGGAGGAGCACTTCGTGGTGGAGCCGGACCGGGATCAGTGGGACTATGTCTACCTCGTGCAGGACTTGGTCGAACTGAGCGGGAGCCGATACCACCGCAAGCGGAACCATATCGAGCAGTTCACGCGGGAGCATGAGTTCGAGTACATGCCCCTGACCGCGGAACTCGTGCCCCAGTGCCAGGAGCTGCAGGATCGGTGGTGTGATGAGAAGCACTGCGACTTGGTGGCGACGCTGCGGGCGGAGGCGCGCGCAGTGAAGGAGGTGCTGGAGAAGTTCGAGCTGCTCGGCGTGCCCGGCGGGTGCATCGAGGTGGAGGGGGCCGTCGAGGCCTTCACTCTCGGCGAGCTACTCAACCCCGATACTGTGGTAATTCACATCGAGAAGGCAAACGCGGCCTTCCACGGCCTCTACCAGGTGATCAACCAGCAGTTCTTGGAGAGACAATGGTCGAACGTACGCTACGTGAACCGGGAACAGGACCTCGGCGTGTCGGGCCTGCGTCGGGCGAAGGAATCGTATTACCCCGACCACATGGTGCAGAAGTTCGTCGTAACCCTCCGTTGACTTGCGGCCTCTGCCGCGCGCTGGTTCTTGTTTTCCTTTCCCTTGGTGGCGCGTGTGCCGCGACGGCCGCGCCGGAGATAACGGTGTATCCCGACGGGCCGCGCGTGGGTGAGGTGATGTTCGTAAGATTCGCTCCGGAGAGCGAACTGCTGCGCGCGGCGTGCTCGTGGAACGGCAAGTCGTACCGACTTCTTCCGGCCGGCGGGGAGTTCGAGGTGGTGCTTCCCGTCGGTCTGAAGACGAGGCCCGGCGCGCAGCACGCTATGATCTACTGGAAGTATGCCGACGGCGGGATGGGAAAGGCCCGACTTCCGGTGGCGGTGTGTGCGCGGGAGTTCGGCGTCCAGCATCTTCACCTTTCGCGGGAGCAGGAAAGCACGTACACCGCTGAGGAGACGAAGCGCGAGAAGAGGTTGATCGGGGCTGCGCTCGATCGCGTGGGTGCCGAGCGACACTGGTGGGGGAGCTTCGTGATGCCGGTGGAGGGGAGAGTCAGCACAGGGTTCGGGCTGCAGCGGTACATAAACGATCGACTGGCCTATCGTCACAGGGGCATCGACATTGCGGCGGCTGAGGGCACGCCCGTGCGCGCGGCGGCATCTGGGGCAGTCTCGCTCGCCGATGATTCGTTCGTCCTGCACGGACAGACGGTGATCATCGACCACGGGCACGGAATCTCGACGCTGTACATCCATCTGTCGCAGATCGATGTCGAAGACGGGCAGCAGGTGAGCCAGGGACAGGTGATCGGGCGTGTGGGCGCCAGCGGAGTGGCTACGGGGCCTCACCTGCATTTCGGGGTCTACGCTTACCACGAGCCGGTGGATCCGTTCTTCTGGACGGACCTTCCCGAGCAGGAACCGGCGGAATGAGGTTGGGCGCGGACACACTGTATCCGCGCCCAATCTGAGTGACGGCCGACGGAGGATACCGCGGCCTCCTCCATCGAAGTGACTATCTCTTCCTGGCCGCCTTCTTCCTCTTCTTTGCGGTCTTCTTCTTTGCCGCCTTCTTCCTCTTCTTCTTGGCGGTCTTCTTTGCTGCCTTCTTCCTGGTCTTCTTCTTTGCCGTCTTCTTCTTTGCTGTCTTCCTCTTCGCCTTTCGCTTAGCAGGCAACTCTCAGCCCCCCTTTCTTCGCGCCGTGGATGTCACTTGCTCGACATCACCTAGTACCCGGGCTCAGGCCTCTTCCGCACGGCACGTTAGTGAGTGGCCGAACCGCCTCAGTGGCCACTGCCGCGCGCGTCCGCGCGACTCTGTCGCAATATGCCATGTTCCGACATATTTCTCGCAAGATGTTCGACGAAAATTTTCGAGTGGAAATCAGGTTGGTCGCGCGGGACTGCAAGACGCGCGCGGAATATCCCGCTCACAGGTGTGCGGTTTGCGCGTGTGTTTCCGTCGCGCTGGATGGTGAGCGCGCGTGGAGAATCGCAACGTGCACATCGCGAGCACGCATGATCGGATGCGCTCCGTCGTGCGCTTCGGTACCGCGCGCGATGATTGCCGAAGACGCGCCGACGGCGGGACCGGTGAGTCCCGCCGTCGCTGACTGACAGCCAAATGGGAGCGGATCACTCGCGCACGGCAAGAATCGAGTCTTCCTCGAGGATGAGGAGTTCCTCTCCTTCGACGGAAACTTCCGTGCCCGCGTACTTCGAGTAGACCACCGTGTCGCCGACCTTCACGGAGAGCGGGACACGGGCCCCAGTATCGAGGACCCGCCCGCTGCCGACGGCGAGCACCTCGCCCTCTTGCGGCCGCTTGCGCGCGGTGTCGGGCAGAAGGATGCCGCCGGAGGTCTGCTCGTGTTTTCCAGACGGGCGCACGACCAGCCGGTCACCAAGGGGTTGCAGCATAGAGCCATTCTCCTCGGAGCGTCGTCCAGTGATGCGACGATGCGATTTGCGCCAGAAACGCCAGGACGGCGCTATTTTAGGCTGTGGGCCGCGGGGATGTCAACTCGCGCCACAACTCGCGCCAACTGGCGGCGGCGGCTCGCGCGCGGGCCGCCGCCCGGGACCTGGGACGTTGCCGAGCACGGTTGGCCGCGCCGGCCTCGGAGCGCATCTGGAGGGAAAGGCGGTGGGGCATGGCGAAGGCCGCTAAGAGCATGCGGCACCGGGAGGCGACGGTCATGGGTTCGGATTGCCCCGAGAGTGGCTTGGATTCCTTTGAGATCGGGAGGCTCTATAAGTACCTCCGCGTGGTGGATGTCGTGGACGCGCTCGACGGCATCGGCTACTTCGATCTGACGCTGATGTCGCCGCAGATCCGGCCGCTGTGGTCGGGAATGAAGTTCTGGGGAGTGGCGCTGACGATCCGCTGCGTGCCGGCCAACCGTCCGATGTGGAAGCTGGAGACCACCGAGGACGTCGTACGTGCGCACGAGATCTGGTTCAAGGAGGTGGGGCACGTCGGCACCGGAGGGGTGATACGGCCCGGGCACGTGCTGGTGACGGACACCGGCGGCGCGAGGGAGGTCGGGTTCTGGGGATCCGCGAACAGTATGGGGGCCGTATCCGAAGGCGCAGTCGGCATAGTGACCGACGGCTTCGCGCGGGACACGGCGGAGCTTGCGCGGCAGAAGACTCCGGTGGTGGCGCGAGCGCGCGGACGCACGATCATCCCCGGCCGAATCGAGGTCGTGGAGGTGCAGACCCGGATTGGGTGCGGCGGCGTGCAGGTCCGCCCCGGCGACATGGTCGGGTGTGATGATGACGGCGTGGTGGTGGTGCCTCTGGAAGTAGCGGAGAAGGTCGCGGTGCACGCGCGCGCCGTCTTGCTCAGCGATATGCGAGACCGCCGAGCGCTCTACGAGCGTCTCGGCATGGAGCCGGATGAGACGGTCGATTACGAGGCCGTGGAGGCATATTACCGGCAGTTCTCATGAAGCCGGGCGTGAGCAGGCATCCGGGGGGAGCCGTTGGGCTTCCCCCGGATCGCGCGAGTGCCGCCCACCGGGAGGCAGCAGCAGTGACCGAGGAGATTCGCGGCAAGTCGGCCGGCTGGGTCGGCCCAGTCGAGGAATACGAGCGGAATGAGGGTTCGGTGGGGCGGAAGCGGATCGTATTCGTGGGGGCCTCCTACAAGTTCGTGCATCGGGTCGTGCGGGACATGCTGCTCGTGGGAGGCTTCGACGAGTGCGAGATCGTCCTGCACGACATCGGCGAGCGGCCGCTGAAGATCGTCGGGGATCTGCTGGAGAGGATGATCGCGCAGGCGAACTCGGGCCTGCGGGTGGTGCGGACGCTGCACCGGGAGGAGGCGCTCCGCGGCGCCGCGGCAGTCGTCCTCTCCATCACCACAGGTGGGCGCGAGGCCGACTTCCGATCATTTGAGGTGTGTGCGAAGTACGGGATTCCGGTCGGCGTCGGCGACACGCTGGGGCCGGCGGCGCTGGCGCGGAACCTGCGGGAGGTGCCGGTGGTGGTGGAGATCGCAAAGGATGTCGAGCGGCTCTGCCCGGGCGCGGCGGTGCTGAACTTCACCAACCCGATGTCGGCGATCACGGGGGCGATCGCGCGGGCGACGTCGCTGACCGTGTGGGGGCTCTGTCATTCAGCCGACGAGCTGTTCAGCTACTTCGTGCGGGTCTTTGGGGTGAAGAAGGCACAGGTTGAGATGGAGCTGGGCGGGGTGAACCATCAGTCGTTCGTCACAAAGCTCGTCGTTGCCGGCGAAGACCGGACGGCCGATATCCTCGAGGCGACGCGCGCTTCGGAGGTCAAGCTGGAGGACGCGCTGGTCGAGACCAGGCGGGAGGAGGTCCGCCTTCAGCAGGACATCTTCCGGACGCTCGGCGTATGGCCCTCGACAGGCGAGACGCACCTGGCCGAGTTCTACGAGTACTTCTTGGCACCGCGGCGGGTGGACCAGCTCGGCCTGAGAGAAAGGGTCAAGAAGATCGTCCCCGGCCGCGGGCCATTCGGCCCCACCGAGCCGCCGGAGATCATTATGGAGTGGGCGTACGGGCCGGAACCCGTGGGCGACCTCCATCTGATGACCACCGAGCATGCACACGAGCTGCTGTGGTCGTACTTTACCGGCGAACCGTTCACGCGCGCTCTGAACCTGCTGAACCGCGGGCCGTATCTCAAAGGGATTCCCGAGGAGGCTTGTGTCGAGGTGATCGTCACGACCGCGGGCGATCGGGTAACCGGGAAGCAGGTCGAGCTGCCCACGGCTGCGCACTCCCTGGTGCAGCGTTGGGTCAGCATCCACGAGCTGTCGATCAAGGCTGCGATGGAATGCGATCGGGATGCGGCAAGGCAGGCGCTGTTCCTCGATCCGCACGTGACGGACATGTACGACATCGAGCCGATGCTCGAGGATTTCCTCGCCACCCTCGAGCCGTGGCTGCCGCGGGGGTGGTACGGGTGAATGGAGGAGGAAGACGGTGACTCGGAATCGCGACTGTGACTGGCGAAAGCGATTCGCGCCCGGAGAGGTGATCCAACGGGTTCGGCCTAAGGAGAGCTTCGCGTATCTGGGGAACCCGCACAAGGGCACCACGACGTTCCAGCGGCTGAACGGTGACCCGCTGTACGACGGCACAACGTGGGACGACAGGGGGGCACCGGTGGAGTTCCCGCCCTTCGACGGGAACCTGAAGAACGACCGGTATCCGGACACCACTCTCGCGTACTGCCGCTGGCTGTGGTCGGTGATCGAGCCAGAGAAGGGCAAGTACCGCTGGGACATCATCGAGAGCGCAATGGAGGCGGCTCGCGTGCGGGGCCAGACGGTCCAAGTGCGTGTTCAGCCCTATGTCGGCGATGACATGCCCGAGTGGTACTGGCAGATGGGCGGAGTGCGGCAGCGTAAGCCGGATAAGCGCGGCGTCTACGAGCCGGACCACAATCGGGCAGCATATGCGACACACTGGGGAGACTTCATCCGTGCCTTCGCAAGGCGCTTCGATGGACACCCGAGTCTGGAGAGCTTCGACATCGCCTACGGCGGGCCGTTTGGAGAGATGGGCGGGAACGCCACCAAGGCGACGGCCGCCAAGCTCGTCGACATCTACCTCCGCAGCTTCCGAAAGACACACATCCTGTCGATGCTCGGCACACACGGGTGCGCGTATGCGGCCACGAAAAATCGACGGACCGGCTGGCGGGCGGACTGCTTCGGCGACGTGCGCACGGAGGGCCACGGCAGTGTGCCGGATGGTCTGTGCTGGAACCACATGCACGACGAATACCCGCGGAAGGTATTCGAGGATGGGGTGCAGGATGCTTGGAAGACCGCGCCGGTGACGCTCGAGACCTGCTGGACGGTGGGCCACTGGTACGAGCAGGGCTGGGACATCGACTGGATCCTGGAGCAGGGGCTGAAGTACCACCTGTCGGTCTTCATGCCGAAGTCGAGCTATATCCCGGACGAGTGGATGGACAAGATCGAATGGTTCAATCGAAGGATGGGGTATCGGTTCGTGCTGCGGCAGATGATACTGCCGCTGGAGGCGAAGCCCGGGCGAGGGATTCGGGTCCATGTATGGATCGACAATGTCGGTGTGGCGCCGATCTATCGGCGCTACCGGTTCGCGTATCGATTCCGACAGGGCGACCGGGCGGCGGTGGTGCACTCGAAGCAGGACATCCGAAAGTGGATGCCGGAGCACACCTGGTTTTCGGAGCGCGTGGCGGTCCCCGCGTGGCTGAAGCCGGGGGCCGCCAAGGTGGATGTTGGGGTTATCGATCCGGAGACGAACGAGCCCAGGGTGAAGCTGGCAGTTGAGGAAATCCGTGAGGACGGCTGGCACCCGATGGCGCTGATGGATGTCGTGGGCTGAGGGTTCACCTCTCGGCCCGGGCTGGAGAGCGAAGGGCGAGCCGCCCAGACGCAAGTTTGCTGCTTGCTTAAGGTCTCCGGCCAGCGGCGGAACTGTGGAATATCCCCTATGGCGGCCTGAAACGACAGGGAGTTCGGATCGGCAACGCCGCCCGCCGGCAGCGGCGGACTGCGCGGTCGATCAGGGGCCACATCTCTAGGCCGGGAGGGGATGTTATGACTGACGGTACGCTGTGTTGTTGGCGCGATGTTGTCCGCGTCTGCCTGGATTTGGCAGAGATCATTCCCGTGGCGGAGCACCTTGCCCGACTGCCTGAGAGCGAGCGTCAAATGCTGCTTGACGGCATCGACAGCGATGGGCTGCGGGTCGCCGTTGATTCGGTGCTGCGGCGACAGCAAGAGCAGCTCGCGCTGGTGTGACGTCCCGCGCGGCGCGTCACGGAGAATCGGTGGAACCGGTAATAATGGGGGTACCAATGGTGTCCGGCAGAGTATGGGCGGGGACGGGTCTCTGGCTCTACGCGACATCCACGGCGTCGCTCATTCTGGGTCTCGTGTGCTCTGAATCGATCAGCTTTCGCGGCTTTTGGCCCGAGTTCTGCACTATCGTCAGCCTGGGTCTCCTGTTGACAGCTTTGATACACACCATAGACCACCGCCCAATACGACAGGGCTAGTCTCGCATACGGCAAACCAGCCTGCGGCGGAAGATCGCGCGGTCTGCAGCCCGTGCCCGACCGCGCGTTCGCCTTGGCCCGGGGACGACAGGGCGCTTTCAGAGTGATCGGCGGAGGGGGTGGGAGAGTTCGTAGCCGCGGGGCGCTGACGACCTGCGGGTGCCTCAGGAGCGACTCCTGACCACCTATCGCGCGTTCGTCGTGCTTGCCTGCGTCATGACCACGCTGGAAGCACTTTCGAGATGACTTCTAGGTATATCTGGGATCCCGCCTGGCAATTTCCTGGCCCTGGCGTGCTCGACTCAAGCGCCCAGACCCAGAGGGGCTCTTTCGGCCGGTTCTATTGCCGCATGACAAGGGCACTATGGCCAGAAGGAGCAACAGGCCCTCACCGGACGAGCCCGATGAGCGTCTGCGGAGCACAGGTCAACGGGAGAGCCATGGCTCGATGGGCTTCTGGGCATGCGTCGCGAAGGGCAGTTCCACCCGTGTCCCCGCAGCGGCAGACTCGTAGGCGGCCATGATGATCTCCAGCACGGCGCGTCCGTCCTCACCCGTCTCCGCCGGCTGGCTGCCGTGCTTCACACAGTCAACAAAGTGCGCCAACTCCTGCGGGAAGCCGTAGTTCCACTCCTCTTCGAAGACCGTGAAGGTCCAACCTTTGGTCTCGGGTGCTTTCTCTACCGCGTAGCCGTATCCCGCCTCACTGAAGGTCTCCAGCGCGTTTCCATGCAGCAGGTCAGCGTACGTGACGCCCTTCGAGCCGTAGATCTCCGCCCGATCGTCCATGCCGCCCTGCCGGGCCCAGCTCTCCTCCGCCATCCCCACCGCGCCTCCCTCGAACTCTATGATCGCGATGGCATTGTCGTCGCCCTTCGTTCGGTCTCCATGAACGTAAGTGCCCATGTGGGCGTAGACCGAACGGGCCTTCGGCTTGCCCAGGACCCACCGGAAGAACTCGATGGCATGGCACCCCATGTCGAGCATCACGCCGCCGCCGGAGCGCTCGACGTCCCAGAACCACTCGGCGTGAGGGCCGAAGTGCTTCTCACTCTGCTTCACCAGATACACTGTGCCGAGTGCCTCCTCATCGACGAGCTGCTTGGCGCGGACATACTTGGGCGTGAAGCACAGCTCCTCTGCATACATGAGCTTGACCCCGGCATTCCCGCACGCCTCAATCATCCGATCGGCTTCCTGCAGGTTCATGCACAGGGGCTTCTCGCAGATGACGTGCTTGTTTGCCGACGCCGCCTCGACCGTTGCTGGGCAGTGGAGGAAATTCGGCAGACACACGTCTACGAGCTGCACCTGGTCGAGTCCCAGAGCCTCGCGGTAGTCAGTGAACCAAAGCGGGATTCTGTGGCGTTCAGCGAAGTCACGAGTCTTGGCCTCATCCCTTCCGACTACAGCTTCGACGCGTGCGCTCGGCACAGAGCGCTCGTAGCAGCGAATGTGGATGTCCGAGATGAAGCCAGTTCCAAGAAGCGCAATGCCAACCGTGTCCATTTCGCCACCCTCCAGAGTGTCGGCAACGCGGGCCGTTTCTGCAGCCATGTCTACGACGCTATGCTGTCCATCACCCTCCCGACGTCGTCACACTGCTCGCGTCACCAGTTGAAAAGCCTCCGGGGGCCCTCATGCTGCGGCCAGATGGCCTCCGTGTGAGAGAGCCCTGGAGTCTCCTCAAACGGATTGTGCCTGGCGAATAGCGGCCCGACTTCTGCGCCGCACCGGAGGTGACCTCACACCCGCTCGGGTCTCACAAGCGGCCCCGTCCCTCCTTACTTGCACGACGAGCGAAGCCAGCTGGCTCCGTCCTTCTGGAGTGCTGCAGCGATCCATCCACGTGTGCTTGCTGGCTACCTTGCATCCATGCCTCTGGGTAAGTCGTCGAGAGCAGCCAGCTCCGACAGAGCGAAGACACATAGATCGGTGAGCACTTTCATCGCATTGTAGTCGATGATATCAGGAGTGTCCATGTAGGTATGCAGGTAGGGCCAACTCGTGGAGATGCAGCGGCACAAATAGGAGGTGGGGACGCCGGCAGCGATGAATGGACCGTCATCCGATGCGAACTCCAGGATCGTAGGCTCGAGCATATACCCCAGTTGGTCCGCTGTGTCGACAAGCCGCTCGTTCAGCCACGCTGCAGTCTCGGCCATCCGTCCGGCGAAGATCGAGGTCGTTATGTAGAAGTACTTGTTGCCACTACCTACGATGTCCAACACAATGCAGGCCTTTACATCCGAAACCGCAGCGCCAAGCGACTGGACGAAGTAGCCGGACCCCACTGATCCGTATTCCTCGCCCGTCACAGAGATGAACTGGACGGTACGGCGCGGGCTCGCCTGCTCGGCCAACGCGCGGGCCGTCTCCAGCACTATGCCGACCGAGGCAGCGTTGTCGCACGCGCCCGGGCCGAACGCATTGTCGTGATGTGCGAGCAGGATGACCTTCTCCTGGGCGAGATCACTCCCGGCCAGCGTCGCTATCACATTGGTCCCGGTCCCCGGGTTGGATTCGGCGTCCACCTTCATCCAGACGCGAACCGGCAGCGGTCCCTCCGCGGCAATGCCCGCGGGGACGGCGTACCACTGCCCCAGCAGTTCCTTTAGTCGGAGTCCACCTTCCTAGGTGGTACCCACCGCCGGCAGCGGTGTGCCCTCCGGTCCCGCCAGGCAGGGCACCTGAAGGATGTTGCCCGGCAGCCGAGCGTACTCGATCACACCTACCGCCCCGCGCTCGACAGCAGTGCCGAGGGCGCGCTGCGGCTCTCCGACACCGCACCTGTTGTCCAGGGTGCGGGCGCGCGGGGGGTCGTGGAGGATGATCTTGCCGCCCAAGTCCAGTCGCTCATGGTCCGCAGACGTGCCACGGCCCCCGTAGACCAGGTCTGCCTCGATCCCCTCCTTCGGCGTTGGCTTTGATCCCAGCACAGGGCAGGAGGTCAACTCTTCTGCGTCGCCAGGACCGAGCACGCGAAGGCGCGCCTCGCCTCCTTCCCAAGCCATGATTCCGGGCACCGCCTGCAGCTCTACAGGCAGCCCGTACGATTCGAACTGCTGGGCGACATAGGCCGCGGCCTTCCTCTCTCGCGCCGTTCCCGCGATGCGCGGGCCCAGTGCGGCTAGTGCCTTCACGTGCTCAAATGCCTGCCGGGCGCTAGTTGTGCTCGTGAGCCGATGTCGCTCAGCCATCGCTCTCCGCCTCCCTCTGGTCACCCTCCCCTCGTGCCTTCAACCTGCTCCGATTCTATACGGGTCGCCAAAGTGAGCCGTCGTGAGGACTTCTGCTTCGCGCAGCACCTTCCCCCCAACCACCCGTCCCACGAAGATGTCGTGATCGCCGACGGCTGTGTGGCTCTCCATCTCACAGTCCAGGTAGGCCGCCGCCCCAGGCCAGAGTGGCGCGGCCTGCTTCCTGTGTTCGAATTCCGGTCCCACCGCCCGCTCTCTGTCCGTGTACTGCAGTGCGACGTCGAATTGGTCTTTCCCCAGGAGGTGCACGCAGAAGGGCTCGCCGGTCCTCAGCAGCTCGTGCTGCCGGCGGTACGGCCGAATTGCGACCATCACACGAGGCGGGTCAGTCGTTACCTGAGTGACCCACGTCTGTGTCAGCACATGGGCATCCTCTCCTCGTCCGGCAGTCATTACATAGATGCCCGTGGTTAGCTTCTGCGTGAGCTTCTCAAGGTTGCCGTCCATTGGACCCTCCGCTCGAGTGGGTGATACGCCGACCAGGAGTCACAGCGCTTCGTCGCTCCGGCCGTCGAGGTGGCCGGGATGCCGCTCGCTCAGTTGGGCGCGCCTGGGAGGCAGGCCATTCCGGCGGCCACGGGCCGGCCTCACGCGTGTGGTTGGTGTGGAGGGCTCCAGGTCAGGGCAATCACATCCGCCCGGGGACCTCCGCCACCTACTTCACCACCAGCTCTCGGCCCAACTGCTTCGCGCGTGCCAACAGATCCGGCCTGTTGGCGGCTTCGCCCGGCCCGCCGAGGCCGCTCTCGGCGAGCTGTCCTACGACTCGGACGCGGAGGTCGTGCAGCACGCGAGCGACGTACCCCGCAGTGTGCCTGGGAGTTTCCTGTTCGGCGTCCGCCTGCACCACGATCACGGCGCCGCGCCGGTCGCGCTGGAGGCCGAGCGACCACCCGCCCTCCTCGGTGTAGAACGCGTAGAGGCGATCGATGACGCGCTTGAGCGGGGCCGCGACGTTCCAGAAGTACACTGGCGTGCCGAAGACCCACGCGTCGGCGCGCCGCAAAGCCTGGTAGATCTGCTGCATGTCGTCTTGCAGGATGCAGGTCGCCTCCGCGCTCTCGAGGCAGGCACGGTCAGCGTCGCAGTCCCCGATGCTCATCCGCGCCGCGTCAAACCGGGTGGCGGCTGCGCCGGCTTCGCGCGCGCCCTCCAGCAACGCCTCTATCAACGTGGCCGTGTTGCCGTTCCTGCGCGGACTCCCGCAGATCGCGACGATCTCCATGGCCCTCTCCTCCTCAAACCACCTGATCCGTCCTGCCGATATGCCAAGCGCAGCAGGACGGCCGTCGCCCCGCGCCACACCTGGTCAGAACCGCTCCCAGTGGAGCACCTCCTCCAGGGCGCGCTTCCCCTTGCCCGAAGGTCGATCGGCGCGATAGCCGAGCGGGAGCAGGCTGACTAGATGGTAGCCTTCAGGCACTCCCAGCATGCGACGGACAGCATCGGCATATCGCTTCTTGTCTCCCGCCACCCAGCAGGCACCCAGGTCGAGAGCTGAGGCCGCTATCAGGATGTTTTCTGAGGCGGCGCAGCCATCTTCCAGGTAGTACTTCGTGTGTCGGCAAAACACGGCGATGCAGGCCGGCGCATCGGCAATGAACTTCCCGTAATCCGTCGTGTCGGCGATGCGCCGCCGCATTTCTTGATCCGTGATCACCACGAATTCCCATGGCTCCTTTGCCATGGCGGTGGGCGCCAATCGGCCGCAGTCCACTAGCTGCTCGAGCAGCCGGCGGTGCACCGGGTTCTGGCGGAACTTGCGCGCACTTCTTCGCTGCTTGATAGCTTCGAGGGCGTCCATTCCACTCTCCCGCGCGACCGCGGATGGACATCACAATTCTGTTCGCGCCTCAAGAAGCCTTTCATGGGGCGGCAGCAGCAATGGGGACGACCCGGAGAGATGTCAGACGAAGGACGCTCCCGCCGAAAGCCGAGCGACGACACTTCGCCGAGGTCGGGGTAACCGCCCTACTGTGGCAGCCTGAGATTGCGATCTCAGAGGTCGCTACAGGCCACTTCATAACCTCTCACCGGCAGATGCACGTGCCCTTAGTGCTACTCAGAGCGCCGTGTTCTGACGCATGGCTCAGCAACACGGGGTTTGAAAGGGCTTCCAGGAGCAAGCTCCTGCCTCACGACAGCCCTTCAGACATGGAATAACCCATCAAGGGACTGAGTCATCTTGGCCGCTGGGGGCAACGCCCAGTTCCGGCGCCGCGGCTGAGGGACTCACAGCAAGGTTGCGCTGATGGCCTATGGCCATCAGGGAGGAGGCGGAATATGTCGGTGCGCACTCTCCGAAGTACCCGCACAGGCTTCACCCTCATCGAGATGCTCATCGTGATTGTGGTCATCTCGATCCTCGCCCTGATCGTGATCCCACGATTGATGGGCGCTGGCCGCAAGGCGAAGGAGGCGGCCCTGCGTGGCGATCTGCACCAGCTACGCAATGCGATCCAGCAGTTCGAGGCTGACTGCGGCGACTATCCATCGGCCTTGTCGCAGGTGATGACACAGCCGGCGGCCGGTTCGGCCGGCGGCCAAGGCATCGCCCTGGACGTCAACGCCTGGCAAGGCCCGTACCTGCGAACTCCGGACGACAACCTCCCTAAAGACCCGTTCACCGACAGCGCCACCACCTGGAGCTACACTGCCAGCAGCGGAGATGTTGCCAGCGGTTCGACTCTGACATCCATTGACGGTGAAGCCTACAGTACCTGGTAGGGGATCGCCAAGTACAGCACACCACAGACGCCACATACCCAGGCTTGCGGATAGCGGGGCCGCCGGACCTCGCTATCCCTGTCTCATCTGATCCTCCGCAATGCATGCCGCGGAGCCTCATCGGGGCGTATGCAGGTTAGGGCCCCCCAGCCCTCACGAAGGTATCGTACCCCCCCCTGCCAGGGCACCGAACTCAAGGCCACTTGGGACTCGACCGCAAGGTTTACAGGAAGCACTGTCAGCGGCGTCCCGTCGGCCCTGTAATGGCCACGCAGATCGACATCGATCAGTGGAACCCTCGGAAGAAACAACAGTAGCGCCTGGAGACCCACTGCTATCGAGCGCGAGAGTGCGTGCAGTACCGCTCAGGCAAGCCGTATCGGGTCTGGGGCTGCAAGCCAGGAATGATCTGGGTCGACAACGACGTCGAGCGAGAGGGGGGAAGCGGAGCGGCCCCGCCGCCGAGTCACCCGAGACGCGGGTCCCAACAGGCGACTGAGCAGACCCGTTGGTGAGCGTTGCTTTATCCCCAGGGTTCACTTGCTCGGCCCATGGCGACTCTCAGCCGTATCTGATCGCGACCTCACGTGCGCACGAAGGCGCCCATGCGGGAAAAGCTCTTGTGAACGTCAAGCCCAACGAAGCTCATCTTCGGTCTCCTCCTCGGAAAGCGTCTGTGCTTCGAGCGCGCCTGGCCCCGACCCCGGCGATCAAGCGGAGGTGAGACCGCGTGCCGTGATCACGCCCCGGTGAGGAAGTTCTCGTGAGTCGCTGACGGCGCGTACGGACAGAGGATACGTTGGCGGCCTGCTCAGGTAGAGGGCCTCACATCTACCTAGTGGGGCCAGACGGAGTTGTCGTTGGGTACAGCAGGATATCGGGTCTGCCACACTGAAGCGGAAGCCGTCGGACGGTCCGCGTCGGGCGGCCCTCCAGTCTTCGGGGGGACAGGTCTCGGCACGCCGCCAAATGGAGACTGACACGTGTCAGCAAGAGGCCTTCCATCCGAGCCGTGAAATCTAGGCCACCTTGGGGGTGAGATCGAGCTGTTCGCACTCATTCATCCAGTATTATTGGCCCTCGGCACGGCCGCCGCGGCCGGGCTGATGCACAGTGAGCGTCTTGTCGCGGCGTCTCCGCCGCCGGTTCATCGCATCCGCGCTGTTCCGCTTGCTGAGAAGACCTCGAATTGGTGCGGGCCGGCCGCGCTGGCGGCGGTGTTGAACTATCATGGCGAGACGGTCAGCGCGCAAGAGATTGCTGAGGAGATCTACCTGCCTCACCATAGGGGATCCTTGAATCTCGACCTCCTGATCTACGCCCGGGAGCATGGATTCGAGGCCTGCGCGGGAGAGGGCTCGAGGGCCGCCTTGAAGGAAGCGGTCTCCCGCGATCGGCCCGTCGTCTGCATGGTCCGAAAACGCAGTCTGCTTGTCGGCCGAAATCACTTCGTCGTGGTGAGGGGTTATAACGCACAGAAGCAACTCTGGTTTATCGACAGCGGAAATGGCAAGGAGGAGACAGTCACCGGGCGCGATTTCCTGCGCGGTTGGCAGGACTGCGGCAACTGGATGCTCGTGGTGGAAGACAGGAAGAAAGCAGAATCGGATGGATCGGATGCGACCAACTAGCTGGAGGTGGCTGCTGCTGCCTGCGCTGGTAGTGGTTGCGGCGGGCTGCGAGACAGACCGGCAGGGCGTGCTGGTTGACATTTCTGCAGCAGTGCGCGCCTATCAGGATCAGCTTGACCGCAAACCGGGCCGCGCTGAGATGGAGAGAATGATCGCGCGGCTGCCTGCACAACAACTGAACGACCTGGGCGTCCTGTATGAGCGGGAGGGGAGGCTCGAGGATGCGATCTGGGCCTACCAACATGCAGTGTGGAGGGACTTGAGGCTTGCGGCCGCCTATGTGAACTTCGGGAATGTGCTTCGGAAGCAGGGAAAACCTGAGCAGGCACGCTTTCGGTATCGACAGGCGATGGCAGCCGATCCCAGATCCTTTGAGGCAGTGAACAACTTCGCCGATCTGTGCGCGGCCGACGGGCAGTGCTTGGACGAGGCAATAGAGCGGCTGGAGTCAGTGCTCGACGAGGCCGGACAGTACCGTCCCTATGGAATGGACACGCTGGGTTGGCTGTACCATCTGAGGGGAGATAACGAGAAGGCGCGAGAGATGCTGCATGCAGCGCTGCGGGAGGCCGACACGAGTGACCTTTCGCTGGCGGCGACCATCAACGAGCATCTGGCCAAGACCCTCAGGGCAGTGGGCCAGACAACGGAAGCAGAGGGCCGGACAACGGAGGCAGAACAAGGGCAGAGCGACTCCAGCGAAAGGGCGAGCTAGACTCCGCAGAGTTGGCTCGCCATGAGCAGCCGGCCGCGCTGCGCGCGGCCGGAGAGCAGAAAGTGAGTCAATGGAGAAAGGAGGTGATTTACTTGCCTTGGCCGGATGGTCGCAGTTTGATCGCAGTGGGCTTGGCCGTCCTGGTGACGGTGGCCCTGGCCGGTCCTGCCAGCTGGGCGGCCGTGGTGCCTTCGCAGACGTCGTATGGGTCGGTCGAGCAGGCCGACGCGATGGTGGCGGCCGCGGAGCGCGAACTGGTCAAAGCGAGGCTGATGGACTTCGGTCTCGCGGAGGAGGACGCTGCCAGCCGGGTAAGTCTGCTGACGGACGGGGAAGTACATACGCTCGCGAGCGACCTGGATTCTTTGCAGACCGCCGGCGACGAGATCGAGTGGGATACCACCACGGTGCTGCTATTGCTGATATTGGTGGTGCTCATAGCTGACTGAGACGAGACGGAGACGCGTCAACACGTTCCGAGCTAAGGGCAAGAGCACCGACGGTCTGTGACCGCCGGTGCTCTTGCCACAGGCCGTTCTTGTCAAGGACGTGCGAGGCCTGGTCGTCTTTTCGGGCGAATGTGAGGCGCTATGGGAACGGTTCCCGTTATGGCGAAGTCCGGTTCGGCGGTACGGCCGCAGAAGTCGTGCCCGGAGTGACTTCTCCAGCCGAAAGGGTCGGAAAGTCGGTGCCACCGCCACCTGCACAGTGCAGCAGGAAGCGCTCCGACTGACCAGAAGTGTGGTAGCAAGTAGACGTAAGGAGCGGGAGTCGCGCTGTGAACATCCTGGCCTTTGAGGCCCACCCGGACGACGTCGAACTGTACTGCGCCGGAACCCTGGCCAAGTATGCGCGGCAAGGGGACAGGCCGTACATTGCTGTGATCTGCAGCGGAGACTCGGCCGCCGTAGGAGCCACGCCGGACGAGAGCGCGCGGATACGCGAGCAGAGTTCCAGAGAGGCCGCCGCCCTGATCGGTGCCGAAATCCACCACCTGCGCTATCCCGACCATCGCATTCCGACGGACGACACCATCAAGAATCAGCTCGTCGAGATCATGCGGCTCTGCCGCGCCGAGCTGATAATCACCCATGACCCGAACGACTGCTACACGGACCATAAGCGGACGAGCGCGCTCGTCTCGGAATGCATCAGCATGGCTCGGCACGCGAACATCGAAACTCAGTCGCCCCCAATCGCCCAGCAGCCGTACCTCTTTTACATGGATACTGTCGGCGGGCTGAACTTCGATCCACACTACTACGTGGACATCACCTCCGTCTTCGACGTGAAGCGCAAGATGCTGGCCTGCCATTCGTCTTTGGTCGAGCGCACCTCCGGGTTTCCGTGGGGCGACCTGACGGAGATGATGGACTACACAGCGCGATTTCGGGGTATGCAGGCTGGAGTGCGGTATGCTGAAGCCTTCCGATTCCCCCGCGAGTGGACTTGGCAGATTACCAAGAACCCTCTCCCCTAACGGCGCGAAAGGACCTTGGAGGAAATCGTGTCTGAGAGCAAGCTGGAGCGGCGAGTCTGTCCGACCTGCGGTGCGATGACGACGGCGACGGGACATCTCTGCCGGCCCTTCCAGCCGACAGAGCCGTATGTCTGCGAGTACTGCGGGGCCGAAACGAATGATCCCCGCCACATGTGCTACCCTCAGATCGAGCACCTGAGATATCAATGCATTCACTGCGGGAGGTTGTCGGCCAAGGCCGAAGCACTCTGCCACCCAAAGCAGATAGCTGGAACCTAGTCAACCGTGATGGCCGAACACGAGATCGCCGTACGTAGTCTACAGGAGAGAGATCTTCCCGCCGCCCTCGAGCTGGTCTGTGATGCGTGGCCGGAGATTCCGAGAAGCGGCCATGAGCAGATGGTATTGCGCGACCCGTGGCGGGATGAGCAGCGGACCTTCGGGGCGTTCGCCGGCGATCGGCTCGTCTCCCAGGCACGCTGCTTCTTCCGGCCCGTCCGCATGGGGTGTGCGCAGCTCCGCATGATCGGAATCTCGGTTGTCGGGACACATCCCGACTTCCGCCGCCGCGGTCTGGGCCACCGCATCCTGCAGGCGGCCCTCGACTGGATGAGGGAGTCCGGAAAGCACTTCGCGCTCTTGCACACCGGGGTCCATGACTTCTACAAGCCTCTCGGCTGGGGAACCATAGAGCAGCCGCTCTGCTGCGTCAGAGCCGGCGAGGCGCCGACGCTCGGCCGCGGCGAGTATGACATCGCGCATGTACGCGTCGAGGACACTCCAGCCGCACTCGCCGAGATCTACGAGCAAAGCTGCGGCCACCATCCCCTCGCTCTGGCCCGCACCCCTACCTACTGGCGGAAGTGGCCGCTTTGGGCGAGGGGCAATCTGTGGGTCGGGCTCCTCGGCGACGAATGGACAGTGGCACGCAAGGCCGACGAGATCGTCGCGTACGGCGGCATCCAGAACTCACTGGAGCGCGACGGAGCCATCGGCATCGTCGAGGCCTGTGCCCTCCCGGGCCACGAGGACGCTCTGCTCGATCTACACGACGACCTCGTCGCTCGCTGCCGAGCGGCCGGCGGCGACCCGGTAGAGCTCAGCCTGCCCGCCGACCATCCGATTGTGACCCGGCTGTCGCCGGTGGGTGAGTGGGCGATGAACAGCAGCATCATGGTCCGGATTGTCGACCTCCCCGGCCTGCTCGAGGCACTCCGGCCCGAGCTGAGCCGCCGGGCCCGGGCGCTCTCCCGGACCGCCCAGGTGCGGCTCGAATCCAACATCGCATCCGTCACCCTTGCCGTCTCTCCGGACGATGTGTCGGTGGTAGAGTCTGAAGAAGGAGTCGGAGTGCGGCTGAGTTCGGCCGGGATCAGCTCACTGCTGCTGGGGTTCCGCTCCGCATCCGATCTTGCGGCGGCGGGCGATGTCCAGGCCGACTCAGCAGCCTTGAGCCTGCTCGACGCGCTGTTCCCCTGTCTCCACTCGCACTATTGGCGAATCGACCGCTTCTAGAAGCGGCCGCTCGTTTGCGCGCACGGCACCACATGAGCACCGGGCACTGTCGGTGTTCCGGCCCGGGGATTTGATCCTGAGGGCCCGAGAGGGAACTCGGTTCGGCGACGTAGCCTTGCCCGCGGCCCGGATCAAACCGCTGCGTCGGAGCTCTAAGTCGGAAGGAGGACTGTCCTAACATGGCATCTCACCCGTCAGGAATGCCGACCTGCCGCCTCGGGAAGACCGACCTGGAAGTGAGCATCATCGGCTTCGGCGGCATACCGATCATGGGCGTCTCCGAAGAGGAGGCTATCGCCGTCATCCGTCACGCCCACGATGTGGGCATCAACTTCTTCGATACCGCCCGCAGCTACCGCACCTCCGAGGAGCGGATGGGCGTCGCGCTGGAGGGGCGCGAGTGCGTCATCGCCACCAAGTCGGACGCCAGAGACTGCGCCGGCATCCGCGAAGCGGTGGACATCTCCTTGGGGAACCTCAGGCGAGACACGATCGACCTCTACCAGCTCCACGGAGTCAACAGCGAAGAGGAACTGGGGACGGTACTGGCGTCCGACGGCGCGGTGGAAGGTCTGCGCCACGCCCGAACAGAGGGCAAGATCGGTCACATCGGAATCACCGGCCACCGGCCACCGGTCCTGATCGAGGCATTGCAGCGGTGCGACGAGTTCGAGACCGTGCAGGTGCCGTTCAACGTGGTGGAGAGCAACATCCTTGAACAGCTCGTACCACTATGTGTCGAGCGAGACGTGGCCGTCATCGCGATGAAGCCCGTGGGCGGCGGCAACTTCAGCAACGCGCCACTGGCCGTCAAGTGGTGCCTCAATCAGCCGAACACGGTGCCGATACCGGGGATGTCCAGGACTCGGGAAGTGGACGAGAACGCGGCCGTGGGTCGGGGCGACCTGGCGCTGACGGCCGAAGAGCAGGGCGAGTGCGAGCGGATGAAGTCGGAGCTGGATCAGCGCACGTGTCGGCGCTGTGGGTACTGTGAACCTTGTCCGAACGGAGTGCGCATCGGCGCGCTGCTCATGGGGCGATCGATCATCGAGCGCGTGGGACCGGAGCGGTTCCGCCGGTGGGGGGCACACGAGATCGTTGCCAGCGCAGAGCAGTGCGCCGAGTGCGGCGAGTGTGTCGCCAAATGCCCCTATGATCTGCCGATTCCCGAGCTGATTCGGGAGGCGGTGGCGTACTACGAGACGATTCCCGAGCTCACGGATGAGTAGCTCGGAGCTGGACAGCCGTCCGGGAGCACCGCCGCGCCGGCGCTCCCCTTGAGCCTTGCGTCATCCCGCGAGCTTCGCGGTCAGCTCCGCCATCCGGCGGCCGAAGCGCCGACACTCCTTCTGTGAGCGCGCGTCGGGCGCTCCCACCGCGGTGGGGCCGAAGTGGTCGCCCTCTGCGTCCCCTTGTACGATCATTCCGTGGACCAGCATCGTCTTGACGATGTCTAGAACGGTGGCTTCGCTGCCACCCCCCGGCCCGCCGGCCGTGGCGAAACCGCCGCCGACCTTGCCGGTCAGCCGACCATGGTGCTTCACGCTTTCGTCAATCAGGCTCTTGAGCTCGGCGGCGATGGTGCCGTAGTAGACAGGAGAGCCCATGAGGATCCCGTCGCAATTGAGGAGGTCATCGGGGGACACCTGGTCGACGGATCGGAGATCGACCCGGACGCCGCCGACCTCACCGGCGCCAGCCGCGACCTCCTCTGCCATCTTCCTCGTGTTTCCGCTGCGGGTGTAGTACGCGATCAGCAGGTTAGCCACGTTCGCCTCCTTTCCGGCCCATTCTACGCAGGCCGATGCCGAGTCGGCACTGCGCGCTGCCGGACGATGCATCTCTTCTCACTCTGCAGGGCTTTCCCTTGCCCGGCACGGCGCGGAATGGCGTGGCGAGCCAACGGCACATCCCGTGCGCCAGAGGGGCACGCACCAGCCCGATCGCGCCATCCAGCAAGCCGGGCCTTGCCTCAGTTTGCGGTCCCTGGTGAGGTTCGGCGCCCGGAGTTGGCTGAGCGTTGCGCGCTCTGTCCGCGCGCGGCACATCGGGGCGCGTCCCGAGAATACCCGTTGCTCAATGACCGCGCTACAATTGCATTGTCAGCTTGTGGACGCGTCCGCAGGGGCGGCGGATCGGCAAAGCGGCCGCGCTGCAGGCCGGCCGCGAGTTGTCTGGTGCGAAGCAAAGGAGGGCGCGATGAATCCACTTCGAGAGCTTCAGAAGTACGGCCAGTCCGTATGGCTCGACTATATCGACCGGCGGCTTCTCGTGGGCGGAGAGCTGAAGCGGCTGATCCGGGAGGACGGGATCCGGGGAGTGACAAGCAACCCGACGATCTTCGACAAGGCCATATCCGGAAGCAGCGATTACGACGAGCAGATCGAGGACTTGCTGGCCGGGCACCCCGGCGCGACAGCCAGCGAGCTGTACGAAGAGCTGGCTGTGGCGGACATCACCATGGCGGCGGACATTCTGAGGCCGGTCTACGAAGAGACGGAAGGGGTGGACGGATACGTGAGCCTGGAGGCGTCGCCATACCTGGCGAGCGATACCGATGGGACGATGGTGGAGGTACGGAGGCTGCGGGAACGGGTAGAGCGGCCGAACCTCATGGTGAAGGTTCCCGCGACCGCCGAAGGGATCCCGGCCATCGAGACGCTGATCGGCGAGGGACACAATATCAACATCACGCTGATGTTCTCGATCGACCACTACGAGGCGGTGGCCAACGCGTATGTGCAAGGGATCGCGCGCGCCTCGGAACCGGCGAAGGTCGCGTCGGTGGCGTCGTTCTTCGTGAGCCGCGTGGACACGAAGGTGGACAAGGCTCTCGAGGGGATCGGGACCCCGGAGGCGCTCTCTCTGCGGGGGAAGGTCGCGGTGGCAAACTCGAAGCTGGTGTACGCCCGGTTCCAGGAGGTCTTCGGCGGGGACCAGTCCAGCCGCTTGCGCGAGAGGGGCGGCCGCTGTCAGCGGGTGCTGTGGGGAAGCACCGGCACGAAGAACCCGGCGTACTCCGACGTCCTCTATGTCGAGTCCCTGATTGGGGCGGACACGGTGAATACGATGCCGCCCGCCACCATCGAGGCTTTCCGCGATCACGGTCGGGCACGCGCGACGCTCACAGAGGCATGCGAGGAGTGTGAGGAAAGGCTTGCCGTGCTCAAGCGGGTCGGCGTCGACCTCGACGAGATAACCGAAGAGCTCCAGAAAGAGGGTGTCAAGGCGTTCGCCGACTCCTTCGAGCATCTCCTCCAGACCATCGAGGAGAAGCGGAAGGCCCTCAGCGGCTCGGCGGCCACGCCCGGGGCCTGAGCGAAGCCAGTCTTCGTGCCGGTGTGGCGGCCGGGCCGACGCGGCTATAGAAAGAGCAGAGGTAGGTACTCGGGCGCGTCCCGGTAGGGCTCGGCTTCTCCCGTCGCGACCGAGTAGAGAGTTTCGTGGCTCTGCCGGGCGGCGCGGCCGAGGGCCTCGTACTCGCGGTTGCAGACGTCGAGAAAGCCGATGTTGTAGTTCTCGCCGTCGAAGCGGCCGAGGGCCGACTGGTCGTAGAGTGTGAACCAGTGGACCCCGACGCACCAGGGCTTCGCGGCCGCGTCCTCCAGATACACGCGGTAGGCCTTGCCGCGGGCATCTTGGTCCCGGACGTGGCCGATTCCGCTCGCGGGAAGCCCCACGTCCAGGGCGCCGAAGTGCCACTCCCCGATCATGACCGGGCGCTGCACGTACTCGCTCAGATGCGCGAGTTCCGACCGGACGCGCTCCTGGTAGCAGTTGACGCTGAACACGTCGAAGCACTTCATGCCGTCGAGCGCCCACTTGGGAGGCACGCGCTGGTAGCGGGCGCCGAGGTTGAGGTGATTGGGATCCACCCCGCGGCAGGCGTCGCTGAGCGTGCGGAAGAGCCTGTCTACCATGACGGTGCTGAAAGCCTCCAGGTCGGCGCGGGCGGCCGGCGTCAGGTCGCGGCGCCACTCGCCCTCCGCCACCTCGGAAAGGGTGGCTCCAGTGCCCCACGCCTCGGCCAGGGCGGCATCGGTCTTGTACTTGCCGCGCAGGGCCTCGCCGAGCGCGCGGCGGCTCTGGCACGCCGGTGTGTTGAACAGCATGCCCTCCCCTGGGGTTTGCTCTGCGAACCCCCACGTGGGCTCGTTCATTAGGAAGTAGCCGATCAAAGCGGGATCATCGCGCGTATCCCGAAGCTGTTCGGCGAAGTCCGCCGCGTCTTCCTGGAAGCTGGAGTCGAAGACATCCGGGAAGTCCCGGAACACCACAGGCGTACGCCGGAGGTGCATGGACATCGGCCGCACGTAGGGGAAGCCGGCCTCGCGGGCTATCTGCCAGTCCGACCAGTTGCCGACGGTGTTGAAGCCAAACTGCCGGAGGGCCGCGAGCGCGATCTCCTTCCAGCTTTCGTACCAATTATCCGGACCGAAGCCGCGGATGAGGTTGGCCTTGAGGTAGTTGATCTGGGGCGCCCGGCTCCCGCCCTCCAGGAAGATCTCTCGATACTCGCTCTCCCGGTCTGGGAGCCACACGAGCGCCTTCTCCAAGCCGCCGTAGGCCGCGTCGCTATCCACTCGCACGCAGTCCACCCCCGCCGACCAGAACGCGAAGCCGTCGGGGTCCACAAGCCACCATCGCCGGCCGTCGTGATGGGTCCGGAAGAACCCCGTGCCCTCGAATCGCAGTCCCCTGTGTCCGCCCCATCGGGAGAAGGTGCCCGGGAGCTGCTTGCCCGGAGCGGACGTCAATTGCTGCTGGAGCCGCTGCGCGACCTCCTCCGGGCTGCGGCTCTTCGCCGGCCACTCGTGCAAAGCGCTCTGGCCAAGCTCGTCCAGGAGCGGGCCCTTTGGCAGTATGGGGTCGTCCACTCTCGGCGGTCGGCCTCTGGTGACTGTGACGGGAGTGAGGCAGAAGCGGGCCGGGCGGGCGCTCTTGCGCAGCACGCCGATCGCGAGGCGGTCTACCTTGCGGAGGTCAACGCGGGCGCCGCTGCAGAGCGGCTTCAGCAGGGCGCCCTCCCGTGGATACTGCCAGCGATTCTGATTGACCGCCTCCAGCGGCATGCGGAGGCGAGCCTGACACTGATCGAGCGCGGCGAAGGAGAGATGAAAGGCTGCGCCGTCCTCTCCCTCCTGAAGCCGAAGCACGAACACAACCAGGCGGTTTCCGTCCAGGAGCAGATCGGCCGTGAGATAAGCGCCTTCAGCGAGCGCGCCGCCCGGGAATCGGTACTCGAGGCCATCGAGCTCGTCGTCGGCGACATACCAAGTGGCGCCCGGGATGGGCGCGCCGCCCGGTTCCCGCTTCAAGCCGCCCACCATGCCGTCGGGGACGAGCTGCATTGGCAGACTGAAGTCAGATGCCATCGTCATCTCTCCTCGCCATCGGGGCTCGCATGCAACGCCAGACCCCGCGAGCGCGCCGACCCACAGCAGCCGCAGAAATTGCCGGCGGTCGAGTTTCATGGCGTATAAGCGATTCGATGCACGGGTCCCCCGTCCCCTTCTGACGATGGAGCGGAAACAACGGGTGCTCCGGTCTTGGGGATGCGAACAAGGGCGTCAGATGACGAGCCGCCCGTACTCCTGGAAGACCGAACTCGAGTCGAGGTAGATCCTGACGAGATTCATCAGCTCAACGTAGGCTCGGAAGAACTGAGACAGCTTCTCGAAGAGATCGGCCTCGCCGACGCCTGCGTCGCGGCCGATCTCCGCGGCCCGCCCGTAGGCTCGGCGACCTGCGTGCTCGTAGTATTCGCCGGGATCCCGAAACGGGACCATCAGGTCTCCGAGCCGCACCATCACCGAGTCCTTGCGCGTCCAATCGCGCCTGAGGCGCTCGAGAGACTCGGGGAAAATGCCCGTGATGAATAGAGTGTAGTCGCCGATGTGGCGCTGCACTGTGAGCGCGCGCAGCTCCGGAGAGACCCCTTCCGCCTCCCCCGAGATGAGCATCTCCGCCACATCCGCGAGGGGCCGGCCCCGGGCATCGCGCAGGCGGTAGAGCTGATCGACGCGCAAGAAGCGGGTGAGCAAGTCTTCCGAGAGATAGCTCTTCAACCGCGCGTCTCGGGCCCGCGCGTCCGGGAATCGGCCATACAGGAAGGCCCACTCGGTGGCTTCGCGGAAGAGGGTGCGAAGCGGATGTTCATCGGGAATCTGTGCGCTCACGATACCGACCTTCCCTATCGTCGCGACTCGTTCCCGCCGCCTATTGCTCTTGCCAGCAAGAGAGCAGAGCGAGCAATCTCCGCCCTGCTCAACTACACACACCTAACATGTCGCCCCATCCTCCACCGCCCGGCGGCCGCCAACGGCTAGGCGGCCGCCATCATCCTTCGTATACTCTTGCCGATCTTGCGCTTCGCCCGCTGAAGCGCGTTGTCAATCGACTTCACACGCCGGTGCAACTCGTGGGCGATCTCCTGATATGATTTTCCTTCGAGATGGCCCCGCAGCACGGCGGATTCCAGATCGCTGAGGTCGCGCTTGATCCGGTGGCGCAGATCGTCGGAGAATTGCTGCGTGATGACCAGCCGCTCGGGGTCGGCCTTGTCGGACTCGGCGAGCGTGTCGAGCAGCGTTCGGTCCGAGTCCGAGTCAAATAAGCTGGCATGCAACGAAACGTAGGAGTTGAGGGGAATGTGCTTCTGTCGGGTGGCCGCCTTGATCGCGGTGAAAATCTGTCGGCTGATGCAGAGCTCGGCAAAGGCGCGAAACGGAAGCAGCTTATCGTTGCGGAAGTCCCGAATCGCCTTGTATAGGCCGATCATGCCCTCCTGCACGATATCCTCGTGATCGGCCCCAATGAGGAAGTAGGAACGAGCTTTGCCTTCGACGATGCTCCGGTACTTCGTTAACAGGTGTTCGGTGGCTCTCAGGCTGCCGCCCTTGGCATATGCCACCACCTCTTCGTCCAGCATGCCATGGAAACTCAACGGAGTGTTCCGCATGCCTGTGTTAGGCATTACTGCCGCCTCCACCATAGATAGTCGAACTGCTCATACACGGGAAATGCGGAAGAGAATCGCTTGTCTTTCGTCCTGTCCCTGCGTCCACCTCCTTCCTACGACCTACTGAGGGCTCCCTCTGCTCGCCAGCATTAATCCCGGCGGGCATTCCACCCACCCGGGACACTCCATTATAGGGCAAGCCCGGAGCCCCGTCAACACCGGCTCTTCGCCGACTCAGCCTGGAAATGCGCGGATTTCCTGCCTTTTTGGTCAGTTCTCATCTCATGCGCCCGGGCCCGCCGGCCAGGATCGCGCCGCCGCCGCGTTCACCTTAGGCGCCACGTGGTCCCGTCCGCTCGGTCCTCCAACACGATCCCGAGCTCGGCGAGGCGAGACCGGATCTTGTCGGCGATCGCGTATTGTCCGGCCTCCCGAGACTTCCCCCGTACGTCCACCAGCAGCTGCACCAGGTCCGTCGCTAACCCCCGCTCCACCCGTCGTTCGTCGAGACTCAGCCCGAGGATCTGCGACAGCCTCACAAGCGTCTCTCGCGCCGCCGCCAGCCGCTTTCCCCCTTCCTCGGACGGCGCGAAGCTGGCACTGGCCTCGGCCCCGACCCGGTTCACTGCGCCCACGATGCCATGCAGCGCAGCCAGCGCGCGGGAGGTGCCGAAGTCGTCGTCCATTGCCTCGTGGAAGTCCTCGTCGGCGCTCCGGCGGGCATCTTCTATCTCTCCGAGGTCGGCGCCGTTGGGCTTGGGCCGGCGAGCCAGCAGCCGATCCATAGTCTGCAGCCCGATACGCAGTCGCTCCAGCGCGCTCTCGGCCTGCGCGAGCGCCCGCTCGGTGAACGGAATGTCGCTGCGGTAGTGCGCGGCGATGCAGAGGTACCGCAGGGCGGGTCCGCCGACCTGATCGAGCACCTGCCTGAGGCCGACCACATTGCCCAGCGATTTGCTCATCTTCTCCTCTTCGTCGCTGCCCGACTGGGCCATGTTCACCATTCCATTGTGCAGCCAGATGCGAGCGACGGCAGCACCTGAGGCGGCCTCGGACTGCGCGATCTCGTTCTCGTGATGGGGGAAGATGAGGTCTGTCCCGCCTGCGTGAATATCGAAGCCTTCGCCGAGATACTTGATGCTCATCGCTGAGCACTCGATGTGCCACCCCGGACGGCCCGGCCCCCACGGGCTGTACCAGCTCGGCTCGCCGGGCTTCGCGCCCTTCCAGAGGAAGAAGTCCCTCGGGTCTTTCTTCCGCGCGTCCTCCTCGACTCTCGCGCCGGTTATCTGAGAGTCGAGGTCGCGCCGGGAGAGCTTCCCGTAGTCCGGGAAGCTGGGGACGTGGAAGGCCACATCGCCATCCAGGACGTAGGCGTGCCCGTTCTCGATCAGCCGCTGTACGAGGTCGATGATCTCCGGTACATGCGCGCTTGCTTTTGGAGCCACCGTCGGGGGGAGGACGGCCAGCTCCGACGTCTCCTGCCAGTAGCTGGCCGCATATTCGTCGGCGACCTCGCGCCAGCTTCGACCCTCCTGGTTCGCAGCGGCGATGATCTTGTCCTCTACGTCGGTGATATTCATCACATAGGTGACTTCATAGCCCCGATACATAAGCCAACGACGCACGACATCGAGCGCAACGGCAGAGCGGCCGTGGCCCACGTGCGCGGGCGCATACGGCGTCACCCCGCACGCGTACATCGACACCTTCCCCGGCTCCCGGGGCACGAACTCCTCTTTCCGCCGGGTCAGGGTGTTGTAGATCTTCAGCGCCATGACGACCTCGCTCCGACTCTCGCGCAGCGTCCCCGTCAGCTTAACTCATCCGATGCGACCTCGGCAGCGCGCACCGCCCTGTTCTCCAGACCGGCTATCCGCCGCTCCAGCCCCGCGAAGCGCTCATTCATCTGCCGCATGCACTGCTCGCAGGGATCCGCCTCTGTACCTCCCGAGATGGACGCGGCGGGCACTCGACGCCCCTTCTCTGTCACCACGCGCGCTGGCACACCGACGGCGGTGCAGTTGGGGGGGACCTCTTTCAGGACAACCGACCCCGCCCCGATGAGCGAGTTGTCCCCTATCTTGACGGCCCCGAGCACGCTCGAGCCGACGCCGACCAAGACGTTGTCGCCGAGGGTGGGATGGCGTTTCCCCGTTTCCTTCCCGGTGCCGCCCAACGTGACGCCCTGGTAGAGCGTGACGTTCTCACCGATCTCGGCTGTTTCGCCGATCACGACTCCCATGCCGTGGTCGACGAAGAACCCTCGGCCGATCCGCGCGGCCGGGTGGATCTCGATGCCCGTCAGCAACCGGTTGACCTGTGAGAGAAAGCGGGCCGTGAGCCGCAGCCGACGCTCCCACAACCAGTGGGCCAACCGATGTACCAGGACGGCATGAAGCCCAGGATAGCACAACAGCACTTCGAGCCGACTCCGGGCCGCCGGGTCTCGATCCATCGCGGCCTGGATATCCGCCCGCACTCGCTCGAACATCTTCCTGTCCGCCTTCCACCCCCTGGACGAAGTATATCGGCGCCCTCGCGACGCTGTCAAGCCAGCGGCTTCCAGGTGGGGACGCGCGCCGCCCATGGCCTCGCCGAAGATCCCACGGGGGGGCAGGGGAAGGACAGGTGCCAGTTCCTGCCGAACGGTTCTCTATTCCGGAAGGGCACGAAATGGCGCCGAAGTACAAGGCCCCACGCGGCACCCAGGATGTGCTCCCACAGGTCTCGTGGCGTTGGCAGCGCGTCGAGGCGGCCTTTCGCGAGATCTGCAGGCGCTACGGCTATGGCGAGATCCGGACCCCCATTTTCGAGGATACGGAACTTTTCGTTCGCGGTACGGGTGAAGGCACCGAAATCGTCACGAAGCAGATGTACACCTTCGAGGACCGGGGCGGCCGCAGCCTCACACTGCGCCCGGAAGGCACGCCCTCCGTCGTCCGCGCCTGCCTGGAGCGCGGCCTGGCCCCGGGCGCAGTGCAGAAGCTGTACTACATCGCGCCCATCTTCCGCTACGAGCGCCCGCAGGCCGGCCGCTACCGGCAGCACACTCAGCTTGGCCTCGAGGCCATCGGCGCCCCCGGCCCCGACATCGACGCCGAGATCATCGCCCTGTACCACGACTTCTTCGACGAGATCGGCCTCGGTGGTGCGGTTACGCACCTCAGCAGCATCGGCTGCCCAAACTGCCGACCGGGCCTCTCAGCGGCCCTGCGCGAATTCTTCGGGCCGAAGTTCGATCGGCTCTGCGACTTCTGTCGGGCCCGCTACGAGACAAATCCGCTGCGCATTCTCGACTGCAAGGTGCCCGCGGACATCGAACTCAGGAAGGGCGCACCCAGCGCGCTCGACCACCTCTGCGACGACTGCCGCGCCCACTTCGACGCCGTGAGAACCTGCCTTGACACGCTCGGTGTCCCCTATGAGGTGGACCCGACCATCGTGCGCGGGCTCGACTACTACACCCGCACCGCCTTCGAGGTCGTCCACCCCGAACTCGGGGCGAAGGATGTCATCATCGGCGGCGGCCGCTATGATGGCCTGGCGGAGATGCTCGGCGGGGAGCCGACACCAGGCATCGGGTTCGGCTGTGGGATGGAGCGCCTGCTGCTTGTGCTCGGGCAAGGCGACTTGGCGCCCGGGCCCGAGGTATACGTGGCGGTGGCGTCGCCCGACGCGCGGCGGCCCGCGCTGGCACTGGGCCTCGAGTTGCGCCGCGCCGGCCTCTCAACTGAGCTTGACTACACAGGGCGCAGCCTGAAGGCGCAGATGCGCGAGGCCGCTCGTCTCGGCGTGCGCCTCACCGCCCTGCTGGGGACAGATGAACTCGAGGCCGGGCTCGTGTCTGTGCGCGATATGGCGACAGGGGATCAGCAGAGCGTCCCGCGCGCCGAGGCCGCTCGCCGTGTGGCGGCGACACTCTCCAGAGCCGAGACACAGGCCGAAGACGCCTCCGGAGACGAAGACCGACAATGAGACGCACGCACTCCTGCGGAGACCTCCGTAGCGATCACCTGGGTGAGACGGTCACGCTGGCCGGATGGGTTGCCGCCACACGCGACCACGGCGGCTTGATCTTCGTGGACCTGCGCGACCGCGCAGGCGTCGTCCAAGTGGTGTTCGACCCGGCGGCCGCGTCCGAGGCACATACAGCGGCCAAGCAGCTCCGCGCCGAATTCGTGGTGGGAGTCAGCGGACAGGTGACGCCGCGGCCGCCCGCCTCCGTCAATCCGAACCTGCCGACAGGGGAAGTGGAGGTACGGGCGAGCGGGCTGGAGGTACTGAGCCCGGCGAATACACCGCCGTTCGAACTCCAGGAGTCCTCTCGTGCGGACGAGAACTTGCGCCTCCGTTACCGATACCTCGACCTGCGCACGCCGCGCATGCTGAGGAACCTGCAGGTTCGCCACCGCATGGCCCGGGCGACCCGTGAGTTCTTGGACCGCGCGGGCTTCATCGAGATAGAGACGCCGCTGCTCATGCGCTCGACCCCGGAGGGAGCAAGGGACTACGTCGTCCCCGCGCGCACGCGCCCCGGCTCATTTTACGCCCTGCCGCAGTCGCCACAGCTCCTCAAGCAACTCCTCATGGTTGGAGGCATCGAGCGGTACTACCAGCTCGCTCGCTGCTTGAGAGACGAGGACCTGCGCGCCGACCGTCAGCCGGAGTTCACGCAGATCGACATCGAGATGTCATTCGTCGAAGAAGGCGACGTGCTCGACCTCAGCGAGGAGCTCACTCGGCACACCTACCGCGCGGTTGACATCGAGATCCCTGGCCCCTTCACTCGCCTCAGCTATCGGGAGGCAATGGAGACATACGGCTCCGACAAGCCGGACGCCCGGTTCGGTCTGCATCTCGCCGATTTGAACTCGGTCTTCGCCACAACGGAGTTCCGGGCATTCCGGCAAGTGCTCGCCGACGGCGGCATGGTCCGCGGCCTGCGTGTGCCCGAAGGCCACTCCCTCTCGCGGCGCGAGATCGACGGCCTGGAGGCGAGCGCAAAGGAAACCGGGGCCAAGGGCCTGGCCTGGTTTCAGGTGCAGCCGGATGGGCTGAAGTCGCCCATCGCCAAGCATCTCTCGGAGGAGGAGAAGACAGGCCTGCGGGCAGCAATGGGGGCGGAGCCCGGCGACCTGCTTCTCGTAGCGGCCGACAAGTTCCCGCTGGCCTGCGAAGTCCTGGGACGACTGCGGCTCGACCTCGGCCGGCGGCTCGGGCTCGTGGACGACTCGCAGTGGTGCGCGCTGCGCATTACCGAGTTTCCGCTGCTCACCTACAACGAGGAGGAGAAGCGGGTCGAGCCGATGCACCACGCGTTCACCTCGCCCAAGGCCGAGGACGTCGAGTTGCTCGAAACTGATCCTTTGCGCGTGCGAGCGGAGGCCTACGACCTTGTGCTGAACGGAGCCGAGATAGCCTCCGGGAGCATCCGAATCCATCGGCGAGACCTTCAAGAGAATGTTCTGGCGGCCATACAGATGTCGAGGGAGGAGGCGGACCACCGCTTCGGGTTCCTCCTCGAAGCTCTTCAGTACGGCGCGCCACCCCACGGAGGCATCGCCTTCGGGTTCGATCGCATGGTGGCGATGGCCTGCGGCGAAGAGAGCATCCGCGAGGTCATCGCCTTCCCGAAGACGGCGGCCGCGGTAGATCCTCTCACGGGGGCTCCCGCACGGGTCGCTGAGGAGCTGCTGGACGAACTGCATATCGCCCTGAAGCTGCCTCCCGAACGCCAGCAGGGAGACGATCCTGATGTCTAGGGGTGCTTCGCGGCGTCGTAGCCCGGCGCCCAAGCGACAAGGCCACCGCGAGCCTGGAGGCCGCGCGAAGGGCCGTCGAGTGCGACCCGGCGACGCGGACGCGTTCGCCACCCGCTTGGGCATCACACCGCGAAGGCCGCACCTGCTGCGGCAGGCATTGACACACAAGTCGGCCGAGCCCGAATTGGGTGTTGTCTCGAACGAGCGGCTCGAGTTCCTCGGCGATGCTGTGCTCGGCCTCGTCGTCGCCGAACATCTGTATCGCTGCCATCCGGATCTCGCCGAGGGCGAGCTGACGAAGCTGAAGGCAGTTGCCGTCTCAGAGCCGATCCTCGCGAGGATCGCACGGGAGCTGGACCTCGGGCGATATCTCCTGGTCTCCCGCGGAGAGGAGCAGACGGGTGGGCGGGAGCGGACTTCTATTCTCGCCGACGCGCTGGAGGCGGTTTTCGCAGCGGTGTACCTGGACCGCGGATTGCGAGCAGTTCGAGAGCTCATTCTCCGCCTGTTCTCCCAACACCTCGACGCTATCGAGCGCCACGAATATGAGCTCGACTACAAGACGCTGCTCCAGGAGAAGATACAGGAGCTTCATCGGACGCCGCCGACGTACCGCGTGATCGCGCAGTCGGGGCCCGATCACGACCGTACGTTCGTTGCGGAGGTCCGGGTCAGCGACCGGGTCCTCGGACGCGGCACCGGCAAGAGCAAGAAGCAGGCCGAGCAGGCCGCTGCGCGCGATACCTTGGCGACAGAGGACTAGGGCGCGACGAAGGCGCCGCTGGTCTGGCGAGAGCGCGGGGCTGTTTGCTCCGTCTGTTCTGCATAGCTTCGAGGAGGTGTAAGCATGCATCGTGGCATCACAGCCGTGCTCGTCCTCTGGGCATGTGCCTTGGCCGCCGTGCTGGGGGCGACGGCTCCACTGGCTGGCGACGACGTTGCGAAGGAGATCGCGGAGGCGGCCGTCGGCTATGCCAACGCGCTGGCACGGAGGGATCTAAACACATCCTGGAAGTTGCTGTCATCGAAGTCGCGGGGGGAGATCACCGGCGTCACGTGGGAGGAAGCGTTCCGCAGACGCCCGGCCGTTCGAACACCCTCGACGAACGCCTTGCTCAAGGCCATCGCGACTGCCGAGACGCCCCCGGTGGCGGGCCCGGTCTTAGTGCAAACAGACGAGGCATTCGTTCAGGTACGTTGCCCAGTCGTCATCAGTCACCAGATAGTGCTGATGGAAGAGGAGGGCGATTGGGGGGTGGATCTCGAGGCGACCGATGAACTCAACAGCCGACGGGCGGGGCAGATCTTCCTCGACGCGATCCGCGAGGAGGCCGGAGCAGGGCGGCCGCCGCGCCCGACACGGGGCCCTCGCAGCGGGGCTGCGATGCTGCAAGCCTTTTTCGCGCCGGAGGCCGCGGAGTACCAGGTGCTGGAGGCTCACGTGGAGGGAGATCGTGCAGAGGTCACGGTCGGGGCCGAGGTCCCGATCAATATCGTCCTTCGCGCCCAGCGTGTCGGTCCGGGCTGGATGGTGGATCTCTCTCGGCCCGTGCTGTCCGTCGAACCGACGGACCCGGACCCGTTGGCGAAGGCGGCCGCAGCCGAGGACAGGACCACGTGCCAGTCGCAGCTCCGTCAACTCGCGCGAGCCTTCCAGATGTATGCGGCCGCGTTCGACGACGCACTTCCCGACCCCGACCGGTGGCTGGACTTGATCCGACCATACCTCACCGGAGGGGCCGAGGTGCAGTGTCCGGCCGATCCGGAGAGGGGTGTCAGCTATGCCATGAACCGCAATCTGGCCGGCAAGCGTCGCCGCGAGGTCGCGGATCAGAACTCTACTCCTCTGCTCTTCGAGTCGACCCTCCACGGCCGGAACCCAGCGGACATCGGGGAGAGCTGGGCCGATCCACCGCGGCACTCGGGGGCAAACTACGTGCTCTACGTAGACGGCTCGGTGCGCTCTTCCGCCGCGAAGCCGTCGTTCGAGGTGACCGAGGCCGCGCCCGGCGCGGGACCCCGTTCAGAGGCCGGTAAGGCCCCGCCGCGAAGGCCTCGAACAAGGCCGCGCGGCAGATAGCTCGCGTCGTCGCGCTGGAGAGAGAACGCGAAAGGGGGACCCGTCACCGGGTCCCCCGAACTGTCCTCTGTCGAGCCTCCTCAGAACTCTTGCCTTAGTCCAAAGGCGAAGAACCGGGGCGGCGTCCGCGAGAACGGGACATAGAAGATCTGATCGCCCTCCACCCGGCCGATCACGCCCCCGGTCTGCGGATGGTATATGACCATGCTCGTGATGTCTTCTCGGTCGAAGATGTTGTAGATCTGGAAGTACGCATCCCGGTCCGGACCGATCTCATAGGCGAGGTTCAGGCTCAGCGTCAGGTTCTTGCCAGTCTCCAACGCGTTGGGCGTGATGAACCCCTGCGAGGGATCGGTCGGATCGACGTAGTTCTCCGGGACGAGCAGTTCGGCCGGGCCTATCGGATTGTCGGGGTCGAAGCTGGGGTTCGGCACGTGAGCCGGGTCGCTCCCTCCGGCGTCGAGGCCGCTCTGCCCATACGGGAACCCGCTGCCGTATGTGACCCACGGGTTGACCTTCAGCTTGCCGCGCCGGTACTCGAGCGCAAGCGCTGCGGTGTGCGTCTGGCTCCAGTCGACCGGGAACTCTTGCGCGAGTCCCGCCGGGTCGGTCCGATCCTGGAAGCCAAAGCCATAGGGATAGACGTTGTCCCTCGGGCTCGTCGCCTCCGCGTCCAGATAGGTGTAGGCGACCCACCCGCGCAGGCCGTCGCTCATCTTCCGGTCGACCTTGACCTCCACACCGCGCGCCGTCCCTGTGCCATTTGCCGCGAACCACACTGGTGCTGTCGGATCGAAGTCCGACAGCGCGTCCGACAGGATCGGGTTGCCCTCGCCGTCGAGCACCCAGTCCCCGTTCTCATCGTGCAGCACTCCATGCCAACGCTGTATCATCTGTCGACTGTCCCGCTGGAACCAGGTGGCAGCCAGCAGCGTGCTGTCGTCGAGCTTCCACTCCAACCCGATGTCGCGACCGCGGTCGAGTTGCGGGTTGACCGGGAAGTCCGGAGCCAGGACGGAATACCAGCCGAAGTCGGTTCCCACGAAGCGGTAGGCGATGAGATTCGCACGGGGGAATTCGACATAGCGCCCGTACGACCCCCTCAGCAACAGTCCCGGCGAAACCGCATACGTGAGCCCCAGGCGGCCGCTGCTCTCGTCCAGCTTGAGACTGCCGACTTCCGGTCTGTCGTACTTCATGCGGTCGTATCGCCCGCCCAGGGTGAGCGTCAGCCGCTCGCCCAGCTCCCAGCTATCCTGCAGATAGGCCTGCGTGTTTCGCGTGTCGTTGTTCGCCGCGAAGCCGGCGGGGAACAAGAGCACGCTGTACAGGGAGTTGTTGTCGCTGTCGATCTCCCAGACGCCCGCGCGGACTCGATGCTCTCCAAGCTGGGCCTCGTAATCGAACTGCGTCGTGAACATGCGCTCGTTCCGTTGCTGCCAGTAGAGGTTCTCGGGATCGCCCACCTCCAGGTGGAGAAAGTGGCCCAAGCGCGAGAGACGGAGCGTCCAGAACGAGGTCGGGCTCACTGTGTGGTTCAAGGTCAGCGCGTCCAGGTCGTGACCCTGACGCGCGAAGTCGTCGCTCGGCCGCACGTTCACCCAATCGGCCGCCACAGGATCGAAGGTGAACATCCGCTCCCACGGCATCTCATACCTGGCGTATCCGTGGTGTGCGAGGAGCGTGACCGAGTCCCTCTCTCCGACATCGTAGATGACCTTCGCCATGTGGTCGGAGACGGTTGGCGCAGACGACGTGAAAAGGTTCTCGTTGAAGTTGCTGTGCCAGGTGTTCAGCCCGTAGTACCAGTTCACGCGGTCCTTCACGTCCCCGCTTTCGACGACCAGTTGCCCGAAGTTGTATGGGCTACCGCCCCCAACATCCACCAAGCTACCGCGCATCTGGTCCCCGCGCTTCACAACCTGGTTCACAATGCCGCCGGTGAATCCGCCGTACTCGGCCGGATAGCCGCCCGTATACAGCTCGAGGCGGTCCAGGCCGATCGAGACGATATTCGTGGCGAAGACGTTCGTGTTCGGCTCCGTGATGGGGATGCCGTCGAGGAAGTACCCCACCTGATTGGCCCTTGCGCCGCGGATGTGGGGATAGAATGTCTTGTCCGGAACCGCGCCTGGCTGCGCGAACACCAGCCCGGGGAACTGGTACCTATCGTTGGGCTGCGACAGCGTCAGCTGCTCGTCTGCAGCGGTCGTCACGTACACAGACGAAGTGACATCCCGGCGCAGCTCCACCCGGGCGGCGGTCACTTTCGCCTCCGCTCCCACGGCCTCGACGACCGTCGGCTCCAGAGCGACTGTCACTGGGCTCACTTGGCCCTGGACGACGACGAGGTCGGTGACCCTTGCATCGGTGTACCCGATCAAGCTCATCTTGACCGTGTAGCTGCCGGGGGGTACGTTCGTAATCACGAAGCGGCCTCGCGCGTCGGTGACAGTGCTCAGCTCCGTATCCACCAGCGAGACATTCGCGCCCGAGAGCGCCGCACCTGTCTCCTGGTCCCTCACCGTCCCCGACACGACTCCCGTAACGGCCCCCCAGGCCGATACAACGGCCGCCGCTATCAGCACCGCCGCGAGGACTGGGAGCATTCATGTTCTCTGGGTTGCCCTCATGTTGCTCACTCCCTTATGGTTCTCTGTTATTGCCGTGCCCAGTCAACTGCTATTGCCACATTTGAGGTCCGGCTTCCGCGGCCGTTCGTCGGTCACTTCTGCCTTCGGTGGCCCCTCCTACCTACTTGAGTTCGAACTCCACGCGGGCGTACGTGTGGACCCGCCTCGGCTCGCCATCTTGAACTGCCGGCAGGTACCGCCAGCCCTTCACGAACTCCTCGGCCGCCGCATCCAGCCGGTGGTCTCCGCTCGAGTCGACGACCTCTATGTGAGCTACCTCGCCCTCTTCGGTGACGAGCACCTTCAGCCGCACTGTCCCCTGCACGCCGTCCGCAACTGCCGACGGCGGATACTCCAGGCTGCCCCTGCCCACTACCCGGGGTGCCTGGCGGTCGGCCACCCGAGAGGTGAAGCCCGCTCCGGTCCCTCCTTCTCCGGTCCCGCCGCCAGAGCCCGATCCGACACCGGGGCCCACCCCGCTGCCGTCGCCCGTACCAACGCCGCCGCCGCTTCCGCCGCCTGTCCCACCACCGCTTCCTGGTCCGACTCCGGCCCCGGAGCCTGTGCCCTCTCCCGGCAGTTCACCAATCGGTGTGCCTCCGCCGGTTTCACCCGGAAGGCCTCCATGCGGACTCGGCGAGCCCACGTCGACGGACCCGCCGCCCCCGCCACCTGGCCGGCCGGGCGCAGGCGTACTGGTCGCAGTCGCCGGAGGCTCTTCCACGATAGGCTCCCCTGCCTCGACCTCCTGCGGCGCAGGTAATTCGTCCACCGGTGTCTTCGGCGGCATAGGGCGCGACTGTCTCTCCGGCCGAGGCCTCGGGAGCGTCTGCTTTGGCTCTGGCGGCGACTCGGCTTCCGTGTCGGGTCGCGGCTCCGATCTGTCGGGCGCCGGCAGGTCGGAAACAGGCGGCACGACCAGGGATTCCGCGACGTCCTCAGCCGGCCACTCCACCAGGTCCACCGGCGAGATCAGCGCTGGTGCCGCGGAGTCGAAGACGCGGATTTCTT
>Ga0180438_10001704_pt1 | contig 38209 bp, 47 predicted proteins | sample SS_ome_12_FD_132455 | JGI IMG/M metagenome (GOLD analysis project Ga0180438, IMG submission 132455) | Hypersaline lake sediment archaeal communities from the Salton Sea, California, USA - SS_3_D_2 metaG | ecosystem: Environmental > Aquatic > Non-marine Saline and Alkaline > Hypersaline >... | reverse complement strand
GAATTGAGGAATTAACAGACGAAGCCGAGAAATTAGGGCTTACGTTTTCACGTCTTGACGCGGCGAAAGTCGAGGCCGCCAACGATGCATTAACCCGGGCCCGGGGTGTTATAACCGGACTTGATAGATCGGCGACAATAGAGCTTGCCCCATACATAGAAGTCCTGGCGACTAAATTTGTTGACTTGGCGACATCAGGCGAGGGGATGGGACATAATGTCACGAACGTATTTGAATTAATGACACAAGCGGCCGTAAGGTTAGGCTCTACAATACAAATGCTCGGTGTCAGACATAAGCAGATAAACGCTATTGCTCTGGAAGGTATGGCCAAGTATTTTGGATTTTTGGAAAAGATTGATTTTATCCCGCAATTCAAAGGGATGGAATATTTATTTAAAAAGAAGTTTGGAGTAGGCTTCGGCGAATTTAGCGAGACACTTCGTGAAGAGGCTAAAGAATGGAAAAGCGAGCTTGCAGACCTTGAAAAAACTACAAAAGAAAAAACCAGTCAGGTAGAAAAGTTTTTTGATGATTTGAGATCCAAAGCTGAGCAGAGAAGAATCGAGCTTGAGAAAAAATCAACAGAACGCATGGCAGCTTACGGCGGCACAATAGATTTGGATGTTTCGACTGATGATAAATGGGAACAATACTGGAATAATCTGCCATACGAAAAATCGTATCAGGCCATGCAGGAAAGGATGGCTAAACAAAAATATGAGACGAGCCTTGCTGTCACTACTAAAATAATGGAGGAGGAGAAAAAACAGGCTGAGCAATTGGAGAGGTGGCAAAAAGAACACAACTTGAAAAAGGCTGAGGAACAACTCGAATTGATGCAAAATCAAATTGCAAAACGCGAAGAAATGGAAAAACAGTCAGCTGAAAGGCGTAAGCGAATAGCGGAGGATGTCGCATTGAGCATGGCCCGGGGCTGGACAAATGCACTTGACCGGATGATGTTCGAAGGTCAAAAGTTCTGGGATTCGATGAAACAAATGTCACGCAGTCTTATACGTGAAATTGCTAATATAATACTTTATAAAAAAGTTGCTGAGCCTATTGCTTATAGTCTTATGGGATTAATGCCAACAGGTCAAACAAAATATGGCCAGTATGAATTACCAACGGTTGGTAAAGTGCCTTCAGCGGCCGGGGGTACAATGGCAAAATATCAAACCGGTGGATTAGCTAAAGAAACAGGACCGGCCTGGCTTCATATTGGAGAGGAAGTATTAAGACCGGATCAAAGACGTTCTGGTGACATAGAATTTCATGTCCATAACGAAGGAAACGACAAGCTCGAAGTTACCAGGTCGGAACAATATATATTTAGCGACAAACGTATTATTGATGTCACTATGGGTGCAATGTCAACAAACGTTCAATATCAGATGGCAATTGCAAGGGCGGCAAGGTAAAGTAAATCATGGCAGATATAACAGTAACACCGTCAACATTAGAATTGAGTCTTACGATTGAAAGTGTGACTTTGCCAGGTGCGGAGCATATCGAATATCCGTCAACATTAGCACTTGACTTGCAGGTGAAATCCCCAAAGCTGCTTTGTCAATTTCCAATATTAACAAGAGATCCGAATTTGAATTTCAGGGATGAGCCATCAGCCGGATCGGTGTTATTAGGTGAAACAGGTTCAGGATATCCGGTATTAAATAAAATCAATACATTTAACGGCAGAGATATCGAATTCGACATGCCGTCTGTGCCGGATGCTGATAAAGTTCAGTATATTGCATTTTACGAGGCCAACAAAGACACATATTTTCCATGGTACAACAAGCAGGACGGAGTGACATATAATGTGATTTTTGCCGAAAGGCCGAGATGCAGACTTGCGGATGGCATAGGTGACACATGGAACATGACTTTTCATTTTATTCAAGTCAGTGATTAATCAGAAAGGAGAATTATGACAGGTAAGATAGTAAAACACGAAGGTAAGGATTATCTTCAAATTCAGGACAAGTTAATCCCGATTCAAGGCTACGACGATAGCGGCAAGCCGATAATTAGCTGTTGGTCGGAAGAAAAAACCAATGAGAGCGGTGGCAAGGATTGTACCGTCCACGTCCCCTGTTTTCAGTTAGGGTCAAAACAGCAAAAAGTATCTTAAATAATTAACTGGAACCGCCGTAATAAAAAAACATTTTGAAAGGTGAAATATGGCTTCGGGAATTTACGACAGATACAAAGCTAATCTTATGAACAAAGAAGTTGATATGGAAGCGGACACTATCAAGGTCATGTTACTTGATAACAGTCACAGCTTTACATCAACACATAATCAGAAATCGGAAATTGTCGCAAATGAGATTTCTGGAACCGGTTATACGGCCGGTGGTGAAGCTTTGACAACCAAGGCGGTAACGCAGGGTGCAACAACGAAGTTTGATGCAGATGATACTCAATGGACAAGCGCCTCTTTCACTGCCTATCATGCAGTTATCTATGATGACACTTTAACTAATGATGATTTGATTGCTTCCATAGATTTTGGTGGTGCTAAACAAGTCACTTCCGGCACGTTTACTATTCAGTGGCACGCGAACGGAATTCTCACTCTGGCGACTGTATAGTAATTCGAACACTTAGAGCTTTGATAAACAAAACCAGACCTTAGCCGGTCCGGTTAATTTTTCATTTCATCAATACAATTGTGTTCGGAGATTTATCATGGCCGAGTTATTAATATTAGACATTGATAACTGGATGGACAAATTGCCAGCCGCCGAGTTGGCAGAAAAACTGAAAGACGCAGCGTTCAAAGCAAAATACGATATGCGATCTCAGTCAGGTGACGTAGTGGAAATCCGGGAAGATGGTGGCTTTAAGAACGCCGACAAATACACAAAGTTCAGGGTTGTCAAGCTGCCTGGCGTAAAGAAGGATGATGTCATGTATCTGCTTGCCGCGGATCAAGAACTGTCCGGGATTGCACTGGACAAAGTGACAATAAGCCACAAGAAAAGATTTAGTGTCACTTCTGGTGCCGGCAAAAAAATAGAGGTTGTAAATAGCATTAATGAATTATCCGTGACTGACAAGAAGGTTTAATGGCACAAGTAATCAGATATGTTGACCCGGACGCAACGGGTGCTAACAACGGTACTTCGTGGGCTGATGCCTATACATCGCTGAGTGCGTGGGAATCCGCAGAGCAGACAGACCTGGTCAGTGACGGTGACTATCACACAGTGTACTGTCGATCCTCAGGGGGAACAGATGATACGACTTATGTCGTTATCAACGGCTGGAATACAGGTGTATCTAATTACATAGAGATCATAGGCAATGACTTCCCCTCAAATGCACAATGGGATGGAACTAAATATGTTATTGGGACATCAGCCACTTATGATATCGCAATTTACGAGCAGTACGTTTATATTATAAACATTCAAGATGCCCCAACTGCTGGATCAGGAATCTACCCGACCGTAGCGAATTGCTATATCGATTCTTGTTATCTTAACGGTGGAAATAATTCGGTCATTGGCGTCAACAATCAAAGTGGTGGTACGGTTTATATTTACAACACTATCCTTGAAGATGGTAGCCAGGCTGTTAAAAATTATGGCACTGCATATATTTACAATTGCACTATTTATGATTGGTCAGGTCAGGGTATTTATAATATCTCAGGAGGGACATTAACAGCTAAAAACTGCGCTGTAGGTAATTGTGGTGATGATTTTCTAAATAGCGGCTCTATAACAATAGATTACTGCTGTTCTGATGATGGCGATGGAACGAACTCACAGAATCCATCAGGTAGTAATTGGGATAATGAATTTACTACTCCAGGCACGGACTTTTCGCTTGAGAGTGGCGGTAATTGCGTCGGTAATGGTACGGATGACCCAGGAAGCGGGTTATATTCTGACGATATCATAGGAACATCAAGAACAAGCACTTGGGACATTGGAGCTTTTGAATTAACAAGCGGTGATGAAACAGTAACACCGTCTGCCCAGGCATTGGGTGCTACATTACAAAGCCCGACGGTTGTTGTAGATTGCACAGTCACGCCGAGCACTCTTGCATTAGGAATGACACTTGAAACGCCAACTGTTTTGGCCGGTGTAATAGTCACGCCCTCTGCTCTCGATCTGGGCTTAACGCTCGAAACACCTACTCCGGTCATCGATTGCACAGTCACACCCTCTGCTCTTGATTTAGGATTAACACTTGAAACACCTACGCCGGTCATAGATTGCACAGTCACGCCGAGTACTCTTGCATTAGGAATGACACTTGAAACCCCTACTGTTTTGGCCGGCGTAATAGTCACGCCCTCTGCCCTCGATTTAGGCTTAACACTTGAGACACCGACATTGGTGATTAATTCTATTGTTACACCGTCAACGCTGGATTTAGGCATTTCACTTGAAACGCCGACAGTATTTGCCGGCATAGCAGTCACGCCCTCGGCTCTTGATTTGGGCTTAACACTTGAAACACCTACGATAATTGTCGATTGCACGGTTACGCCCTCGGCTCTTGACCTTGGATTAACAATTGAAACGCCGAGTGTTTACGCTGGATCGATAATCACTCCGAACGCCCTTGATCTGGGCTTAACACTTGAAACACCTACAATATCTATCGATTGCACAGTCACGCCCTCTGCTCTCGCTTTGAGCATAACAGTTGAAACGCCAAATGTGCTAACAGACAATTTATTTTCTCCGAGCACATTTGCATTAGGTTTAACACTTGAGACACCTACAATTTTAACGACAACAAATTTCGTGGCCCCGCCAACTTTAGAAATGGGGATGACTTTACATGAGCCAACGATAATAACCCGCTTTACTGATATTCCGCCGGCAATGGAAGAAACATTGATAGACCCGTATTTCGGCGGTGCCTGGCTGTGGCTGTGTGAAGTTGTAATGATCGGGCAGGATACCATAAGAATCGCACGCAATACAGACGATGTAGATTATGATAGAGAGACATTCTTAAAATCAAACTTCAAAATTGGAGAGCAAATATTTAGCGGTGATGGAACCATCCCCAGAGTGACATTGCGAGTCGCACAAGACGCGAATCGTTTAATGGAAACATTGATCAATGACACCGAAGGTGCTCTGGGTGCAAATATAAAACTTATCAAAGTAAATGAGAATTTTCTAACAACGCCGGTATCGGCCTTGGAGTATGACTATGACGCCCTGTCTTCTGAAAGTGACACAGAATATGTGACATTAACCCTCGGTATTCCGAACCCATTAACTCAAAGATTTCCTTTGAGGTTATACAGTAGCAAGAAATGTTGGAAGGCAACACCGACATTATTCAAAGGTCCGGAGTGTCAATATGCAGGTGCGGACTCAACATGTACCGGTACTTATGAGGATTGTTATTTAAAAGGAAACGCGGTTAATTGGGGCGGCGAATTGGGGCTGGACCCGAACGTGTTAAAGGTATGATTGCTAAACAAATACAAGAGATACTTAATGAACCATTTGGTCAGAACCTTGCCGGCCAAAGCAGAAAGTATGTCTGTTGGGCTTTTTGCCGGCATGTTTACAGATTGCTCGGCTTGCCTCGATTAAAAAACTTACAACATCAAACGCAGATGAAAAAAATTGACAAGCCGGTTGTGCCATGCATTGTGCTTTTTAATATGGGCGGTGACTGGCATAGCGGAGTTGTCTATCCGGATACACTACATTTCATACATGCAACGCCGGTTGACATTAAAGACAGAAACACAAATCAATATGTGGCTTGCAGGGAGCGGTTGACCGGCTGGCCCTGGAGTTTAATAATCGAAGGTTATTATGAACCATGATTCATCAATATACGTGGCTATTTTAAGTCATCCTTTTAATAAAGGTGACACAACAGTTGTTCGAGTACCATTCAAGGGACAGAACATCGAGCAATTGAAAAGTCAATTACACTTGCCGGCTAATGACCTGTGTGTTGTTGACAATAAAGAAAACGGTCAAATTAGAGCGGGTTCGAAAGTGGTGTTCGCTCCTGCAGCTGCATGGGCTGTACTATGGGAGATAATAAAGGGGATTGCCTGGTCGGCGCTCATAACAGTCGGTGTGTATTACTTGACAAGGGGATTATTCGACCAGACGTTACCGGAGAAAAAAGAGCTACCGGAGACACAGTCTTTTGGCTGGGATTCATTCACACAAAGGCGAGAAGGTATTCCAATGCCGGAACCTTACGGAAGGAATATGCATTATGGAAACATAGTTGCAAAGTGGACAGACGTTGACGATAGCGGTAGTGAGATTTTATATTTGATTCTCGATTATGGCCGTGGACCGGTTCAAGGCAGGGGATCCAACATTGTTTATATAGATGACCAGCCGGCTGGCAATTTTTCAAACTTAACTGTGCAGGATAGATTAGGTACGACTAATCAGACCTGCATGACAGGTTTTGAAAAACACAAGAACGAATACAGGACTAAAGGCTACGAGTTTACTTATGATGATGGCCCGGTGACATGGACAACACCTAATCAGAATTTTAATGATATCGAATACACTCTCGAATTCCTACGCGGCATTTGGCATTATACGGACATGGGCGACCAGGTCGCTCATTCGATAGGTGTCAAAGTTGAGATTAGCGAAAGAGGTTTGGCGACGTGGACAACTCTGCTTAATACAAGTATCAGTGAAAGTCAGATGTCGCCTGTCTATAAAAAATATAGCGTCAATGAACAATCGCCGGGCTATGTGGAACGCGGCAAGAAATACGATTTAAGATTCACCAAAACAACAGCAGACCAGGGAATTGTTCGTTTTGGCGACGATGTCGGTGTAAGGTCGGTTAGGGAGGTCATTGACGTAGCGTTTAGAAGGCCTGGTCGTGCATTGCTCGGTATAATAGCCCTGGCAACAGAGCGGTTGCATGGAAGCTTCAATGTCAAGTGGGTTGCTGATGGCAAGCTTGTCAATATTTACAACGGGACATCATGGTCGATTGGTTACACACGAAATCGAGCATGGATATATTTTGACCAGGTGACACAGCCTGTAATTAGCGGTGACGGAGCGGGAGAACCATATACGATTGAGCGGTACGAAGGGCTAAGCCCGACGAGGGTTGATACTGCTTTCATTTATGAGTGGGCTGAGTGGTGTTCTCAGCAGGTTGACGATGGTAACGGCGGTACAGAAGATAGGATGACATGTGACATAATCTGCGATTTTTCAACAGATGTGTGGCGTTTGTCATACGAGATTGCACAGGTCGGCAGAATGTATCCTTATTGGCAAGGCCATACATTAACCGGATGGATCGACAAAGCTACTGATGATCCGATTGATTTAATAACATTCGATTGCATGATGGCGAGGACGTGGAAAAATAGCTATGCCGGATACGGGGAAATGGCCGGATGTGCCGAAGTTTACTTCAAAGACTCTTTGGCCGGATACGAAAGAACAAGCTTTCCGGTACCGAACGAAAACGCCGGCACATACACAAGACCTATTGACATCGAGGGTATTGGAGTCACAAGTCAGTCACTTGCAATAAGAATCGGCAATCATGTAATGCAAAGAAACGCTCTGATTAAGAATATCAACACATGCAGAATGTTTAAGGACGCATTGCGATATAAGCCTGGCCGTGTTGTTCGTGTTCAAGCTACTGTGCCGAATTGGGGCAAAAGTTTTCGTGTTGTCAATGTCACTTCCAATAATACCGTCGAGCTTGACAGGACATTAAATGTGTCCGCCGGCTCACTCGTTTACATAAAAAGCTTTGATGATATTAACAACGAGGTAACAGTTGAGGCTTACACGGTACAAAGTACGGTCGATAAAACATTGACAATCGCAGAGACGTGGACAGTAACGCCGACGAAAAATAATGTTTGTGCGATTGGAAAAACTGGCGAAATCAAGTTGCGTCGAATTATCAAAATGAGTCTAAGGGAGGACAATTATATCGATGTCGAGCTTGAAACATACGACACCGATTTATTTGATAGTGACAATTTACCTCTTTACATAGATGACCCTAATTATGTTTGGCCGGCCCCGTCAACGCAATTGCTAACGCCTTTGACAGAGGAGCAAGTCAGAGGAATTGTTCACCAGATGTTACCGAACAGGCCTGATATAGAAATCCCCTGGTTAAGCAATTGCGATTGGGTTGGTGACTCTGTTGATACTGTCGATTGGCAAAAAAGAGATGCAGCTGAGCCTATCTATTTCCGATATCGCGGCGTTGCTTATGAAATAACTCCGAGCAGTACGACGGATGAATTTATTTATTGGGACCCGAATTATACTACACAGTTTAGAACAACTAATGACGCGAATACAGCCCTTGCCGCCGGCAATTGGTTGATGTGTGTTAATAAATCAGGAGTGGCATATCCGGCGAACGGTGTTCAGCTGTTACACGCGGCAATTCTTCTGGCCGGTACTATCAGAGCGGAACAATATCTCGAATTGAGAAACACCTACGTTTACAATTTTTATGACAGCCTTGACAACTCAAAGCCTTTTGAATGTCCGTTTCATATTGTGTCCGAGACTATAGCAATTGTGTCTGTTAAATTAAGTTTCTTCATAAAGCCTTATCGAGCTTATTCGACTACGTCCCAAACAGACGGTGCGTCAACATCAGGTGCCGGTGGTGACCAAACGACGACGGCGGACGGAGCGGACGCAGTGACTTCCGCAGCTGGCGGCGTAAGTTGGCCCCAGGCTACAGAAGCAGCAACCGGAAACACGGCACAGACAGACCTTGGCACTCATTATCATACAATGCCAAGTCATAACCACGAGATAACAAGTGACTATACCGAATACGAAGATGGAGCGTCCAGCAACACAGGCAATGAAGATGGAGCGGACAATTACACAGGCTATGAAGATGGAGCGGACAATTACACAGGTTATGACTCCGGCGGTGGTTCCCACAGACATTCGATAAGCTATACAAACCATCGACATACTATAGCTCAAATAAGTCATAGTCATTCGATAAGCAATACAAATCATCGGCATCAATTGAGCTATATTAACGTATCGACTGAAGACCCGGGGAATACTTATACAGCGGCCCTGGGTTACCATGACCACGGACTTAATAATCATACACACCTCTGCGATTTTCCAGACCACACACACACAGTTAATATAAATAATCACACACACACAGCGCCATCACATACGCACACAACGCCGTCTCATAGTCACGGCCTAACATACGGAATACACGAAGAAACAAATTCACCGCAAATACATTATCATATCGACAACGGTTCCGGCTATGGGAGTCAATCATCATCTTACACGGCGGATCAATCGGAAATAGACATAACAAGCAGTATCACCGGTACCGGAGCAAAGGCTATTCGTTTTGACTCTGAATTGAGCGGAGCGAACGGAAGATTAAGATTGTCAGTATTGGTAGAATGTAAACTTGATATTAATGCTTAGGAGTTAAAAAAATGAACTGCCCGTTTTCGGATATCGATTGTAAAGATTGCCGGCTATTGGTAAAAATGTTTAATGACGGAGGACAGGAGCAATTCAAGTGCATTTTTTTCTGGAATAATGTTTTATTAGTTGAATTGAGAAATGCAGTTGAGAATTTACATCAAATATCAATAGTAGCGAAGGCCGACAAAAGTAAGATTAAATCACTTCGTAGCTTCATTAAAAACAAGCTCAAAAGATTTAGAAAGTCACCAGTTGTAAACACTTGACTATTTATAAAAATCTGCCTATCAGAAAAATAATAAATCCAATCACTATCAATAGAATTCCTAATGTAGAATTAACAAGACAACTAAAAATACCACATATAATAAGTATAAATCCAATAGCTTCAAAAATGCCCCCTTTGCGTTGTATTTTTGATGACTGATTTATTAATACGCGGTTAGGTTTACCGCAATGTGGACAACTATATGCTGCTGTAGATATTTCTTTGCCACAATCCAGACATTTTTGTAAAGGCATTTTTCCTCTCCCAAAAAATATTTAATATTTATTAATTTTATAATCAACAAGTCACCAGTGACATACGCCATTATATATGCAGGGGATTGAAGGACGGTGGTGGAAAGGAAGAGTTATATGACAGCGGTGACTATTGATTTTGTCAAAGAGCGTAACATTGAAAAGATTAACCAGCTTCTGAGACATCATTTTGATCGATGTTTTGTTTCTGCCCTTCACTCTGAGCTAAAGAGCGAGATACAATATTCCGAGCTTTCTGACAGGCAAGTCGAATGTCCTGTATTGCTTGCTGTTCGATCTTGTCCAAATCATTATTAGAAACAGCATCGGTTATTACACAATTTTTTGCAGCATTATGGAAATTATTTTTCCAGAACTTTTTTGTGACCTTTCCTAATCCTTTAGCCTGGTCTTTGGCCCTTTCTCTGATTTCAGCCGGTATATACTGCCAAATAAATAAAGCACCTGCACAATCTTCCTGGGCAACTAATCCTTTATCAGCACAGAATTTTGTAAAATCCTCCTTAATTTTGACTGGAACAGGCCAACCAGTGTTAGTTTTTTCTTCACTTTTTTTCATCACTCATAATCCTATAAAGCCTTACATTTCAGTCAATTACAATTATTCCACAAATATTTTTGTGAAATTTCACAAATTATTTACAAATTTACATTGACAGATTATCTGTGTACCCGATACAGTATCGGTTAGAAATGAAAGGTATTTAAATGGTCTTAACGCTCGCAGCAATCAGCCCTTATAGAAGCCACGAACGAAATTTGTGTTTTTACTCGACTGGCGGCATTTCTTTGCTGCGAGCGAAAAAATATCCGCCAGCGAGTTTTTATTAAGAATTTACCTCCGTGCCGGCCTCCGTGCAGTTATCAGACTAACACGGCGGATTAAAAAAGCAAAAGAAAAATGCAAAAAAATCAGAACATAACGGTAGAGCCAGGATGGTGGAAAATAGCCGCCCTGTTTCTATATTGGATCGGTTTACGGCTCTACCTGATAGCAATAAAGCTCTTTCATAATTTCATAGTACATCGAGAACATCAGTAGCATTGCTAATATCAGACGTTAAGATGTGTGCGTAATGTTTTTCGATCACTCTGACAGAAACGCCCATGATTTTCGAGACTGTAGCGGCTGCAACACCATTGAGTAGCAGCTGAGTGGCACAGTAATGACGTAGGGCATGTGGACCGAACGGTGGAATTCCGGCCTTGACAGCTAATCGAGAGAATTGCAAATACAAGGCATTTTTAGAGGCCGGCTGAATAGTACGCACCAGCGACCTTGCTGTCTTGTTTAATGGTATGGTCCGGCGACGTCTGCCTTTGCCTGTTATAGTTATGCAGCCGTTATTAAAGCTTGACGGTTTTAGAGACGCGAACTCCGAAGCCCTTAATCCCGTATGAGCCAGGAATACAATCCTGTCTTTTGCGAGAGGCCCGGCGATTTCGAGAACTTTGCGATATTCATCTTTTGTAAGACAACGGTTTTCCGGGGGATCTTCTTTGAGTAGTTTAATCTGGCTTGCAGGATTATCGATATTATACCGCTCGCTAAAGTAACGGCAGAAAGACTTAATTACAGTTAAGTGAGCATTTAGAGTCCTGTTCTTTTTGCCGGCCATCCTGTAGAGATACTCCTGAATATGGGCAGGTCGGAGTTGATGAATACGTATGATAGAATTTGGTATGCTCTGCACAAATCGTTTTATCACAAACTTGTAATGCTGCTGAGTTCTTATGGTGTGTCGGGTAATATGTCTGTAAAAATCATTGGTGACATCTGACATTGATTCGCCTGGCTTGACATTGCCTTCACGGACAAGTTTTTCCTGCAATTCAATTTCGGCATAGAAGGCAACCGCCTGAGATTTTTCGATGAAATTTTTTGAGCCTGAGAAGATATAACGTGGGTTTTTGCAGGTTGCGTGCCAGCGAACCCTCCAACGTTTACGTTTTTTCAAGTAACTAAGATTAGCCATCTTTGACCCAAAGGTGCCCAAAAAATATGTCCCAATTTTGCCCCAGACAAAAAGAGCAAAAAAATTCTGCGCTGTGAAAAACCGTAAGTTCTTGCTCCTTCCTTACTTACTCGTAAAGCGGGCGATGGGATTCGAACCCACGACATTCAGCTTGGGAATTTTACTTTCCCATTAAAAAAACGGCTTTTTGCTGCGAACAAGTTAGTTTTATAACACCGAAAACACGTCTGTCAAACATTTTTTTGCCCCAAACCTGACACACATTAACGGCGGTTAAATGAAACGGAATAAGTATCGGCAGAGGAGGCCACGGGGGGAACCGCCGGATTATTGCCGTCGATGATGTTGAGACGATTAGCTTTGCGAGTTGGTGGCCGCATGTCAGTTCCGAATGGATGTAAGAGCACCCCAGCGTTTAGCGCTAACAAAAAATCTAATCCTATCAAGACGGCTTACGAATATCCACGGGCTGTGCGGTGTTAGGCAGCCAACCAAAATGAAAAGGTGCCCAGGCTTGAGCATCGCCGCACAAATTTTACTGTGTGGTGGGGAACCGGTTTTCCACGGCTTCCGGTTCCCCGCTGCCTAAAGGATCAAAGAAAGAGGGAAATTATGAATCATGAAAAGAAAAGGTTGTATTCGCGTATCAAGTTGTTGGTTTGGTTAATAAATATTTTAACGATTATAAGCATCTTATTAAGTGGGTGTGGAACAATCATGCACGGGCCAACACAGGATATTGTTGTCACATCAAATCCGCCTGGAGCGGTCGTTACGCCAACTGATTATACATGCTGGGTTAGGACTCCGGGGGTTATTAGCCTGAAAAGAAGTGACAGTACAATATTGACGGCACGGCTGATGGGCTATGAGGATATGAAAATCAAAGTCAATTGCACGTTGACGCCGTGGCTGTTAGGTAACGGAGCGTTTGCCTGGTATGACGTGCAGTGGTGGACAGGTTTGGACATACCGTTGGCGGGAGTATTGGCATTAGGTGATTTAATGACAGGCTCAATTGGACAGTTATCACCTGCCAAGGTTCACTTTGAACTTATCCCTAAGAAAAAACACCAATAGAAATATAGACATGAAAAATCCTCATTATTTTAGACTTAAAAAAGACGGAAAGTTTGCAGGTTTCAAACGTATTGTTACTGAGTATCTGTCACCTGGTTGCGGCAAGTGGCAGTTAAATCCGATACCACATGATGAAGGCGAGACAGAAAGCTTGAGTAAGCCGGCAATGGGTATTGATAATTTAAAGAGGGAAAGTCTATCAGGAAAATAAGTTTTGCAAGGATGCAAATGAATATAGGGATTATTAACATCGAACCGAGTATCAACAACACGGCCTATATGCAGATCGCGAGATATTACAAAAGCAAAGGTCACAAAGTCGAGTGGTGGTCACCGGAAAATCATAAACAATTCAACGCAGTTTTTTGCAGTTCTCTATTTACTTACACGGACAAAAGCCAAATCCCCGATGATGTCATCACCGGCGGTACCGGTTACAATGTCAAATCACGTCTGTCTAAAGTCATTGAAAATAGTCAGCTTGATTACAGCATCTATCCATTGTGTGACACTTCCTATATATGGTTTTCACGAGGCTGTAAAAGACAATGCCCCTGGTGCATAGTCCACGACAAAGAGGGCGACATTCACCCTGTCGATCCGAAAAACTTGAACCCAGCCGGCAGGACAATAACGGTTTGCGATAACAGTTTTTTTGAAAATCCTGAATGGGAAAAATCGATTGAATTTCTACGGGATAAAAATTTGCCATGTGACATACAGGGAATTGATGTAAGAACGATAACATTAAGGCAGGCACACTCTTTGACGAAGATTATCAGGAAAAAACACAAGCGGTTCAAGATCGCGTGGGATAATCCATACGATGAACAAGCGGTGATGAAAGGCATATCTCTAATGACGAGATTCATTCCGCCTTACGATTTAATGTGCTATGTCCTGATAGGCAGGCAGCCGAGTGACCATGATTTGTATAGAGTAAACAAACTAAAAAGCATGAAGATAAACCCGTTCGTTATGCCGCTCGACAAAAATGATTTTTACCAAAAGACTTTTGCACGATGGGTAAATCATAAAGCGATATTCAAGTCGGTTACTTGGGAAAAGTATTTTAATCGGCAGTGGAAAAAAGAAGAAAAGCTGCTTGGAAGGGATCAACGGCTATGATTTTGAAAGCAATTTCAATTCATCAGCCTTTTGCGTCATTAATCGCACAGGGGACAAAGACAATAGAGACACGCTCCTGGAAAACAGAATACAGGGGAGACCTTCTTATTTTATCAACACAAAAACCGAAGTGTCCAAATCTCAAGTGCGGATATGCTTTGTGCATAGTTGATTTATATGGTTGCAGACCAATGAACAAAAATGATGAAGTAAAGGCTTGCTGTGAAATGTATGCCGGTGCCTGGTCATGGCTGTTAAGAAATCTAAGAGTAATTGAACCGGTTCCCTGCAGGGGCGGCCAGAGGATTTTTACTGTCGATATTGAGATACGGCAGAAAGAGTGAAAACTGGCAAAGCAGTTTTATACATACAGCTGGTCTAACAATTCAAAGAGGGAAAAGATGAAAGGCAGGAAGTGTATTATTTTAGCAAGAGGCAAGCTTAACAATTGCCTTATAGAATTTTCAGACAATAGACAAATGGAAGTAGTGAGTATAAGAGCTTTGAGAAAATACAACAGGACATCGAGGAAGCACCTGGAAAAAGCAATGATAAGCAGAGCGGTTAAAAAGTCACCGAAGAAAAGACTAACAGCTGAATTGCTCGGCCTGAAAAATGGAGATTGAACAATGACTGTCTATATAGATAATTTGAGGCCTTGTCTTAAAAGTAAAATCTGGCCTTACCCAGAAAGCTGTCACTTGATAGCTGATAGCATACCCGAATTACACAAATTCGCAATAAATAAGCTCGGCCTTAAGCCATATTGGTTTCAAAATCGCAAGCATTTGCCTCATTACGATTTGACTAAGAACATGAGAAGAAAAGCTGTGAGACTCGGAGCGGTCCAGATCGGTGACGCACAGGTCGCATTAATGATGAAACGCAGCAGAGATCGACTGAGAAATCTAACAAGTAAGCCGGACGAAGGAAGCCGGTAGAATAATAACATTTATTAAAGGAGTCTGAAAATGGTTAGGTCCAAAGTAATTATGGTGGTTGTTGTTTTGTGTGTTTTATTTTCCGGCGGCTGTGACCTGGCAATGCTGCAAAAAGACGACGTTGTCAAAACAAGCAATGCCATTGAGGTAATATCACAAAAGCTCGATGTCGTACAAGAGGGGATGACGGAGTGGGCAAAAGCCACGGGGCAAAATGTGGAAAAGATTACTGAATTGAATAGTGACATTGACAAATACCAGGACACTCTAATCGATGCAAAGAAAGCTTTTGACGAAGCGCCTACAGTAATCGAAGGGGCTATAGCGGCGAATCAGGCGAGTGCACCGATTAATCCTTACGCCGGCATGGTAGATATTATTCTGAAAACGATACTCGGCTTGACAACAACATCTACAGTGGTAGCTGGCACCGTTGCTGTAAACAGAGGCAAGAAAAACAAAAATCTCAATACGGAAAAAGATGAATTAACGACAAAGTACAAAGCAACAAATAAAGCTAATGAGATTTTGAGAGTTCGCCATCCGGATATCGCCGAGGAACATTACAGGCTTGTTGGAGACGTTCGAAGCGGTAAAGATGTTTCTGTTAAAGGAGTCGCATAACTCTTTTGTAAGGATTTACACCTATAGAAGTAGCCCCGCCTGCAGCATCCGGCTGGCGGGGCTTTGACAAGTTAAACTAATTATGAAAAGGAATTCATAATGCAGGCGTATCGAATTGTGGATTGGTGGCAGTACGAAGTCACTGCCAAAGGTAGAAAAGCAAAACAAGACACACCTATAGAAGAACTAAGAAAAGCCCCACTTGATTATATACGCTTTCCGGTCATGGGACATGATTTGAGTGCGGCTTTTAGGAGATTGGTAAAACGTTCTTGGAGTCATGGCGACTTAATGGCAGCCGCGTGCATTGGTTTTTATAAGATGCTTTTGGGATTGGCCGGCAATCAGGAACGTGAATACAGGGGTTATATTTTAGACGATAGACAGAGACCCATAAATCCAATGCAGATAGCTGAATTATTGACCTTGACAACCGAGCAGATCGAGAACGTATTCGAAGTTTTGATGGATGAAAGCGTAAGATGGGTGGAATTAGTTGATTTTCCTGAAAGCCTCCAGAGTGAAGATAGTAAAAGTGCGGATTTCAAAATGGGCAAAATAAAAGACGGATACAAGCCGCCCGGATTTTCCGGGAGCGGTGGAGTGAGTAAGGGGGATAACCGGGAGGCTTTAAACGAAACCGTACCGGTAGATATTAATAAAAAAATTAACGAAACGAAACGAAACGTAGAAAATGTGGCATACAAGCCGCCCGGTTTTTCCGGGAGCGATGGAGTGAATATCGGTCATCTGCCATCCGGTGTGTGGAGAGAATCGCCCACGGCACAGCCCCCGCCTCCGGGCACGGACACGGATTCGAACGATACGGACTCGGAAAAGATTTCGGCCACGGACACGTGCTCGGTTTCGGATTCGGTTTCTTCGGCGGGGGCTGTGCCGTGGGCGGGATTGGCCGGTAAGGAGCGTATTTTTGAAATCACCAGGCAATGCAATATCGCTGTTTTTAACCTTAGTGAAATTATCTCATTCAAAACAGGTTCGGACCGGACAACTGTAAGTAACATATTCGAACAAATCAAACAAAGGATAATATCCGGACTCGACGAAGATTTATTTTCAATGTCACTGTCTATAGCAAGAGAGTGCGTAAGAGTTGCAGATAAACCGATGGCAATGTTTGTCGATGCCATGAAGAAAAAGCCATTCTGTTATGTCCCTCGAAAAATCACTTTAACAAAAGACAAGTTTTACAAACATTAACTTAAAAGGAGCGAAAAATGAGCAAGCATATTTTCAAAGAAATATCGGTCAACAAAATACTTCCGAGCAAAGACAATGCACGAAAGATAGATCAGAAATCTGAAAGCTTTACTCAGCTATTGAACAGCATAAAAGCGAGCGGTGTAAGAGTGCCGATTCATCTGTGGCCCCATCCGAAAAAGGAAGGCATGTTTGAGATAAGGGCCGGTGAACGCAGGTGGCGGGCTTCAAAACATCTCGGCCTTGAAACTATTCCGGCGATTGTCCACGAAGGCATTTCTTATGACGAAGCTATAACGGTGACTTATGTAGAAAATAAATTTCGCAAGCCGCTTAAACCGCTTGAGGAAATCGCTGAAATTGCAAAGGCTATGAATAACCTTAAAGAGCCTAAAGTCATCGCAGAGCTTATCGGCCAGACAGAACATTGGGTGCGTCTCAGAGCAAATATTCACAAAAACTTGATTCAGGGTTTCAGGCAGTCATTTATTAACCAGGACCAAAGCCAGGTTTTTCACAGCTGGACGGTCGGTCATTTAACATTAATAGCGAGATTGCCGGCTGACAGTCAAAAGTCACTATTGGCTGAAATAAATCAATTCTATTGGCAATGGGAAAATGTTTCGGTTCATGATTTAGAAAACCGGATTGCTCAGAGATTACAACTATTGAATAAAGCGCCATGGAGTTTGGCTGATAAAACCTTATTTCCTAAAGCCGGCTCATGCGAAGATTGCCCCAAGCGATGTTTTTCAGAGCCTTTGTTATGGAATGTCACGGCCAACGAGAAAAATCAGAAAAAAGACCGATGCCTAAGCCCCGATTGTTGGAAAACCAAAACAAAATTATTCTTACAACAAAAAGCAAAAGCGCTATCGGAAGAACATGAAAACCTTGCTTACATATCGAAAGTATATATGAACCAAGGCGAGAAAAGGGAGTTATCGGAAACATTTGGTCGTGTTCTCGATATGGATGATGTTGAGAAATCCACAAAAGGCACAAAGGATGCAATACCGGCAATGATTGTTAGTGGCAGCGGATCGGGAAAGATAATGTACGTCAAAGAAAAGCAATTCACCAGGCCCGGGGCAACAGGACGCAGAGTAAGAGGCCAGGTTACACCATTGAAAGAACGCAGGAAATTGCTCGACTGCAAAAGGTGGGCTCAACTGCTATTAGACCTCAGAGAGAAAGTCGAAAAAACAAACGTTGAAGATATCATCTATGACGATAAGTACACGGCTGTAATGTCACTTGTGGCGGTTTTCGGAAATGAGATAAGAATCGTCCATGACGAAAAGGAAGTGGACAGACTAATGGCAGAGCGGAAGAAAAACCCAACAGCAGCTTACTCTGAGGCCTTACAAACATTGTGGAGAACATTCATACCGACACTCGATAGAATGTTGACCTATAACGGTCCGGTGACACAAACATCGAAGCATTACATCGAAACTGCGAAGTGGATAGGATACATAATTCAGGTCAGCATAAACGATATGTTCAAAGAGATATCGAAACGCAAAGGATTCACTGAGCCGGCATCATGGAAAAACTTGAACGCAGACGGAACAACAAAAACAAAGAAAACTAAAAAGACGAAGAAAGCCAAGAAGGTCACGAAGTCAGAGCAAAAAACAAAAACGAAGAAAAAGAAATCAGCTTAAAAACATTATGACTATCGATTTAAAATACCCGTTGAATGATTTGGCATGGTTCGAGGATAGCCCCGATGCAGGTCATCCGGATTGCATTTGTTCATATTGTGGCTTTTTAATAGATGAGGATGATTTCCCATTCCGACTGTTCAGGAAAAGTGAACCTACAAATCCAAATTCAAAAACCCTTGAAGCAAGGTTGCATAGACATTGTTTTGAGATGTCATTAAAGAAGGAGTGACTATATGGCTAAGTCAAAAAAGGATGATAAGATTCGAACAACAAAAGGCATGTATCCTGTGAAATGTATATTGACACCTGATGAAACGAGAGAGGCAGGCTTTAGGCTTGCAGGTTATTATCAGGACATTGAGACTATCAACCAGGAAAAGAAAGCAGCCTTGGCAGACTTCAAGAACAGAATCGAGGCAATTAACGACAAGATACACAAAGCATCGATAATGATTAAGCAGGGCATTGAGGTAAGACAAATCGAATGTGAAATGGTAATGGATTACAACAAGAACACTGTGACACTAACAAGGTTGGATACAAACGATGTCGTTGATCGTCGCGGCATGACAAACGAAGAAAAGCAGATGACATTATTCAAAGAGTCTGATGCGAAAGGCAAGGCCATCAACGCAGAGAATGTTCAGCAAGAGCAATTGAAATTCGATAAGGATAACGCAGATAAAAAGACTGACAAGAAATAAACTATTGTCACCAATCCACAAGGCCGGCCAGGTGGTCCACAGTTTTAGACCTGGCCGGCTCTGCCTATCATAAAAGAAGGCAAGGTGACAAACGTAAATAACTGAAATAAATGTATTTAAGAAAAATAACAACGCTGAAAAACAAAGATTTTAATGCATTAATGCGGGTCCTACTCCAACATAAGTGCTTTGCGGGTATATGCATACGAGTTTTCGTGTACTTCCCGAAATTTTTTTTTCGAGGTAACACACAAACGTAAGTTACTGAATTTTAAGTATTTAAAAAAACCATGAATAAACCGAAACAATCATCAAATACCAAACGAGACAACACACATAACAGCCAGCCGAACAACTTAACAACCGTCAATGTCAAACGTACAGGTATAGGCTGTCCGGGCCTAAAGAAATTCAAACTGAGCCAACTCAAAGAAAGCGAATACAATCCGAGAATAATCGACAACGAGACATTGCAAAGCCTGAAAAACTCAATAAACCACTTCGGCTGTGTGGAACCGATAATAGTAAATGTAAGGCGTGGGCTTAATAGAATTGTCGGAGGCCATCAAAGATACAAAGTATTGAGCGAATTAAAAGTGAAGGAGTGTATTTGCGTAACGGTGAATTGCAGCCAGTCGGAAGAAAAGCTGTTGAACATAACTTTGAACAATCAACACTTGCAGGGCAAGTTTATCGATAGCATTGCTGTTTATATCGACGAATTAAAAAGCCAATTGCCTGATTATCTGAATAAGCTTGATTTGAAAATTGAAAAATTGCGTGAACAGATCGGGAAAAACGAAAAAAAGACAAAGCCGGCCTATGCAGAGGAAACTATAAAACCATACAAGAAAACTCATGTGCTTTTATCTTTTGAGCCAAAGTTACTTGTAAAGATACTGCCACACCTGGAATCAATCCTGAAAGTTAAAGGCGTTCAATATGAACAGGGTTCGAACTGATAATACATTTCTTGAAACGAAAATAAGATTGAGACTCGACAATCTGCCGGCTGGTGATTGCAGAGTTTTAGATTGCTATGCCGGCACAGGTCTTATTTGGAGAACAATAAAAAAACGAAGCAAAAAAAAGATAAATGTTCTCGGCATTGAAATCGAAAACAGAGACGGAATATATTTGCAGGGTGACAATAGAAAGTTTCTGTCGTCGATGGATTTAAGTGCTTTTAATGTGATAGACCTTGACGCTTACGGTGTACCGTATGACCAGCTGAGGATAATATTTTCGAAAAAGCCCAGGCCTGAGGCTGTTATATTTGTGACATTCATTCAAATAATGTACGGCGGTTTGCCACACGGCATGTTAAGGGACATCGGATACAAAACATCGATGATTAACAAGTGTCCGGCATTGTTCTATAAAAACGGCTTTGAAAAATTCAAGCAGTACCTTGCATTTAACGGAATCGGACAAATCAGGCACTATTCGCATCAAAAAAAACATTATTTGTGTTTTAAGATAAAAAAAAGCGGCTCATAAAGATTGACTATACGCACGCTTACGGGAAAAGCGGAAAAAGCAGCCAGTTTTTCGTTGACAAAAACGCCATAAGTCGTTATTGTATAAGAAGTTATGAACTTTTGATAATAACAAAAAACATACAGAAAGGACAAGTTATGGCGAATATTTACGAAAAATACAGACCAAAGAAGTGGTCACAGGTAAAGGGACAATCGAGAGCCGTACAAATCATCAGGCAGATGAAACAGAGAGGGCTTGCCGGCAGAGCTTTTTGGATTAGCGGTATATCCGGAAGTGGCAAGACAACGATTGCAAGACTAATCGCCAGCGAAGTCGCAGACGAGCTTTTTACAAAAGAATTTGACAGTGCAGAGGAATTTAACCAGGAAGCTTATCAGGAAGTTGAGCGGGAAATGTATCTTTACGGCGGCGGCAAAAAGCGTGGCCGTGCTTTCATCATTAATGAAGCACACGGATTAAGAGTGTGGATGATCAGACGCTTGCTCGGATTGCTTGAACGAATACCGAAGCATGTTGTTTTTATCTTCACGACAACGAAGGCAGGACAGGCCGGATTGTTCGAACAACAAATCGATGCCGGACCACTTTTGAGTAGGTGTGTAAACATTCCGCTCAATAGTAACGACGGTTTGGCTAAAGTTTTCGCTAAGCATTGTAAAAGAATCGCCGAGGCCGAAGGTCTGGACGGAAAACCGCTTTCAGTCTATATCGAACTTGCCAGGGAATTAAAGAACAATTGCAGAGCTATGCTTATGGCAGTCGAATCAGGACAGATGATTAAATGAAAGGAGAGTGAAAAATGATTTACAGAATTGGAGCCGACGGATTAGAAAATATAAGTGTTACAGAAGATGACAATAAAAACAACCTGCCAGTAGGTACAATCCTACAGCTGAATGGCTATGACAATCCGCGATACGTGATAATCAAGAACCTCGGAGTACATGAAAGGTACAGAAGTCACGGTGCTCGATACATGACGGTCAAGCTTGATGATTACACGTTTTCTCAGCATGATGCGTTCTCGATGAATCATATCGACACGAAGAAAGACAATCGAATCCACATGTATTACACGTCCGAAGTTATGCCGGAAGATAAGGTGCTTGAAATCTGGGAAAAAGCAAAACTGGTAGAACAACAAAAAAAGGAAGCGAAGGAAAAGGCCGAAAAGATTGCAGCTGAAAAAAAAGCCCGGGGACGTAAGCTGTTCGAAAAACATATTCCGCCAGAGGCACAGGCATTAATTGTCGCCAAGTGCGAACGCGATGATTGTGATTTGCAGACAGACTATTTTGCGACATCGACGACGGCGACTGTGATTCTCGGATGGTCGAAACACAAGCGGGATTTGTTTTCTGAAATGCGTAAACACGCGGACCGGATATCGGAAACGGCACATCTTAAAAACAAACCCACAGTCGATTCAAACAATGAACCAAAGACGGAGCAAAATAAATCATGGTGGCATCCAAAAGACGAACACCGCGAAAAATACAGCATGGGAAAAGGCTACTATCTTAAAGACGGCAATGCTTATTCGACTGGATGGCTGATTCAAAAAGTGTGCAAATATCAAGACTGGTCACCAAGTCTTTATATCTCAATGGCCGAACGATGCATATTTGAGAAGTAATGGAAAGGAAGTGACAGAAATGGAAAATACATTAGTTGTCGAAAAATCGATTCACGAAATAGCAAAAAGGGCAAACATTGAAATCGACAAAGTTGATTTAGGCATAACATTGAACGTGGCAATGAATGACGAACAGGTCAGAGACCTGGTTGCGATGATGGGATTTTTGGTCGGTCAACAAATGGAGCCCGGGCAAATACTGGCAGAGTTGTATCACGACTTAAACGCTTTCAAACAAATACATCTTAATCCTGGTACTGAAAGATGTTTTTCGCCGAGGTCAGCGGGATACGCACAAAAGGTATTGCGTTCGCAAATATAAGAAAACAGCCCCGAACGGAACGCCGGTTCGACTCCGGCACGGGGCATTATTAAAAATAAATTTGAGGGATAAAAACAATGGCAACATATAGTTTCAATCAGAAGAAAACAAGAGAGCTACAAACGGCAATACAAAACGCTCCGGAAGGATATGAAGCATTTTTTCAGCCAACACATCATAGAGGTTGCGTCCAAGTATTGAGGTTCACTGACAAGGAAAAATACAAAACTGATTATTGTGTCAACACGTTCAGATCGCGAGACATCAATCACGAAGCTTTTTATAAAAAACTATCAGTGACAGAGAATGATGTTTTGGAATTAAGCCAGGAATGGATTGACATGATATTAAAAGCCAAGAGGCTTAAATTCTACGCGAACAAAAGAAAAGGCCGAGTAATTGTTCGGCTGAGAATATTCAAATAAACAGACAAAAGAACATATTAGAGAAAGGATTAACATGCCAGTAATTTACAGACCCAGTGGAAGGGCGCTCGAGTATTCATTTCTTGCGTTAAATCATTATATAGGCTGCACGCATGGTTGTTTTTATTGCTATGTGCCTACAATGCCATTATTCAAAGATCGTGACTTTACAAATCCGGACGTTAGGCCGGATATAATTAACAGGATCGAAAAAGAAGCTCCACGATATGCAGGTACGAACGAACGCGTTTTATTATGCTTCACGTGTGACCCATATCAGCCAATTGATAAAAAAGAAAAAGTCACCAGGTCAGTTATTAGAGTTTTGAGAAAGTACAATATACCTTTTCAAATTTTGACCAAAGGCGGCCTTAGAGCCAAAAGAGATTTTGATTTATATGGAGCAAGAGACGCGTTCGCAACAACATTAACTTTTATAAAAGAAGATGATTCTAAAAAACACGAACCGAACGCAGCAACGCCAGGCAATAGAATAAAAGCATTGATTGAGGCTCATAGTCAGGGGATTGAAACGTGGGTTAGCCTCGAACCGGTTATCGACATAAGACAGACTTTGGAATTGATCGAGATAACTCAAAACTGTGTTGATTATTATAAAATCGGAAAACTTAATCACCTAAAGAGCGATATAAACTGGCGGGATTTCGGAATCGAAGCAATAAGAATTTGTGAGAAGTACAATAAACCATATTACATCAAAGATGACCTTGCATATCATTTGAACGGAATCGAATTTACAAATACAGACAAACGATTAGCAACTATATAAACATGGCCAAGGATGATATTAGTGAAGTTGCTTGGCGGCAGAGATATTTAGTTCTGTTGCAGAAAGTCAGTTCTGGGGACACATTGTCAAAGAGTGAGCTTACAGAGCTAAGAAAATATGAGCGCCTATCCGAAAAGAGCAAATCCAAAAAAAAGCCATTAATCATCGATAGAAAACCAACTGACAGGTCACGCAAATCTAAAAAGAAAAAAGCCAAAGGGAAAAGTAATTCATCACCGGTATCGCCGGCGGACGTAAAACTTTTAGGCCTTGAATGTGACAGCTTGACCGAGGCTGATGCGGCATTGAAAACAGAAGTATCGTTGAGTGAGCTTTTCATAAAATTTCCGAAACTAAGGAAGGCATGGGACAGAGGCAGATTGCTAAGAAATCTCAGAGACTTTGCAAGAACAGGGACAAGCATATCCGCAGCGGCTAAGAAGTTAAAATATAACAACGGCCAGCAGCTGAGGGAAATTATCGACGGCGATTCTGAGCTTAGTGACTTGTGGGAACAAACAAACCTCGAATTGCATTTTGAGATTAGGTCGGCAATTATCGAGGAAGCCAAACAGGGAAATCTAAAAGCTCTTAAAACCGTTGACGGTTTACTGTCACAGGACGAAGAAATCAAATCGGTTGATTTTTCTCATGTATCGGTACAGGAGCTTGCTGATTTGACATGCAAGAGCAGAAAAACAATATATGAATGGTTCGGGAAAGGTTTGCCCAGGAACGAAGATAAAACGGTTGACCTTAGTATATTTTTGACGTGGTACGAAAACTATTTGATTCAAAGAAACGGCAAAGGCATAAAGGATTTTTCAAGCTCAACAGACCCGTTAAGAAGTATCAGAGCGGAGAAATTAAGAGTAGAGCTTAACAAACATCGAAATCAGTTACTGGACAGGGACGAAGTTATCATGGGACAGATCGCGTGGGTTCAGAACATTCTGGATTTCTGCAAAAAGGGCGTTGAGAGTTTGGCAAGAATGTGCGTAAGCCAGCCGCGGGAAAAAATTATTGAGATATTAAAAGTATTTTTCAGTGACTTACATGGAGAGTCATCGAAAGTGCCGCATGAATTAAAACTACCGGAAGAAAAAGAAAAGCAGCTGAGAGAGTTTTTGCTTAGCTTAAAGCCGCACGATAAAAAAGATGATACTTAATAAAAGACCATTGCAGACATTGGAGGAGGTGAAGGACGCATGGGCGGACAAGGAAATCCCGTCTTTGTCCGAGTGGGCCGAAAACAATTACATCTTGCCAAAAGAAACAGCAGAGCTTTCCGGCCCCTGGTCAAACGAATATGTACCGTTTTTACAAAAACCCATGGAGTGGCTTTCGGACGTAGGCACAAGGCAGGTGACAGTCGCGGCATGTAGTCAGGGGGCAAAAACTGAATTAGGTAATATTTTCATCGGTCGAACAGTCGATGTCGCACCGGCACCGACGATGATAGTCATGCCAAGGGAAGTTGACGCGAAAAGGAGAATTGCAACAAGATTAAGACCGATGTTCAAATCAACACCGACTTTATTAAGTCACCTTGGCGGCAATCTTGAGAAGCTTAACACAGGCAAAGAAACGGTGCTCGACAATATGATTTTTTATATAGCCTGGTCGAATAGCCCAGCTGCGTTGTCTGATAATCCGGTATGTCACATAATCCTTGACGAAGTAGGTAAATTTCCACCGTCGAGCGGTAAAGAGGCGGATCCAGTGAGTTTGTCTAAAAAAAGGCAGAGAACATTCAGGACACGTTCAAAACTTCTTGTCTTATCGACGTTCGTTGAGGAAGGTGACTTGTTCGATGCTGAATTTCAAAAAGGTGACATGAATGAGTTTTTCGTCAAATGTCAGCTTTGTGGAATTTACCACATAATGGCAAACAAAAATTTGATAATGGACAAAACGAAAAGCGGTAAGTTACTGCATCCGGAGAAATACAAAAACGGCGGACATGCAAGATACGTCTGTCCGTTTTGTCAACGCCCCTGGTCCGAGTATCAAAGATGGGATGCTGTTTTCAGTGGAGTATATGCACCAGCTGGTTGTAAGGTTGACAGGAGCGGTCAAATAATCGGCAATATGCCGGTGACAAGTCATCATAGTTGCAGGATATCGGCTTTTATGTTGAATCCGGCTTTCCAAACAATGGATGACTTAGCAGCTGATTGGGCTAACGCAATGACTGAAAAGAAAAAAAGAAATGTTAAGCCCCTGCAGGATTATGTCAATTCACAGCTTGCCGAAACATGGAAGGAGACGGAAAAAGAAACCGATATCACACCGCTGTTGGCTCATGTCGGAAATTATGAACAAAGCAAAGTACCGAAAGGCGTGCAGATGATAAGCTGCGGTGTCGATATCCAGATAGATCACATATGGGTAAGCGTAGAGGGATGGGGATATCTCTCAGAGGTTTGGTCTATTTACGAGGCACGTTTAGAGACCGGAAGCACGAAGGAGCTTGAAAACTGGGAATTGCTAAGAAGATTTCTGAAAACTCCCTGGCAGAGCGAAGATGATAATAACAAGATACCGTTTTATATTTATGTCACTGCGATAGATACAGGATACAGGCCGGAAGTTGTAAAAGACTTTTGCTCTCAATGTACTGAGCTTAATCTGTTACAGGTACGCGGTGACGATAGTGTCCGCAATCGTCCGTTCAGGGCTTCCAAGATAGCCGGTGGATTAATGATTCGTTATGACCTTAATCTTAATTCATACAAAGGCCGGCTCTACAGGTTACTATTCGAATCCAAAACCCCGGGCCCGGGCTACTGGCATTTACACAAAGAGACAACGGAAGAAACGTTGCAGCATTTAACATCTGAGGAACAAAGACCGGTAAGAACCAAAAGAAAACAATCTTACGAATTGATTTGGGTTTTGAAAAAAGAGCATCTGCCGAACCACTTGTGGGACTGTAAGGTGTATTCATCTTTTGCGGCAGAAATAAGCGGTGCTCAGTCATTACAACCATTGACGAATGAGCCAAAAGTGAACGAATCAAATCAGAACAAACAGGGAACGGGTTTTCTCGATGATATACCGAAATTATTCTGAAAATCGGAGAAATAATGCTTAAAACCGCTCAAATCGCAAAAAGGGGTATTATTACACTAATGGAGCCAAAAAAGTTGCTCTACGGGCTTCCTACAGCCTCAAATCCGGCTGAAAACGGCATAAATCCACCAATTTTGCTTTTGAGTGATATTTTCAGGCATTGCGCGGATCGCGGAGAAACATTTTGATAAAGGTGACATAATGAGAATTGAACGAAATATCAGGGCATGGCAAACAGTGAAAATACGTTTTACAAAATTACTTGTATATACCTGGTTTTGGGACAGGTTCGAAGATTGCTTGATTCTTGTTTTTTTATTTTGGAGATACATCGACTTGGAAGATGTAGAAACAAAATCACAGGTTAGAGCGGTTCGGTCTTTTAGAATTTGGGCCGGCTTCATGTCAGAGGCAAGGGGTGAACATTGGGATAATAAATCACGAAGGGGTATTAAATAAAACACGGACGTTGAGATGGGAAATGGATTTTTAGACGATTTGCCGGACCTCGATTTGCCTCGAAGAAAAAAGAGAAATCCGGCTGATGACAAAAGCCAGGTTGTTGAATACATCAGGTTAAGATGTCCTGAGTGTAACAGCACCAATTGCCCTGTTTACAGCAGCAGGGATTTGCCTGTACGATATCATAAATGCGGTAAGTGCGGCCATACATTCAAGAGCATCGAATTGAATTATCAGCCGGAAAACGATTCCTGATAGCAGAAAAAATTTTAATCTTTGTACTAATAATTAGTACAAAGGCACTTCTTTTTATTGGCATATCTCTATAGTGTTCGAATTATAAGCATTAATTAAAGCCATTGGAGAACGTGTTATGGCTACTCTGGCAGAGCAATTAGAAAGCGTACAGGAAGCAATCGCAAGGATTGAGGAAGGTGCACAGAGCATAACGAACAAAGGTAAAACGACTAATTATGCTCAGCTGAATGTGCTATACGAAAGGGAAAGAGATTTACTTGCCCGGATAGATGCTGAGAGCAGAGGCAGGATTATTGTAGCGGAAACATGAGAGAAGTTATACAGCCAAAAGAGTCATTTAGCAAAAGGTTGTCGATCAAGCTCGATGACTACATCAGCATATTGTCGCCGAAAACGGCAATGAATCGAAAGGCGTTTCGGTTCAGTTATGAAATTCTCGACAAACACAGGCTGAGAAAAAAACGCTCCAACCTGGGCGGTACCGGCGATAATCATTTGACCGAAACAAGGCACGATTCATTGAGAGAAATTTGTCGTGACCTTTCCCGTAACAATCCGCTTGTTAAAGGTATTTTCAGAAAGCTATCTACTAAAGTTGTCGGCACATCAACAAAAGTACAATCGATAACTGATGATGATGGGTGGAACAAAGAGGCCGGCTATCTTTGGGAAAATGAAATGGTTAATCAGCCCTGTGAGGTTACAGGCCGATTTAATATTCATACATATCTTAAGCTGTTGTATCACTCATATTGCCAGGACGGTGACATATTTACGCTATTTACAAGAGACGGAATCCAGCCGATTGAAAGCGAGCTATGTGGTACTCCGTACGGCATGGATAAAAAGCCAAAGAACTATCGAATCGTAAACGGTATAGCCATAAGCAATAAAACGAATCGTGTCATCGGCTATTATATAGGCAAATCATCGAAGTGGGGTTACATACAAAATGACAGTTACAAAAAGTATGAGGCTTCTTTTGTTCATCACAGTTTCAGTCCTGATAGATTCAGCTACTCAAGAGGTGAGCCGATTCTTGTTAGTGCTGTTGACGCTATTGATAAACTGTTTGGTTATGTCGATGCGGAGCTCGTTGCGGCAAAAATTAACGCATGTTTTCCAATGATGGTGACAACGAAAACCGGCTCAGGCAATCCGGTACCTTTTACCGGCGGTGTACATTCATCGGGCAAAGACGAATACAATCGCTCGGTTCAGAAAGTCGATCCCGGCTTGATTTGGGAAGGCCGGCAAGGTGAGGATATTAAAGCAATCGGCTCGACGAGGCCGGCACAGGCGTTTGACCCGTTTATGATGCGGATTTTAATGATTATCGGAAATCCGGTGAACATGCCGCTGATGATAATGACAGGTGACTACAGCGGTGCTACTTTTATGAATTCGCGGGTTGCATATTCCGAGGCCCGGGATACCTGGAACGATGAGCAGGAATTGTTAATCAAGCCTTTTGTTAGAACGCTTTATTTGTACAAGCTCAAAGAATGGATTGCCAGGAAAAAATTGTCGGAGCGGATCGACTGGAACAGATTTAATGTTTCCTGTAAACGATGGCCGTATGTTGACCCGTTTAAGGAAGCAAAAGCGGACGAACAGCAGTTGAAAAACGGAACAACAACAAGGACTCAAATTTGTCAGCGTCAGGGTTATGATTTTAACGCAATAACAGAAGAGCGGGAAAAAGAAGAAAAGCTGCTTACTGAGAAAAATATTTCTTTGAGCCCTGAAAAAAAGAGCCAGCCCAAATTCGATGACTCTGTCATAGTTACGAATTAAAGGAGTAATAATTATGCCTTATCCAAACGAGCACAGTGCCAGGCTGAGAAATCCGGACGATTTCGATAAAGAGACATATCGAAGAACCGAAGGCGGCACGATTTTCGGCAAAACAAAAGTGCCGAAAACGATATCGATAGTTTGGGCAAAGCTCAAAGGTAAAACAAAATCTTCGGATCCGCCATTGCCCCAGGCCCTGCGGTTTCCTATAAAGTCATGGACTGAATCAAAGGCAAAGGCCTGGCTTAAGACAAACAAAGTCAAGTATGTATTATTCGAAGCGGCCAAGCCTAAAGACAAACAATCGGCATTAGAAAATGAAGCTCCGCCCCAGGCATGTGTCTTAAGTTCTGATATGCTTGAAAACATGACTTTCGCCGAGAACAAAGACAAGGCCGGTGGTTTCAAAATCGTTGGATATTCGGGCGGTATTATAAAACATTTTTACTGGGGCAATCTGGCTATCGATTTGCAGGGTACTAAATTTTATAAAAAGCCTTTGCCGGTCCTCGAATCTCATTTTACAGACAAGCGAATCGGTTTTTCAACGAATCAAACTATTGACGGAAATGTCACCATAGAGGGAAAGTTTCTTGATAACGAAAATGCACAGTCATTAAGAAACGATATGGAAGCCGGTTTCCCGATGGAAGCAAGCTTGTTTTGTCCGCCATCTGTCATAGAGCGTGTTGCGGAGGGTTCGAGTGTCAAGGTGAACGGTCTTACATTAAAAGGCCCGGGTGCTGTTTTTCGAAAATCAATAATCAAAGAGATAAGCATGTGTGTCTTTGGTTATGATTCGAATACTAAGTCATCGGCTTTTGCCGGTATGGAGAATGTCAAATTCAATTCAATTCAGGAGAATAAAATCATGTCAGAACAATTAAATATTTCAGAAATGAACCTGGACCAGCTAACACAGGAACGTCCGGACCTGGTAAATGAAATCTTCGAAAAAGCCAAAGTCGATGGCGTTGCAGAAGGTAAAAAAGGTGTGATGGATTATTTCTCGGAAATCAAAGAGGCTTGCGGCGGCGATGCTGAATTAATCGTTCAGTGCTTCGAGGAAAACAAAACGGTCAAGGAAGCAAGCGCCTTGAAGATCGATAAACTCAAAGCCGAAAACGAGCAGTTGAGTAAAACAAACACAGAGCTTAGCCAGAAACAGCAAACGAGCGAAACTAACAAAGTCGATCCGGCTTTGGCTGAATTCAATGACGAGCAGCAGGAAACGACAACCACGACAGACAATAAAGGCAGCGACGATGAAAAGCTCGAAGCGGAGTTCAACGCATCGAGTGAATTACAGACAGAGTTCGGCGGTGATGTAAAAGCTTATATTGCTTTTAAGAAAGCAGAGGCTAACGAACAGGTTCGAATATTAGCGACAAAGTAAAAAACGATTCGTTTTTCAGTGACGACGTGGGCAATGATTAAGAGATTGTTTTTTTTGAAAATAGTTTATAACCACAAATTAAAAACGAGGTAACAAAATGGCAAAAGAGGACAAGAAAACTGATATTGAAATAAAAACCGCCCAACAACTCAAAGAAGCTTTTCCGGCTTTGGTATCTGAAATTGAGGCCGAGGCGAGAAAACCTTTTCAGATAGAAAATGCCTCGTCTTTAAGACAGGCATATCCGGAGCTGGTCAATGAGATCGAGGAAGCTGTTGTCGGTGTTATAAACACAACCGATGCGAAAAGTGCACAAAAACGTTTGCCTAAACTTTACGAAACATTGGTTCAGTCAGCGGCTAACGTTGTTAATAAAATGCCGTCCGGCCCGGGCTTCATGCTTGATATTGATGACCCGTTCTCCGAAGGTGCTTTGCGTACATATCAAAATTTGACCGGAAAGAAAAATCTGAGACTGCCTTTTGTTATACCGTTCAGCGACAAGAGCAAGTCGCCGGTCAATAAAAAACTTTGTGAAGGCAAATTCGAAAAATCGGAAACACTGAAAAGCGAATTCAAAAACGTCAATGCTTACATAGAGTTCGAGAGCTTGAATATCGTCAAGGCAATAAGAAGATATATTCTAAGTGCGGACGGTGCCGGTGACAAAGAACGTTCGACAAATGCTTACAGAGCATTATTGAAAATAAAAAAGTAAGTCTTAAGTTCTAATCAGAGCCTGAGATCAAGAATATAAACGAGTGTAAATCTTTGTAAGGAGATAAGCTAATGGCAACTCTAACAGCGGATAGCCCTCTTGATGTAATGGTGGGCAATATTGGTTCAATTCCCGCCGTCGCTTCGGACATTGTCTATGAAGGTGCGATGGTTGGTGACAATGGTGCCGGTTACGGAAGGCCGCTTGTAGCCGGCGACAAGTTTGTCGGTCACAACATCGAGCAGGTTGACAATTCGAGCGGTTCAGCCGGCGACAAGAACATAAAACATTACACGGGCAAATATCGCCTCGTTGTTTCTCTTGTCGGTTTAATCACGGACGTTGGACAGCCGGTCTATGCTTCCGATGATGCGACATATACATTCGTTGCAACGGGCAACAGCTATGTTGGCAAGATTTCGCGTTATGTGTCGGCAACTAAAATGGAAGTTGAGTTCGATCCGCTTGGTTATGATGAATTCGGTGCAAACGAAGCCAGAGAAACAAAGAGTGACAACTATACAGTTGACGCCCTGGACGGCGGTAAAATCATCTATGTTGACACCGATGCAAAGACAATCACTCTGCCGGCCACTGATGCAGGTATCAAAGTAACAATAGTCAATGCCGGTTCGTTCGGTACTGTAGCTGTTACAATCAGCCCGAACGCAAACGACCAAATTAACGGCAATGATGTTACTGCAGCGGACAATAAAGACCTTGTCAACACAAAGGCCACGGCACAAAGAGGCGATTTTGTTACTCTTGTAGCGGATGGAACGGACGGCTGGTTTATAGAGGCCATGCGTGGAACATGGGCAAGAGAGGCTTAATTAATTTAAGCTGATTTGCATTAAGTGACATAAAGTTTTAGACGTATTATAAAAATTAAAATCCGGGCGATTCTTCCGATAGGCCAGTCGGAAGATGACGAAAAAACAATGACGGCAAGCAGGTGCCTGTTAATCTGCTTGCCGTTTTTTGTTGCCCGCTGTAAGCGGTAAATCACAAAACTTATTTTTAGGAGACTACAAATGGGAGCTCAAGGTTTAGGAAGTCGAGCGATAATTGGGAAATTCTTTGCAGCGCTCGAGGAGTACACAGGCAAGTCGTGGGTTGACCTTGTGTCGGTTCATTTCGATTCGGACCAGGCATCGGAGACTTACAAGTGGCTTGGCATGGTACCGGCAATGCGTGAATGGATTGGCGGCAGGCAGGCAAAAGGTTTTCGCGAAAACGGAATCACGATTGAAAACAAAACGTTCGAAGCTACTTTGAATATTCTGTCTGACTGGATTCGCCGTGACAAAACCGGCCAAATCGACATTCGTATAGCCGAGCTTGCTCAAAGAGCGGTTGGACACTGGGGCAAGCTTTTAAGCACGCTCATATTGAACGGTACCGGATCGACGAGCGGTCTTTGCTATGACGGTCAATACTTCTTTGACAGTGACCATAGCGAGGGCGAAAGTGGCACTCAAAAGAATTTGCTTACTTCCAGTGAAGTTGCGGCCCTCGATGTCACTACAGCAACAACTCCGACGGTAACAGAAGCAATCAAGGCGATACTCGGCGTTATTGCTTACATGCTCGGTTACAAAGATGACCAGGGCGAACCAATGAATTCGGAAGCCAAAAACTTCATTGTTCAGACGAGCGTGACATTATGGCCCTATCTGGTTCATGCGACATTGGGTGAGCCTGGCAACGTCAACGAATCGAACGTTCTTAAGGCCTTGAAAAAGGAAGGCTTTGAGGTTTCCGTTGTTCCTAATCCGCGTTTGACATTTACGACACAGTTCGCCGTATTCCGGACAGACGCACCGGCCAAGGCACTAATCAGACAAGAGGAAGAAAAGATTTCCGTAGGTGCCAAAGCCGAAGGCAGCGAGTTCGAGTTTGACAATAATATGCATCAGTACGGCATCAAGGCTGTCCGAAACGTCGGCTATGGTTACTGGCAGTATGCTGCACACGCGACATTAAGCTAAAAGTTTTTTGCTCTTTTCATAAGAGTTTAACTTGTTCGGGTATAGCCTGGTGCGTTAAGGCGGTTCGACCAGGCTATACTTAATACATTGATTTTTATACCGAGAGAAAAATGTCGCTAACTGAACAGGACACAAATTATATACGCGAAGTCGTAACGAACGTTGCTTCTAAAGTTTCTAAGGAAGTCATTTCAGATGTTTTAAAATGGCATATTCAATCTTGTCCCCACGGCAAGACAATACTTGCGTCAAAATGGGGTTTAATTGGTTTGTGTGTTGGCTCAGGATTGACCGGAGCGTTTGGCGGCATTTCAATTTTTGCAGCGATTTCAAAAATGTTGGGTTAGATCAATGACCTTAAAAACGTTTGATGAAATGTTAGTTCAAAACGCGACCATACAATTAGCTTTGTATGGTATAGCGGGTGTTTATCAGCCTGGTGTTCTGGATCGGGATATAACATTAATCATCGAATATGTGTCTGATGATGATGTTGTTGAACCGGTTCAAAGAAGGCGAGGGCCAAGAATAGAGATTCAGGTTGCTAACAATTCAACGACTGGTATCACTCCTGGTGAATTTACATCGGGGCAAAAAATAAGTGCACCGCCAAGATCGGGTGAATCGGCAAGAAATTTTCATTTAGCAAGGATTATCGAACAGGACGCAGGCATGGTGACATTTGAGGCTCATTAATGTTGGCTGTAAAAGTACAATTCGACGAAAAAAGTTTCAAGGAAGCTGTTTTTCTTTTAAGAGCAATTCCGAGGGCTGTGCCGAGGGTATTTACTCGTGCTATTAACAGGGCTGTTGATTCGGCAGCCGTTGATTTAAAACGCAGAGTCGGCAGTATATTGAATGTAAGAAAAGGTGACATTGCCAAGGCATTAAAAAAACGAAGGGCGTCATATTCGAATTTGACAGGTACTATATCAGCCGGCGAGTTCAGACCTGGTTTGATTGCTTTCACAGGGACAAGACAAACGAAACGCGGTGTGACATATAGGATAATGAGAACAACAGGCCGCAAGCTTTTACCGCACGGTTTTATTCAAAGAATGTCAAGCGGTCATCGCGGGGTTTATAAAAGGAAGGGGATCTCGAGACTTCCTATAAGTGAACAGCGTGGACCATCAGTCTGGAGAGTGATAACGAATTCAAAAGACCTCTTAAAAGATGCGACCGATGCGGCCGGTGATAAGATGGCAAAAATGATTAATCAGCAAGTTGGATATGAATTGAGAAAATGGAACCGATAGTTGAACGAATCGCAGTTTGGATCAAAGACGCTATAGATGGCGCTCAAGACGAGGACCAAACAATCACTCTGGCGGCTGTACGACCTACGATAGTTGATTGGAATGTCGAGGATTATAAAAACAACGATGCAATAATTGAAATCATCGACAAAGTGACACTTGAAAAAGCAGGCTCGAAAAGAAAAGAAGTTGCGGAGTGGAAGATATACGGAATCATAAGAGAATTGCCGGCTAATACCGCAGCCGATACTCACTTATGCAGAATGTGTGAGACAATTCGTCGAGTAATGTTCAGGGGAAATGTAAAAGGCCAGGCCTGCGGAGGGCTGGCTTTGAATATAGATTGTCCGGAAGATAATTTTTCCATAATGACAGGTGGTATCGTGGCCGAGGTCACTGTGCAGGTTCAGTATTGGACTGCGATTGATAGCGGTTACAGACAATAAAGAATTAAAATTAAATATTTGTTAAAGGAGAATACCAATGGCAACGAACGCTATTACTGCACTCGGCACAGTAGTAACTTTTGATAGTGCGACAATCGGCGAGATAATGAGCCTTACGGGTAATCGGTCATGCCGAATCATTGATATTTTAAGCTGTGACAGCACGAATTCTGCGGTCGAAAAAATAGCAGGTGCATTAAACGAAGGTGACGTGACTGTTCACATCGTTTATGATGGAAGCAGCGGAGGTGTTTATAACACGCTCAATACAAAATATCAGGCTCGCACAAAAGGTACTTTGCTTATTACTTATTCAGACACAAGCAGCCATTCAATTGATGCGATTATTTCATCTCTTGGGACACCATCATTCAGCGAGGGTGATGGAACGGTTGAATTAGATGTCACTTTTGCACTTAGCGGAAGTGCAACGTTCACAGACGTAGTATAAGGGGTAAATAGCAATGTTGAAAGAAGGCGATGTCATCGAATATCTGGCCGATGTCCGGAGTCCGTCATCACAGGCCGGCACGAAAGGTCAGACAAAAGAGGTTGGCCGGGAAATTACAGTTTTTGCCGCCAAACTGTTATTGAACGGTAGCTATGTAAAAGTAAAAACGGCGGCGAAAAAGCAAAAGGAAAAATAAAACATGGAAACGAACAAGTCAGACAATTCAGAACAGTTAAGCTTAAAAGAAATCAAAACAAAAATTTTGAATCTTCGAAATGAAATACCAAAAGAGGAGGCGGAAATCGCCGGCGTTACAGTTTGGATTCACGGTCTATCATCTTACGGCCTTGAGTCATGGCGTCTTGTTAAGAACAATAACGACCCGGCAATCGCAAAATTGGCAGCGGCCAAATTGATACAACTTACGATGCGTGATGCAGATGGTGTCAGAGTATTCGAAGATAATGAATTGACTATAATTGCCGGCTTGCCAGCTGTTGAGCTTGAGCCGCTCTGCAGGACGGCAATGAAGTTGAGCGGTTACGGTATTGAGGCACAGGCTGAAATACTAAAAAACTTACTGACGACCCCTGGCGACGATGGCTCGTCCGAACCGCCAGAGAATACAAATGCAGTGTAACGGAATTCTGTAAACGACATACGGGATGCGAAGTCTTAGAGCTTTATGTCGCAGAACATTTTTGGCCTACAGGTGAGCCGGCTGATACATTGAGAATTATGATGGCTAAGCACATGGAGCAAGCAACCAGAGGAAACGCACAGGCTTTGTTGGAAGCCAGGAGAATGTTTGAAAAACTAATTGGTACTGCAAGCCCGGAAACGGCCAACAGCAGACGAATGAGTAGAAGGCAAATTAAAAATGTTATGAATGGCCTGGTTTAATATATTTTGGGAATATAAAAAATGGCGAGTGGCACAAATCTAACAGGCAATTCGATTATCAAGCTTGATATCGATTATGAAAACAATCTGTCAACAAAGTTAAAGGCAACACTCGACGCCCTGAGTATCGAAACAAAAATCAAGTGGACATTCGGCACAGGAGCAAAGCAGTCGAATGTATTATTTCACGAGAAGTTGACAATTGCCCAGGGAGCAAACCAGACATTAAACCTTTATGACAGTGGAACGCTTAAAGATGTTTTCGGCAACGCCTTAACGATGGAAGCAATAAAACTGCTCTATGTATTCAACAGATCAACGACACTTGATGTTTCTCTTTTTAGCGGGACAGCCGGTCTTTTGATTATGAGCGGTACCACAGACAAGTATGTGCTTAAGCCTGATTGTTCTCATTTGTGGCAATGTCCCACAGCAGCGGGCATAGTGACGACAACAAACAAAAACTTAAGACTTGAAGTGTCAGCCGGATCGGGTTCGGCAATTATTGACGTTGTCGCTATGGGTAACGACTAAAATTCAGCTTTTCACTGAAAAACTGTTAAAAAGGGTTAAAAGTGTCTAATTTCGGCCAAATCGCAAAAATGGTTAATATAACACTAAGGGAGCCCAAAAAGTTGCTCTACGAGCGTCCTACGGCCTCGAATCAGGCTGATAACGGCCTGATTCCGGGTTTTTGGCAAATTGGCGATATTTTGCCTGGTAAATGACTAATCGGAAAAACGTTTTACAAAAATGGCAGCAAGTGACTTAAAACGCAGAATCGTTGCTCAATTCTCAGCTGAGAATAAAGCCAAGGGTGTAATAGCCGGTTTTCGTCAAGACCTTGACTCGACAGGCAGGACGATGCGTCGTATGGCTTCAAGCGTTTTGGCGCTTGCCGGCATTGGTGGTTTAGGTTATCTGCTCAAGCAGACGATGTCATCTATAGACCGTATGGCTAAGATGTCAGACGAGTTGCATATATCAACGGAGGCCCTGGGCGGTTTAGAACACGCGGCAAAAATAAGCGGCACAAGTATTGAAAATCTGCACAAGGGTTTGGAAATATTTGTCCGCCGGATGGGTGAAGCGAAGCACGGAATTGGTGAGGGTGTCCGCGGCCTTGAAATGCTCGGCATGTCAGCTGATGAAGTTATCTCGATGGGTACAGAGAAAGCTTTCATGGAGATAGCTGAAAGGATATCCGAGGCAGGTACAGCAGCTGAACAGGCCGGCATTGCTTATAACTTTTTTGGCCGTCAAGGTATGCAATTATTAAATATGTTCCAGCAGGGTAAAGTTGGAATTGAGGAATTAACAGACGAAGCCGAGAAATTAGGGCTTACGTTTTCACGTCTTGACGCGGCGAAAGTCGAGGCCGCCAACGATGCATTAACCCGGGCCCGGGGTGTTATAACCGGACTTG
>Ga0180438_10001703_pt1 | contig 38217 bp, 20 predicted proteins | sample SS_ome_12_FD_132455 | JGI IMG/M metagenome (GOLD analysis project Ga0180438, IMG submission 132455) | Hypersaline lake sediment archaeal communities from the Salton Sea, California, USA - SS_3_D_2 metaG | ecosystem: Environmental > Aquatic > Non-marine Saline and Alkaline > Hypersaline >... | reverse complement strand
GAGTTGGGGCTGGACCGGCTGGTCGTCTCCGTCGACGGGCTGACGGCCGACTCGTGCCAGATGCTGCACGCGGGATCGTTTGCCGACGTGGGTCCGCGGCTTCGGCGGCTGTATCACGTTCGGCTGTCGCGCGGGCAGTCACGGCCGGAGGTGGCCCTGGAGTTCGTCGCGACGAAACGCAACATCCACGAGCTGCCGAAGCTGAAGGCGTTGTCTTTGGCGTACGGATTCAGCGGCATCCTGGTGACGAACCTGATCCCTCACACGCGACAGCAGGCGGAGCAGATCCTGTATGACCGGTACGCCACGGCGCGGCGGTCGAGCCGGGCCTCGCCGGCCAATCCGTGCGTGGACCTGCCCCTGATGGACGGCGGGTCGTCGGCGGCGGAGGTGATCGATCGGCTCCGTCGCACGGGCACGTACCTGCGGTCGGGCGGCACGGACGCCTTCGGCGCCGCCCCGCGATGCCGCTTCGTCACCGAAGGGCGGCTGGCTGTCCGGTGGGACGGCTCGGTCAGCCCCTGCCTGCCGCTGATGCACAGCCACCGCTACTACTTCCGCGACAAGCCGAGAGAGATCCGCTGCTATCACGTCGGCACCGTCGACGAGACGCCGCTGAGTGAGATATGGCTCGGCGCGGAGTATCGGGCGTTTCGAGATCGGGTGAGGCGGTTTGACTTCTCCCCGTGCATCGACTGCGGCGGCTGCGACCTGCGCCTGACCAACGAGGCCGACTGTTCCGGCAGCCAGTTCCCCCGCTGCGGCGAATGCCTCTGGGCGGCGGGGCTCGTGCAGTGTCCGTGAGGCCGGCGGGGGCCGACGTTCTCCCGGCACCCCGTCCGCGAGCTTGCACTGGACGGTTGGGCCCCAGATCCCAAACCAACGAAGCAAGCGTCTCTGCTCTCACCGGAACCGGTACGCCCGGATCTGGATCGGCCGGAGCGTATGGCACTCGGCCTGCTCAACGGCGTAGCAGACGCCGACGCGGTCGCCGACGCGCAGGTCGGTGAAGGGCCTCAGCCGGCCGTTGACGAACACGTCCGTCTCGTCGTCGATGATCAGCTCGCAGGTGGGCTTGTCGCGCGGGTCGGCCAGCCACGCGCGGACGGTGTCGAGGCGGGCCTTGACGATCGGATCGAAGGCTGCCGCGCTGTAACCCGCCTCGTCCCAGAAGCGGATGCCCTTCATTCGCTCTCGCGGCGGCAGCGTCCGCACGACGGTCACGCGCCGGCCGCGGGGGGCGACGGAATCGACCTTCGCGGGCATCCAGACGGCCCGCCGGACGCGCCGGCCGAGCGCGGCGCGGTCGCGCTTCGGCGCCAGGCGCCACGGCGGATGGTCGGCCTCGATGTTCTTGCCGTACCGGGCGCCGGCGGCGAAGAAGCTCGCCAGACGACTCTCGAGGTGGTTCATGCGGATGGTCAGGAACTCGTAGGGGAAGTTGACCGCCTTCGGCCCCCAATGCGGGGGGATCTCCTTGTGGTAGTCGGCGTAGGCGATCGTCCCGGCCGCGTCGACGAGCACGATGTACGCCCCGCCGCCCTGGTCCATCCACTCGTTGCGAAAGTGCTGGGCCATGTCGTCCAGCAGGTAGTCCGTCGTGCAATCGGGCCAGCCCATGTGGAACATCTTGCAGATGCGAGCCCGGTGCTCCATGGCGGCCTCATGGGTGTAGGACGTCCGCCGCGGGGTGGGGCCGACGAAGTCCATCGACGGCATCCGCGTGTCGTGGATCGTCGTGCAGATGAAGTGCACCGCCACGCGATCGCCGAACGCCTGCTTGAGCGGCTCGAACATCGGCGCGATCTTGCCGTGCCACGCCCACGGGTCCGTCGCGTTCATGAGGACCATCAGCACCGCCTTCCTGCCGCGATAGTCGCTCAGCCGGACGTAGTGCTTCTCCCGACCGGGGGCGACCTCGTACGGCCTGGGGACGACCTTCCCGCCGTGCAGCTCGACGCCGCACATCACCTGGAGGAACTCCCGGATCGCCAGCGGCGTGAGAATGTCCACGGGATCACGCGGGTTCGCGTCGCGGTAGGCCGGCGTGTCGAGGAATGCCTCCATGCGTGCCAGCGTGAAGTCCGGCGCGGCCTCGCCGGGCATGCGGAAGCCTCCGCCCCCATATCGCGAGCGCGTCAGGCCGAAGTGGGTAGGCAGCACGCCGTTGCCCGTGCAGCGCGCATCGACGAACATCGCGTAGTCGCGCAGCGCGTCGACGTCGGCCTGCGTCAGCCTGCCGCCGCGGTAGCCCTTCTTCAGCGCGGCGCAGCCGACGGATTCGACGCGGCGGGCATAGGCGGCGATCCTCTTTTCCTCGGCCGCCAGGGCCTCCTTGCGCTTCTGCTTCAGCCGAATGCCGTGGCGGAGGTAGCGATGGACCAGCGTGCCGCTCGCGAGGAACCGGACCTTCCGCTCGGCCTCGCCGACGGGCATGCCGGACATGAGCTTGTCCGCCACGATGCGGGCATGCTCGTCCCAGACGCGGCGGTAGGCCTCGTACAGCCGCCTCTTCTCGCCCGTGAGCTTGGCGATCACCTCCGGGCGCCCGTCGTAGGGCTCCAACGCCAACGCCGCGCCGCGGATTACGTCACGCCATTGCGCATCCCACGAGCCCTTCTCGGCCGCCGCCCGTTTCTCAATCATTGCGAGCCACTGCTGCGGCGTCCGTCCCGAGGCGACCGGCGGCTCGGCGAGCCCGCAAGCCGAAGCGCCCAGAAGCGCCGAGATGACCAGCGACGCGGCGAGCCCGACCGAGATGCGTGTCGTCTGCATGTCCACTCTCCTGCACGCATCGTAGGACAGTGCCCCCCGCCGGGGGAAGCGCCGCTCTGTAGTGCAGCAGTCAGGGCGCCACCGGCACGAGGCCGGTGGCGGCCCGGAACCCGCTTGCCGGGACATGCCGGCAAGGTATAATCACCGAACGGGCCGGTGGAGGGCGCGGGCCGGCATGTATCCGGCCAATCCGAGTCTCCGGGAGGAGGACAGATCGATGCGCAGGTTTCTGCTTATCGGCCTTGCGGTGAGTGCCTTGTCGGCGACGGTCCTTGCTGCCGACAAGAAGCCGCCGAAGGGCTTCAAGGCGCTGTTCAATGGCAAGGACTTCACGGGCTGGCAGGCCCGGCGGGGGAAGCCCGAGTCCCAGGCCGAGAAGGCCAAGTGGCAGCAGTATTGGAAGGTCGACGGCGGGATCATCCTGTTCGACGGCCAGGGCCCCAATCTCTGGACGAGCAGGAAGCTCAAGGACTTCGTCCTGATGGTCGATTGGCGGTTTCCGAAGCCGGGCGACAGCGGGATCTTCCTGCGCGGCCAGTCCAAGAGCCAGGTGAACATCTGGTGCAACAAGATGGGCTCCGGCGAAGTCTGGGGATACCGCACCGACGGGAAGCAGCCGGAGAAGGTGCGAAAGGCCTGCACGCCCCTGAAGAACATGGACAAGCCCGTCGGCAAGTGGAACACCTTCGTCATCACCATGAAGGGCGACCGCCTGACGGTCCAGCTCAACGGCGAGGCCGTGATCAAGGACGCCCAACTGCCGGGCATCTCGCCCGAGGGCGAGATCGGCCTCCAGCGCCACGGTTCGCCGATCGAGTTCCGCAACATCTACATCAAGACGCTGCCGAGCGCCCCCCAGACGCAGCCCGCCACCGATGATCGGGTCCAGGCGGTCATCGAAGAGGTGGAGAAGAGCTCCATCAAGCGCCGCATACGGCTGCTCGCGCCCGAGAAGGCCAGGCGGCTGGCCGAACTGGTCCGGAAGGCCAGGCCCCGCCTCGTGGTCGAGGGCGGAACGGCCATCGGCTACTCGGGCCTGTGGATCGGCCGCGAGCTGAAGGCGGCCGGGCGCGGCAAGCTCATCACCATGGAGATCGTCCCCGCCCTCGCCCGCGAGGCCAAGGCCAACTTCAAGAAGGCCGGCCTGGCGGACTGCATCACGATAAAGGTCGGCGACGCCCGCAAGCTCGTCAAGGAGATCAAGGGGCCCATCGACTTCGTCTTCCTCGACTGCCATCCGCCGAACTACTACCCGTGCTTTCTCGGCCTGGAGGACCGACTCCGCCCCGGCGCGGTCGTCGTGGCCGACAACGCGGGCTATGGGGCGCGCGGCATGGCCAACTACACCAAGCACGTCCGCACGAAGTACAACAGCCACATCGAATGGTTCGACATCAACCTCCCCTGGGCCAAGCGCGACGCCATCGAAGTGACGATCATCGAACCGCCGAAGGCGAAGAAGCCGTAGCGATTGAGGTAACGCCGGCGGGGTTCGAACCTGCGACGCGTACGGCCCGGCAGACGGGCGTGTACCCGAATGGGCCCCGAAGGGGTCTCGGGAAGGTGGGTATTGTACGAGACGACAGGCCCATCGCAATCCGGGCGGGTCCGGGACCCCTTCGGGGTCCTCCCTCACAATCGACGGTCTCCGGGGGCTGCACCCCCGGCCAACTTCGTGAGCCGCTTCGCGGCTCCAGAGACAGCCCTGCGCCTTCAGGCAGGAGCCGCCGCAGGCTCTCACAGTCCCGCGAGGAACTCGCCGAGCATCAGGAGGGCCCAGATGCGGTAGGAGTGGTCGTCTTGGCCTCGGCGGTGGTCGTCGGCGAGCCGCTCGACCAGCGGCATCGAGAGCATCTCGGTGAATCGCGTGTTGGCGGCGAGGCGGGCGGTCGCCCAGCGGCCGAGCTCGCCGCGAAGCCAGGGGGCCAGAGGCATCATGAAGCCTTGCTTTCGCCCCTCGAACGCGCCCGGCGGGAAGTACCTCTCGGCCAGGCGGCGGAGCAGGTACTTCCGCGTCATGCCGCGGAGCTTCCACTCGATCGGCACGCCGGCCAGCCACTCGATCAGGTGATGGTCCAGCAGCGGCGCGCGGGCCTCGAGCGAGACGGCCATGCTCATCCGGTCTACTTTCACCAGGATGTCGTCCGGCAGGTACGTCATCGTGTCGATCCACATGATCTGGTGGACGGGGTCGAAACCGGCCGCTTCTTGGGCGATCCGGTCGACGCTGTCGGCCGGGCCGCCCTCGTCCCGGCGGGCGTCGCTGAGCGTCTGGCGAGCGGCGTCGGTGTAGAGTTCCCCGCGGAGATCGTCGTCGAAGTACCGCAGCCAACTATGCCAGCCGCGCTTCCGCAGGCCCCGGGCGTACTCGAGGAAGTACTGCCCGCTCTTCAGCACGCTGCCGCCGAAGTAGCCCGGCGGGGTCGGCAGCTTCAGCAGGAGCTTCTCCAGCCACTGCGGGCGGAGCAGGCGGGGCAGGCGGTGGTACTTCTCGGCCAGCCGGCGGGCCTGGTAGCGGTTGTAGCCGGCCAGCAGCTCGTCCCCGCCGTCGCCCGACAAGGCCACGGTGATGTGGCGGCGGGCCATCGCGCTGACGTGGTAGGTCGGCACGGCCGACGAGTCGGCGAACGGCTCGTCGAAGTGGCGGGCGAGCAGCGGGACCATCTGCTGGATGTCCCAGTCGACGACCTGCTCGGTGTGCTCGGTCTTGCAGTGCTCCGCCGTGCGGCGGGCGGCGTCGAGTTCGCTGAACTCGCGCTCGGGAAAGCCGATCGTGAACGACCGGACGGGCGCGTCGGCCAGCTTGCTCATGACGGCCGTGATGATCGCCGAGTCCATCCCCCCGCTGAGGAAGCAGCCCAGCGGCACGTCGCTGATCAGCCGCGCGCCGACCGCGTCGGTGAGCAGCTCGTCGAAGCGGTCGATCGCCGCCTCCTCGTCGATCGGCTCGGGCGAGGCGTAGTCGATCGACCAGTACTTCTCGACGCGCCATCCGTCCTCGTCGAAGAGGCCCCGGCAGCCGGCGGGCAGCTTGCGTATCGCGCGATAGGCCGACCGCGGCACGGGGACGAAGCCGTACGTCAGGTACTCGTCCAGCGCGATCGGGTCCGGCTCGCGCGGCACGCCGGCGTCGGCGAGGACGGCCTTGATCTCCGATCCGAACACGAGCGTCCGCCCCGCCGGATCGTGAGCGACGTAGAGGGGCTTCTGCCCGATGCGGTCCCGCGCGACGAGCAGCCGCCGGCGCCTCGCGTCCCACAGCGCGAAGGCGAACATGCCGCGGAGGTGCTCGATCATATCGAGCCCGTATCGATGGTACAGCGGCAGGAGCACCTCGGTGTCCGACCGCGTGCGGAACTCGTATCGGCCCGCCAGCCGCCGGCGCAGCTCGCGGTAGTTGTAGATCTCGCCGTTGAGCACGACGTGCACGTCACCGCGCGGGTCGGAGATCGGCTGATGGCCGGTGGCCAGGTCGATGATGCTCAGCCTCGCCATGCCGATCCCCGCCCGCCCGTCGGCGTCGACGTGGACGCCGCGGTCGTCGGGCCCGCGGTGATCCAGCGCGTGGACCATCCGCGTCAGCAGCTCCTCGCCGACCTGCCCCGGCGCGTCGGAGAAGACGATCTTTCCCGCGATGCCGCACACGTTGCGGGCACGATAGCCGCTTTGCGCGGCGGGGGCAACCGACCGCGGGGGGGCGGCTTGCATCGGCGCGGCGGGCGGGGGTACAATCCGTACGAGCCCGGCCGGCGAGAGCGGGCGGCGACCACCACGGACAGGCGGCGGACCATGAACGAGAAGCCGACGCGATCGACCGAGTTCGAGCGCGAGCACCGCAAGGGCCGCAGCGGGCTGGCGCGCGAGCTGTGGGAGTTCCTCAAGCACAACAAGAAGTGGTGGCTGCTTCCGATCCTGGTGGTCGTCCTGCTGGTCGGCGCGGCGTTGATCCTCGGCGGGACGGGGCTCGCGCCGTTCATCTACACGATGTTCTGATCGCCGGCGAGGACAGAGCGTCATGCCGAATCCGACGAGAGCACGACCCGGGCACGGCGGGCGGTTCGCGTGCGCCGTGGCCGCCGCGATCCTGCTGGCCGGTGCGATGGGCGGGTGCAAGCAGCGGGGGCTGGGATTCGGAGAGGGCAACGACGCGTCGTTCGCCGCGCTGGACGACCGGGGGCGGGCGGGCCGGCCGTTGTCGGTCGTGTTCTTCGGCGGGTCGCTGACCTGGGGAACGGGCGCCAGCGATCCCCAGCGGACGAGCTACCGGGCGCTGACGTCGGCGTACCTTCGCCGCAGGTACCCGAAGTCGCCGATCGCCTTCCACGACGCCGCCGTCGGGGGCACCGGCTCGAAGCTGGGCCTGTTCCGGCTGGACCGCGACGTCCTGGCCCACCGGCCGGATCTGGTCTTCCTCGAGTTCGCCGCCGCCGACGACCTGTCCGGCACGGACACGCCGACGCTGGCGGCCCACGAGACGCTGCTCCGCGAGATGATCCGCCGCGGCGTCCCCGTCATCCAGGTGCTGCTCGGTTTCCGGCGGAACTTCCAGCCGCGGTTCCAGCCGCGGACCGTCCCACGCTACCAGGCCCACCTCCGGCTGGCCCGCGCTTACCGGACGGGCACGGCCGACAGCTTCCCCTACGTCCAGCAGCGGCTGGACGACCGGCTGACGACGCCGGACCGCATCTGGCCGATCGACGGCGCCGGCCCGGGCGACGAGGGGTACGAGTTGTTCTACGAGGCGGTCCGCAACGGTTTCGACCGCGCCGTCCGCGAGAGGAGAACCTGCCTCCTGCCCGACGAGCCCGTCTTCGGCCTCTACCGGACCCGGCGGCGGAGGCTGCTTGCCCAGCAGCCGATGCCGATCGGCTGGGGGCGCCGGAAGCCCTACCGGACCTCTCTGCGCTTCGACGGGCTGTCCAGCCGCTGGATGGGGGACGTGACCGTCTGCAACGCCTCCGACGGCACGGTGGTCCAGCCGTGGCGGCTCCGGTTCGAGGGCACGCTGCTGGGCGTCTTCGGCGAGGCCGACGAGAACGGGCTCGGCTTCCGCGTCTTCGTCGACGGCAAGCTGATCCGCTACGCCCCGCCGCAGGAGCCGGCCTCCGCCGTCTGGCCGGCCGACACGAAACGCTTCGGCACGGGCAAGCTGCTGTTCTGGCGCGTCATCAGCACGACCCTCCCGCCAGGCCCCCACAAGGTCGAGATCCGCCCCGTCATCGCCCCCGACGCCCCCGCCGGCCAACTCCGCATCGAGAGCCTCTGCACCGCCGGGCCGTGAGGGAGTGGGCAAGGCTTGGGTGGGCCGGGCTACGTCTGCTGCTGCGACGGTACGCCCCGCGGCGACGAACAAGGCGATTGACGGGTCAGCCGCCGAACGCTCCCGCATCAGACGACGACCATCTCCTTCTTGAACACGCCGGCCGTGCCCTGGGCGGGGCGGAAGATGGGCGTCTTCGTGCCCGAGATCGCCACGCGGTGGGCGCCGAAGATCGGGTCGCAGACGCAGATGGAGACGGGCACGCGCTTGCTGAACAGGCCCGAGCCCTTGGCCCGGCCGAGGCCGACCTTCTCGACGAGGATGGCGTGTCCGCCGGCGCCGGGGTGTCCGACGACCCAGACGTCCTCCTCGACCTCAACCGTATCGTCGAGCTTCAGCGGCCGGAGGCGTTCGGCGTCGATGTCCCTGGCCTTCTCGCCGAGGGACAGGACGGCCAGGTCGGCGTGGCGATGGATGAGCTCGACGGCCTCGGCAGGGACGACGACGTCCAGCGGCCCGCGCGAGCCCGTCCTGTCGTTGAGCAGGAAACGCAACGTGAAACCGTTCTTGCCTCGTTCGATTACGTGGCGATTCGTGACGACGTGGAGCCGATGCCCGAACTTGATGAGAGACCCCGAGCCGCTTCGCCCCTGTCCGCGGACGATCACGATGGGCACCGACGGCGCGACGCGCTTGGACATCTGCCCGAAGCTGCCCGGGCGCGGCCAGAGCTTCTCCCCGACGCGCCCCAGGTCGGCCCGGGCGATGCGCCCGCGAGACGCCACGGCCGCCACCAACTCCGCCAACTAAGCCGCCGTGGCGGACAACGCAACGGTCCGCCGCCGCGCCTCCAAGGCCCGCTTGCTCGGCCGCCGAGCTTCTGCGATAGTCGGCCTCGCCGGCGCGGGGCGCGCAGACGGCCGCCGCGCCGAGCCTGCTGAAAGGACTTGGAGCGTGAACAGATACACGGTGGCACAGGTCGGCGTCGGGTCGCGGGGGATGGTGCATCTCCGCGGGTTCCTGGCCAATGCCGAGCGGTTCGATGTCGTCGCCCTCTGCGATCTGGATGAGGCGAAGCTCCGCAGCGCGGCCGAGGAGCATGGCATCGAGGCGACGTATGCGGATGCCGACGCGATGTTGGCCGACACGCGGCCGGACGTGTTCTGCTTCGTCACCCCGCCGGCCGTGCGGATCGAGCTGGCCGAGCTGGGGGCGCGGCACGGTGTAAAGGCGATGGCCTTCGAGAAGCCGATGGCGACCTCGCTGGCCGAGGCCCGGGCGGTCGCCGACCTGTGCGAGCGGGGGGGCATCAAGGCGGTCGTCTCCCACCAGCAGAAGTACCTGACGAGCATGCAGCGGCTCAAGGGCATCGTCGACGCCGGCGAACTCGGCGACGTCTACCAGATCCAGGTCAGCTGCCAGGCCTGGCTGTCGCAGCTCGGGACGCACTTCACCGATTACGCCCTGTGGGCCGGCGGCGGTCGCCGCGCGCGGTGGGTCGTCGGCCACGTCCACGGGCGCGGCAAGCTGGACGACTCGCACCCCTCACCGGACTACATCCTCGGCGAGGCGCTGTGCGAGGGCGGGGTGAGGATTCTCATCGAGTGCGGCTATCTCTCGCCGTCGCACATGTCCACCGACCACTTCTGGGTGGACAACCGGTTGACGGTCTACGGCACGCACGGCTACGTCTGGGCCGATACCGACGGGCGATGGGGCGCGATGACGCAGGCCACCGGCGGCCGCCTCGTCGGCGGCCGGGGCGAGCCCTGGGGCGTGCAGGAGAAGACGACGCTCCAGGTCGACTATCTCCGCGACCTGGCCGACTGGCTCGACGACGACGCGAAGGTCCACCCGTGCAACGTAGCGATCGCCTACCACGGCTACGAGATCCTCGAGGGCCTGTGCCTCTCCGCGCTGGACAACACGCGCATTGACCTGCCCCTGCCCGCCGCGGCCGCCGGCGGCGACGCGCTTGAGCGGATGCGCCGAGAGCTTCCGGACGTGCCGGAGCCCGGCTAACGAGAGGTGAGGCTGCCTCCGGCGGTCAGGGCGTGGAGGCCGAAGGGGGCCAGGTGGAGTTCGGCGGTTGCGGCGTCGCCTCGGCGGCGGAGGGGGACGGGTCGGCCGGTGGACAGGTCGGTCAGCTTGCCGGGAGGTTTGTCCCACGTCAGGCGGACGGTGCGGGGTCTCATGCTGTCGTTCAGGACGCACAGGCGGGGTCCGAAGCGGCGGACGTAGACGGCGGTGTCGGCCGGCTCGACGCGCCCTTCGAAGGGCCTCGGGGCGACGGCGGGCAGGGCGCGGAAGGCGCGGCACCATCGTCTCAGGGCGGCCTCGTGGCCGATGCTCGCGCGGGCCCAGCCCATCAGCGCGATCGTGTGGACGTTGGCGCGTCGCAGCGAGGCGGCGGCCGCTTCGAAATACGCCCCGCCGGGCGGGCTCACCGTGGCCGTCCGCATCTGCGGGCCGAACTCCGGATGTCGGAAGTGCCCGCCCTCCTCCCAGTAGTTGTGGTAGACCTCGACGGCGGCGCCCTCGGCCGTGCGGTAGGCCTCCATCAGGCCGGCGACGTGGTGGAACGTCTTGTACGCGTCGGGATTCCGCCCCTCGCCTCCGCCCCATTTGCAGAAGAACCGCCCCGCACCGACCATCATGCCGCGCTGGACGATGAGGCCCTTCTCGCCGGTCAGCATTCGCGGGTCGTAGCCGTGGCCTCGAAGCAGCTCGATCGGATCGGCGCCTGCCGGCCACTGGCGGTTCGTGCCCGGCGTCTCGGAGGGCAGGTCGCACTTCATCACGAGCTTCAGGTCGCGGCGGTGCTTGACGACGCGGTCGCGGAGCATCCGCCACATCGCCGCCGTCCGCCGGCAGCGCCAGTCGAGCCATGCCTTCCACGCGTTGGCGCCGAGCCAGTCGTGGGGCGGCTTGCCGGCGGGGACCTTGATGCCCGTATCGGCGGCGAACTGCGCGAGGTCCCACTTGGAGTAGCCGGCCTTCCGTGCGTCGCCGACGTAGCAGAGGCCGATCTTGCCGTTGACCCGCACGCCAAGCCCGACGACGTTCGGCTGCTTGGCGCAGCGGTCGAGGATCTCGTCTGCGATGGCCGCGACGGTCCGGGCGGTCTCCGGCCTCAGCGGATCGGGCACGTTCGAGCCGAACGCCTTGCCGACCTTGCCGTCGGCGTTGACCTGCCACGAGTCTGGCCCGAAGCCGTACTTGCCCGGGTCGGGAGGCGGCTTGAACGAGGTGATCACCGGCAGCACGTCGATGCCGCGCCTGCCCGCCAGGGGGATCAGCTCCCGCAGCAGGTCGCCGCACAGCGGCTCGAAGATCTTGCTGTCGTACCACGCCCGCGACGTACGGTCCGATCCGTTGACGGCGTTGAACTCGACGTAGTTGAACCCGCACGCCCGCAGGTAGTCCACCAGCGCATTCAGCGACCGCATCCGCTGGGCGCGCGTGGCGGCGGGGCAGCCGTAGTGGCCGTAGAAGTACCACGGATGCGGCTGGTAGATGCCGATCCGCCGCTTCGGCAGGCCCGGCAGCTCGGTCGGCCCGACGGCGGCCTCGCCAAGATCGTCGATCACCTCGTAGACCCACAGCGCGCTGACGGCCGCGCCGTTATGGCGGTCGTCGCGCCGCTCGTGGCCTTCGTGGGAGACCGTCACGTGCGTGCGGACGGACTTCGGGTAGAAGAGCATCGCGTAGTACAGCCGCCCCTTCGCGTCCGTGCCCATCCGCAGCGGGTACTCCCGCCCGGTGAAGATCCCCCCGCCGACGCCGGGATGATAGCCGTCGCCCTCCTGACATTCCTTGAGGCCGGCGACGTTCTTCTCGGCGCCCGCGAACGGCGGGGCCCACACGGCGTCGGAGGGCATCGTAATGCTGAACGTGGTGTATCGCTCGCGATCGGCGGGCAGGCGCGCGACGAGCAGGTGGGGCCGGCCCGGCTTGGCGGCCGTGCGAACGGTGTACTCGAACCACGACATCTTCCGCTTGTCGTCGGTCAGCCGATACGTAACGCCCTCGTGCGTCCACAGCCGGCTCTTGCCGTCATGTGCGAACTCGTGGTCCGTCTTCGTCGCGTCGACGTAGTCCACCAGCCGGCATCGGATGCGGTCATTCGGATGCGGCGGCCGGCGAGGCGTCACCGGCGGATGCCCCGTCCCGCCGGTCGCCACGAAGACGCCCTCCGGCTCGACGGGGACAGTTCCATCGTCGGCCGAAGCGCAGGCGACGGCGACGACCAGACAGGCGGCGATGATGCCCGACCGCGGCAGGAGGCCGACGGCGGCGAAACAGTTTGGGTTTTCGTTCATGATTGCGATCTCGTTCGGCGGCCGGGACCAGTGGCTTTCCGCAGCGTGGGCTGCCAGTATAATCGCCGGTCGGCGTGGATGGAGCATTGGTCCGGTGGAGCAGAGCGGCTGTGAGCGGAATCGACGGCACATCGCTCGAGGCGCCGGCCCCGGCCCGGCCGGCCCGACCGGCCATTTCATCTGTCCTCTTGCTTGTCGTGGCGGCAGGCGCGCCTGCCAATCGACTATCCGCGAACCAACCAGTTTCCCGAGTGGTTTACGGTGGAGGCGGATCGCGCGTACGAAGTGAGCGACGTTTCGGCCGGCTCGGAGAGGCGGCACACCGGCGAGCAGTTGGCCGCCGGCGCGGAAATCGAACCGGCGCCGAACGTCGAGACGCGCCTGATCGTAACACCGGAATCGAGGTAACCCGCCGGGCCGTATGACGGGCCCCGTGGAGAAGACTGATCAGGACGATGCCTAAGACGACACAGACACGTCGTGACTTTCTGCGGTCTCTGGGCGTCGGGGCTGCATCCGCGCTGACGCCGAGCGCGCTGCTTGCCGGCGAGGCCGGGCGTCCCAACATCGTCTTCATCTTCGCCGACGACTGGGGCTGGGGCGACCTGGCGTGCTACGGGCACGGGCAGCTCGAGACGCCCCACCTCGACCGCCTCGCCGCCGAGGGCGTGTTGTTCCGCCAGTTCTACGTCTCCGCCGCCGTCTGCTCGCCCAGCCGCGCCAGCGCCATGACCGGACGGTTCACCAGCAGACACGGAATCCACAGCCATCTGAGGCAGAGGGAGTTCAACCTCCGGCGCGGCATGCCCGCCTGGCTCGGGCTCGACCAGCCGCTGCTGCCCAAGCTGCTGAAGCAGGCCGGCTACGCGACGGCACACTTCGGCAAGTGGCACCTGACGTCCCCGGACGACCGGGCGGCCCCGGCGATCGGCGAGTACGGCTTCGACGCGCACAAGACGGCGGGCGGGTACGGCGACGGCATCTGCCGCATGCCGCGCGGCGCGCCCGGATGGAACCTGTGGGAGGACGCCCGCCGCGGGTACGGGCAGGTCTGGGACCGCTGGCGCAGCCGGGCCAGCGGGCTGATCTTCGACGAGGCGATCGCCTTCATCGAGGCCAACAGGGACCGCCCGTTCTACGTTCAGGCGTGGCTGTACGACACGCACGGGCGGCTGACGACGACGGACGAGCAGAAGGCGCCCTTCAAGGACCTTCCCCCGAAGCTCCAGGTCTACGCGGGGGCCGTCCACGACTCCGACCGCCACGTCGGCCGGCTGATGAAGAAGCTCGCCGAGCTGGGCCTCGACGAGAACACGATCGTCATCTTCAGCAGCGACAACGGCCCGGAGGACGGGCGGATCGGCAACGTGAGGAACCACGGCGGCGCCGGCTCGACCGGCGGGCTGCGCGGGCGAAAACGCAGCGGCTACGAGGGCGGCATCCGAACGCCCTTCATCGTCCGCTGGCCCGGCGGCACGCCGGCGGGGAAGGTCGACGAGACGACCGTGCTGGCCGCCGTGGACCTGCTGCCGACGCTGTGCAGCCTCGCCGGCGCCGAGGCCCCGCCGTCCGAGGCCGTCGACGGGCTCGATATGTCCGCCGCCCTGAGGGGCAAGCCCACCCAACGCGGCAAGCCGCTGTTCTGGGACCTGCGGGAGAGCGTCGTCGGCCCCGAGATCGAGCGCAGCCCGAAGCTCATCATCCGCGACGGCAACTGGAAGCTGCTGACCGATCACGACGGCGGCCGGGCCGAGCTGTACGATATCGCTGCCGACCCCAAGGAGACGGCCGACCAGGCGGGCAGGCAGCCGAAGCTCGTCGAGCGGCTGAAGCGGAAGCTGCTCGCGTGGCGGGACCGCTACAAGCTGCCGACCGACGTGCCGCGCCGCCGCGAAGAGGCCGGCGGGGGCAAGAAGGTGGCGCTGAACGTCCGCAAGGCCCACAAGGCGTTTAAGGAGAAGGTCACGTTCCGCCTGACGGTCCGGGCGGCCAACCGCGAGCAGGTCCGCAACGGCTTTCTCGTCTTCGGCAACGGAGCGAAGGTCGATCAGCTCATGCGCGCCGGCGTGTATATCGGCGCGGGCGCCTACTCGATCCAGCCGGCCGGGCTGGTCGGCACCGGGCGCGGCGCCGAGAAGCAGGCCGACTTCGACGCGGCGAAGACGTTCAAGCTGCTCGTCGTCGTGGACGTCAGACAGCGCCGCGTCGAGATGACCGTCGACGGCCGGACGAAGCTGTCGGCCCCGCTGAGCAAGTCGATCGACCGAATCACCCACTACGGCACGGCCACCACCGAAGGCGCCAAGTCGAGCTTCAGCAAGGTCGAGATCAACGGCCAATAGCAAACGGACAACCGGGACCCGAAAACAGGGACATTCACCTATTTCCGGTTCTCGAAGTATGTGACTGTGCCTGTTTTCGGGCTGTCCCCGTTTCCTCGATGGGAGTGATGACAGATGAGTGGACAAGTGCGGGCGCGGCGTGAGTTTCTGCGGTCGGCGGGACTGGGCGCGGCAGTGCTGGCGGCGGGCCGACTCGCCGCCGCCGAGCAGGCGAAGCGGCCGAATATCCTGTTCATCATGTCCGACGACCACGCCGCCCATGCCATCGGCGCCTACGGCAGCCGGATCAACAAGACGCCGCAGATCGATCGCCTCGCCAAGGAGGGCATGCGGCTGGCGAACTGCTTCTGCACGAACTCGATCTGCACGCCGAGCCGGGCGACGATCCTGACGGGCAAGTACAGCCACAAGAACGGCTGCCGGGCCTTCAACCGCTTCGACAACAGCCAGCAGACGTTCCCGCGGCTGCTCCAAAAGGCGGGCTACCACACGGGCGTGGTGGGCAAGTGGCACTTGCACGTCGAGCCGGTGGGCTTCGACGTCTGGAGCGTCCTGCCGGGGCAGGGGGCGTACTTCGACCCGGTGATGCTCGAGCCCGGCGGGCGAAAGAAGCAGAAAGGCTACGTCACCGACATCATCACGGAGAAGGCGATCGAGTTCCTGAAGCGGCGCCCGAAGGACAGGCCGTTCTGCCTGCTCTATCACCACAAGGCCCCGCACGACAACTTCGAGTACGACCGGAAGCACGCCCACCTGTACGCCGACGCCGACGTCCCCGAGCCGGAGGGCCTCTTCGACGACTACGCCAACCGCGGCGAGGCGGTCAAGCGCGTCACGCAGAAGATCGGCATGCGCCACACGCTCTACCGCAGGCAGACCGCCGGCCTGACGGGCAGGGCCCGCAAGAAGAAGCAGTACCAGATCTACATCAAGAGCTACCTCCGCTGCGTCGCGTCGATCGACGACAACGTCGGGCGCGTGCTGGACTGGCTGGACAGGGAAGGGCTGTCCGACAACACGATCGTCATCTACACGTCGGACCAGGGCTTCTTCCTCGGCGAGCACGGGCTGTACGACAAGCGGTTCATGTACGAGGAGTCGCTGCGCGTGCCGTTTCTCGTCCGCTACCCGCGCGAGGTCAAGGCGGGCAGCGTCAGCGACGCGATGGTGCTGAACGTCGACTTCGCCCAGACGCTGCTCGACTACGCGGGCGTACCCGCCCCGGGCGACATGCAGGGGCGAAGCGCCCGACCCGTCCTCGCGGGCAAGACGCCCGGGGACTGGCGGACGTCGATGTACTACCGCTACTGGCTGCACATGCCGCACTTCCGCGTGGCCGCCCACTACGGCGTCCGCACGCGGCGATACAAGCTGATCTACTACTACGGCAGGCCCATGGGCACGCCCGGCGCGCGGCGGGAGACGACCCCGCCGGAGTGGGAGCTGTTCGATCTCCAGAAGGACCCGCGGGAGATGAACAACGTCTACGCCGATCCGGCCTACGCCGAGACGGTCAAGGAGCTGAAGGCCGAGCTGGCGCGGCTGCGGAAGAAGCTGGACGACACGGACGACGGCGACGCCAGCAGTAGGTGACTGCCCCTGTTGCGGGACCGCTATGTCGGCTTTCGCGCGGTCAGGGCGAAGTACATCGGCTGGTCCGGGTCCTCGGTGCCCGTCAGGGAGCGGAAGCGGCGGACGTCACCGAACCCGGCGGCGGTCAGCAGCGATCGGAACTGCTCGTCGGTGTATGCCTGAACGACGGCTGCGTGCTGCGTCACCTCGCCGGTGGCGGCGTCGACGACGTAGTATCGGTCCGTCGCCGTCGCCGCATCCGCATCCCAGAACGATTCCTGGAGGCACACGTGAGGCCGATCGAGGAACAGCCCGCTCGCCACGGAGTACCACGTCCGCCCTCGCCGGCCGATCCGCTCGACCTCCTCGAACGTGTGCGGCTCGAGCAGCAGCAGCCCGCCGGGCCGGAGGGCGGCGCGGGCCTTGGCGAGGATCGCCTCGGCGTCGGCGCGGCGGAAGACGTTGATCTCGCCGAAGATCATCATCACCAGGTCGAAGCCGTCGCCGTAGTCGGCCTCGAGCACGTCGGCCAGGACGTACGTGCACGCGAGGTCCTGCTGCCCGGCCTGGTCGGTGGCGTAGGCGATCGGGGCCGGCGCGTAGTCGATGCCGACGCACTCATGGCCGAGAGCGGCCAGTCGGCTGGTGTACAGGCCCGGCCCGCAGCCGAGGTCGAGGACGCGCGCGGGCCGGCCAACCAGCAGCTCGCGATGGATCCACGCCACGTGGCGGTCGATCCGCTCGAAGCATCGGCTGGCCAGGTCGTGGGCCTGCGAGAGGTGCTCGGCGAGCATGCGTTCACTGAAGGCGGGGTCCGACCACGGGATCTTGCCGGCCTCGGCGGCCGGGGCGGGCGGGCAGTCTCGGCCGACCACGTCGAGCAACTTCATCGCGCGTCCCCTTTCTGCCGGACGGCGCCGGCGGGCCGACATCATCTTACTCGCCTCCCTCGCTCTCATCACCGATCCGTTCGCCAATCCGCAGCCGCACCGTCCGGCCGGACGCGTCGGGGAGGATCTCCCATCGCGTGCGCGTCAGCCGGCGGAGGAAGCGCAGGTCGTGGCTGACCAGCAGCATCGCGGCGGGGCAGTCGGCCAGCGCCGTCTCGAGGCACTCGATCGACGGCAGGTCGAGGTGGTTGGTCGGCTCGTCCATCACGATCAACTGCGGCGACCGCGTCATGCCGAGCGCGAGCAGGATCTTCCGCAGCTCGCCGGGGCTCGGCTGCTCGGTGTCGATCAGCCGCCGCGGCTCGGAGCCGAGGCAACTGACGACGGACATGACCGCGGCCAGGCGATCGCTCGGCAGTCGGCGGACTTCGGCCAGCACGGCCGCGCCTCTCGCCCGGTCGATCTCCTGCGCGAGGTAGACGACGCGGTCGGCGGGCAATGTCAGTTGCTCGACGATCAGGCCGATCAGCGTACTCTTGCCCGACCCGTTGGGCCCGACCACCGCGATCCGGTCAGACGGCGCGATCCACAGTTCGGGATAGACGAGCCGGCGGTCGCCGAGCGCGATTCGGCCGGGAGGCAGGTGCAGCAGGGCGTCGCGGCGCGACCGCTGCCCGCGCAGGGCCACGCCCAACCGCCGCTGCTTCCTGACGCGGACGGCGTCCAGCCGCTGCCGTGCCTGCTTCAGCCGCCCGTCGAGCTGCCTCAGCGTCCGCCCGGCCTGGCCGTCCTTGCCGGTTACCCGCGCCTGGTTGACGCGGTTTCGGGCGTCGTGGTCCCTGGGGCCCATTCCGCGTTTGGAGCGGAGCCGATGCGATCGGGCGGCCTGGCGTTGACGGTCGGCGGCCTCACGGCGCAGCCGGGCCTGCTCGCGCCTCGCCCGCTCGCGTAATCCGCGTGCGCGGTCCTGCTCGGCCGCGGCGAGCCGGAGGGCCTTCGTGTACCCGCCGGGGCGCATCACCGCGCGAGGCGGCTCGACGAAGAGGGTCTGGCGGCACATCGTGTCGAGCAGGTCGCGGTCGTGGCTGACCAGCAGGCCGACGCCGCGGAAGCCCCGCAGCGCGTCGGCCAGCAGGCGGCGGGCGACGAGGTCGATGTGGTTGGTCGGCTCGTCGACGGCCAGCACGCGCGGGCGGCGCCACAGCGCGAGGGCGATCTGCGCCCGCTTTCGCTCGCCGTGGCTGAGCGTCGCCCATCGGCCCGGCCAGTCGTCCTCGATGCCCAGCCGCCCGCGGAGCTCGCAGGCCTCGCCGTTCGTCGCGGCGATCATCGCGGGAAGCTCGGCCGGCGGATCGTCCGTCCGCTGGGGGCAGTAGATGACGTGGTCGGGCCGGCGTATCCGGCCCGCCTGCGGCGAGAGATCACCGCAGGCCAGGCGAAGCAGCGTCGTCTTGCCCGACCCGTTCGGCCCGATCACGCCCGTCCAGCCCGGCGGGAACTGCACCGACAGCCCGTCGAAGATCGGCGAGGAGGCCGCGTCGTAGTAGAACACCACGTCGTGAAACTCGAGCGGTCCTTTGCCCATGGCGGCACACTCCGGTTTGAGGTCGATGTCGCGGCAGGGAGGCCCATCGCGCGACCCGCGAGACAACCGAAGCGATAGGAACGAAGGGAAGGACGCAGCCACGGGTCGGCGCAAGAGAAACGGAACATGCAGCCCGGCCGGTGTCGCGGCAGGGCGTGCAGCTCTGCTGCACACGCGTCGCCGACACAAGACCGGAACGTGTGCAGCCAAGCCGCACACCCCACGGCCGCCCGTTCCGTTTGCCTATCTGCGTTTCATTCCCGTGGACCTGTGAGTTGGGCCCGTCAATACCTGTCGACCTGCACGGGCATTGTACTCCATGTGGCCGGTGGATCAAGGGACGAACGGGCGCGGCGGCAGCGACCGGAGCGCTCCAGGGCGCCCTATCGCGTTGGGTCACCCGCCGTCTCGCCGCGCTGAAGAGCGGGCTTCTCGAAAGAAACGCGCGAGCTACCCGGGCGTCACGACGTATTCGGCGCCGGGTTCTGTCTTCAGTTCGGTGACGTTCTTCTCCGCCCGCGTGGTGGCGACGGGCTTGCCGGCGCGGGTGACCTTGACGGGTGCGGCCGTGCGGAGGCGGCAGCGGGTGGCGAGGGAGGCCCGGAGGACGGCCTTTGTGAGCTTGCCGGCCTGCCATTCGATATCCACGCCGAGCCCGCCGCGGGCGCGCAGGCCGCGGACGCTGCCCGCCGGCCAGGCGCCCGGCAGGGCCGGCAGGAGGTGGACCTCGCCGTCCAGCGGCGCCCCCGGCGTGCGGAGGTGGCTCTGGAGGAGCATCTCGGCGATGCCGCTCGTGCCGCCGAAGTTGCCGTCGATCTGGAACGGCGGGTGCGTGTCGAACATGTTCGGCATGGTGCTGCGGGCGATCAGGCTCGTCAGCATGCGGTAGGCGTGATCGCCGTCGAGCAGCCGGGCCCGGAAGTTCACCTTCCACGCCATCGACCAGCCCGTCCCGCCGTCGCCGCGCTGGGCCAGCGTCGTCCGGGCAGCGGCGGCGAGCTTCGGCGTGCGGATCGGGCTGATCTCCACCCCCGGGTGCAGGCCGTACATGTGAGAAACGTGCCGGTGACGGTTCTTCGGACTGTCCTTGTCCTCCAGCCACTCCTGGAGCTGCCCGTGTTGGCCGACCTGGTTCGGCGCGATGCGGGCGCGGACGGCCTCGAGCTGCTTGCGGAGCTTCTCGTCGCGTCCGAGGATGCGGGAGGCCTCGATGCAGTTGCCCAGCAGCTCGCGGATGATCTGGTGATCCATGGTGGGCCCGGCGACGAGCCCGCCGTTCTCCGGCGAGTTCGACGGCGTGCTGATCAGCCAGCCCTTCTCGGGGTGCTCCGTGAGGAAGTCGACGAAGAACAGCGAGGCCCCCTTCAGCACGGGCCAGGCCCGCTCGGAGAGGAACGTCCGGTCGCCGCTGAAGAGGTAGTGGTCCCACAGGTGCCGCGTCAGCCACGCCCCGCCGGTCACCCAGATGCCGTGGTTCGAGTTGTTCACCGGTGCCGTCGCGCGCCACAGGTCGGCGTTGTGGTGGTGGACCCATCCGCGACAGCCGTAATGCACCTTGGCCGTCTTGCGCCCCGTTTCGACGAGCCCGTCGATCAGGTCGAACAGCGGCCCGTGGCACTCGGCCAGGTTGCACATCTCCGCCGGCCAGTAGTTCATCTCCGTGTTGATGTTCGTCGTCCACTTGCTCCCCCAGGCCGGGCGGGTGGACGTGTTCCAGATGCCCTGCAAGTTCGTCGGCTGCGTGCCGGGCCGGCTGGAGGCGATCGTCAGGTACCGCCCGAACTGGAAGTACGTGGCCGCCAACTGCGGGTCCGACTGCTTGTCGAAGCTCTTGATCCGCTGATCGGTGGGCTGGTCTGCCGCGTCGGTTCTGCCGAGGTCGACCCGCACCCGCCGCATCAGCCGGCGGTGATCGGCCACGTGGGCCTCGCGGAGCTTGTCGTACGGCTTGCCCGCCGCGGCGGCGAGGGCCTTCTCGCAGCGCGCGCCCGGATCGGCGGTGACGTCTCGGAAGCTCTTGAAGCTCGTGGCCGCCACGAGCCTGAGCGTGACGGCGTCGGCCCCGTCGATCTTCACGCCCTCGTCGGTGACCTTCATCTCGCCGGCGTCGGCCGCCGCGTGCAGGCGGGCCTCGTACTTCAGCACGCTCTCGAGCCGCTGATCCGCCCTCAGGCGGTGGTTGTGTCCGGTGGTCAGTTGTCCGCGAAGCGCCAGCGTCGCCTTGCCCGCCGCCGCGACGGTCGCCCCGGCGTGGGGCGTGCTCAGCGCGGCCGTCAGCGTCACCCGCCCCGTCCGGCTGCACGTCAGCCGCACGACGATCGCCTGATCGACGGCGCTGCTGAAGACCTCCCGCGTGAACGTCGCCCCGCCGACGCAGTACGTCACCTTCGCGATGCCCGCGTCGATGTCCAGCTCGCGGCGGTAGCCTTCGGGCTTGTCGTGGCCGGGCAGCGTCAGGCCGAGGTCGCCGAACGGCTGGTACATCGCCAGCCGCAGCGGCGTGGCCATCATCTCCTGCATGGCGAGCTTCTCGGCGCCGCGGCGGTCGCCGCCGGCCAGCAGCTTCCGCACGGCGGAGAGGTGCTTGGCGGCGCCCTCGTGGGCGTAGTCGTGGGGCCGGCCCGTCCAGAGCGTGTCCTCGTTGAACTGGATCCGCTCGGCCGCCGCGCCGCCGAAGACCATCGCCCCCAGCCGCCCGTTGCCGACGGGCATCGCCTCGGTCCACTTCGCCGCCGGGCGGGCGTACCAGAGCGTCATCTCCCCTCCCGCCGCCACCGCCGCCGCCACGGCCACCGTCACCATCGCCGCCGCCAGTTCTCGTCGCCTTCGCGCCATCTCCGCTGTCTCCTCATGTTGTCCCGACCCGTCCCCACCATACCGCACCAGCGAGGTCGAGTCACCCGTCAGCAGAGCAGGCCCGCCGTGGGTCCGGCCGAGTACGGCTGAGGAACAGGGCAGGACCGTTCACGGGCCTCCCTCGGAAAGCCATAGCCGCGTCGTCCGGTGGCCTCGGCCTTGGTTGGCTCGGGTGAACTGTGTATGGTACGTGCAAATTGGCCCCCGCGACCGCCATCGCTCCGGAAGGGGCGACGGACACACAGGAAGGAATCACGAATGTACGCACGCAGCATCACCCGCCTCGCCGTGAGCGTCGGCCTGACGGTCGGCCTGCTCGCAACCGCCACGACGGCCGCGCCGCTCAAGGTGCTCATCGTCGACGGCCAGAACAACCACGATTGGAAGTCCACAACGCCGGTGATGAAGGAGATCCTCGCCGGCTGCCCACGATTCACCGTCGACGTGGCCACCACGCCGCAGGGCAAACCGATGGACACGTTTCGGCCGGACTTCGCCGCCTACGACGTGATCCTGTCGAACTACAACGGCCGGGCCTGGCCGGAGGCGACGCGGAAGGCGTTCGTGGACTACATCCGCGGGGGCGGCGGGCTGGTGGTCGTTCACGCGGCGGACAACTCCTTCTCGAACTGGCCGGAGTACAACGAGATGATCGGCCTGGGCGGCTGGGGGGGGCGCAACGAGAAGCACGGGCCGTACGTCTACTGGCAAGGCGGCAAGTTCGTTCGCGACACGAGCAAAGGCCGCGGCGGCTCGCACGGGCCGCAGCGGGACTACCCCGTCACCACCCGCCAGACCGACCACCCGATCGTCAAGGGCCTGCCGAGTCCGTGGATGCACGTGAAGGACGAGCTGTACAGCCGCCTCCGCGGGCCGGCGAAGAACATGACGGTCATCGCGACCGCCTGCGACAAGCCCGACCCCGACGCGCCGACGGCCCGGCACGAGCCGGCCCTGATGGTCATCTCGTACGGCAAGGGGCGGGTCTTCCACACCATCCTCGGCCACGCCGCCTCGCAGATGAAGTGCGTCGGCTTCATCGTGACGTTGCAGCGGGGCACGGAGTGGGCGGCGACGGGCCAGGTGACGCTGACCGCCGTGCCGGCCGACTTCCCCACCGCCACCGCCGTCAGCGTGCGGACCGGGCCGCTCGGCAAGCTGAGCGATCCGTACGGCGCGATCACCGCGTACAGGTTCGGCCAAAGCCGCAAGGAGTTGGCCGACCTGGAGCAGCGGCTCCGCGGCGCGTCGCCGGCGAGGCGGAAGGCCGCCGAGGCGAAGCTGATCGCCGTGCTGGAGGACCCGAAGGCGACGCGGGACGGCAGGCAGTTCGTCTGCCGCGTGCTCCGGCGGATCGGTTCGGCGGCGTCCGTGCCGGCGTTGGCGAAGCTGCTGGACGACGAGAAGCTCTCGCACATGGCGCGGTTCGCGCTTCAGGCGATTCCCGCGCCGGAGGCGGGCGCGGCGCTGAGGGCGGCGTTGAAGAAGCTGACCGGCCCGCGGCGGATCGGCGTGATCAACTCGGTCGGCCAGCGTCGCGACCGCCGGGCCGTCGCGCAGCTGGCCGCGCTGGCGTCGGGGCCCGACGAGGCGTCGGCGAGGGCGGCGATCTCCGCGCTGGGCACGATCGGCGGGGCCGAGGCGGCCGGGGCGCTCGCAGGCGCCGACGTCGTCGGGCCGCTCCAGATCCCCCGCGCCGACGCCCAGCTCCGCTGCGCCGAGACACTGCTGGCCGAGGGCGACGCCGCGGGCGCAACGGCTGTCTTCCGAAAGCTGTCGGCGCCCGCCCACGCCAAGATGATCCGCATCGCCGCCTACCGCGGGCTGGCGATCACGCAGAAGGAGAAGGCCGTCCCCGTCCTGCTGGAACTGCTGAAGGACAAGGACCCCGCCCTCCAGGGCGCGGCGGGGCGGTTCCTGGCCACCGTGCCCGGCTCGGCGGCGACGAGGGCGATGGCCGAGCAGATGCCCGACCTCTCGCCCAACGCCCGGATGATCGTGCTGACGGCCCTTCTGGCCCGACGGGACAAGGCTGCCGCGCCGGTCGTCCTCAAGTCGGCCGCCAGCGACGATCCGGCCGTCTGCCTCGCGGCGATCGAGGCGCTGGCGGTGCTGGGCGACGCGTCGTGCGTGAAGCTGGTGGCCACGAAGGCGGCCGCCGGCGGCGACGTCGGCCGGGCCGCGTCCGCCACGCTCCAGCGGATCGGCGGCAAGGGCGTCTCGGAAGCGCTGATCGGGCTGGCCGCCAGTGACGAGCCGGTGGCCGTCCGGGAGCGGGTCATCGAGGCTCTTCTGGCCCGCCGGGAGGCCTCGGCGATGCCGGCCCTGCTGACCGCCGCCGGCGACGCCGACCGGACCGTCTACCGCGCGGCGACGAAGGCGTTGGGCATCCTGGGCGGCGAGAAGGAGCTGCCGAAGCTGGTGGGCATGCTGATCGCGACAAAGGACGCGCCGAGGCGCAGCGCCCTGGGCGGCGCGGTCGGCTCGATCGTCTCGAGGGTCGACAACGTCGACGAAGCCGCCGTGGTGGTGATCGGCGCGATGCAGGACGCCGACGTCGGGACCCGGCAGAGCCTGCTCGCCGTGCTGGCCCGACTCGGGGGCCCCAAGGCCCTCGCCACGCTGCGGGCCGAGCTGAAGAGCCCCAACGAGAACGTCCGCAAGGAGGCGATCCGCGCCCTGTCGTCCTGGGCGGATGCCACACCGATGGCCGACCTGCGGGCCGCCGCAACCACCGAGGCCCATGCCGGCTGCCAGATCCTCGCCCTCCGCGGCTACCTGAAGATGCTCGCCGTGCCGGCAAACCGGTCGGCCAGGGACACGACGAAGCTGCTGGCCGGCGCGATGAAGCTGGCCCGGCGGGCGGAGGAGAAGAAGGCCGTCCTGGCCGAGCTGACGAAGTTCCCGTGCGAGGACTCATTGAAGCTGGCCGAATCGTGCGCCGCCGACGCGGCCCTGGCCGCCGAGGCAAAGCAGGCCGCCGGGAAGATCAAGCAGTTGCTGACCACCGGCAAGATGAAGGCCACCGCGTCGGCCGACGGGGGCAACGCGAAGAACGCCCTGGACGGCAATGCGGGCAGCCGCTGGTCGTCCGGCCGCCCGATGAAGCCGGGCGACTGGTTCGCGATCGACCTCGGGCGCGAGTGCACCGTCAAGGCCGTCACGCTCGACACCCGCGGCTCGGCAAGGGACTACCCGCGCGGATACGAAGTGTCCGTCTCGTTCGACGGGAGAAGCTGGAGCAAGCCCGTTCTGGTCGGCAAGGGCGGCGGCCCGGTCACCGAGCTGAAGTTCGCCAAGCCGATCACGACGCGTCACATCCGCATCGTCCAGACCGGCTCACACGATCAGTGGCACTGGTCGATCCACCTGCTGAAGGTCGACTTGGAGTAGCGGCAGGCCGGGTGGGGTGTGATTCAGCGCGGACAGCGCGGGCGGACCCGGCGACAGGATCTCTGCGGTTGGATGGACAAGCCAAGAGGGTCGCCATGCCGACATTGCCGACGGTTCCGTTCGGGCCGGTTCGCATCACGCGGCTGATCAGCGGGGGCAACCCGCTGTGCGGCAACTCGCACTTCTCGGATGAGTTGAGCGGCGAGATGCGGGATTACTTCACGGCCGAGCGGGTCGTCGAGTATCTCGGCAACGTGGAGCGGGGGGGCATCAACGCGCTCCAGGCGCGGGGCGACTACCATCGCATCCTGCACTGGCTGGAGCTGTATCGGCGGGAGGGGGGTCGGCTTCACTGGATCGCGCAGACGGCGTCGGAGATGTCGGACGTGCAGCGGAACATCCGCGTGCTGGCCGCCGCGGGGGCCGTCGGGGTCTACCACCACGGCACGCAGACGGACCAGTGGTGGCACGAGGGCTGCGTCGATCGCGTTGAGGACTATCTGAAGTGCATGCGCGACTGCGGCGTGCAGGTCGGGCTCGGCACGCACGTCCCGGAGGTGATCGACTACGTCGAGGATGCCGGCTGGGACGTGGACTTCTACATGGCCTGCTTCTACAACCTCAGCCGCACGCCCCGCCACAGCCGCCTCGTTGCCCCGTCCGCCCCGCCGCCGAGGGAGGAGTATCTCGACGAGGACCCGCCCGCGATGTGCGAGCGGATCCGGCGGACGGACAAGACGTGCCTGGCCTTCAAGGTGCTGGCGGCGGGGCGGAAGTGCGCGACGCCGGACGACACGGCCGCCGCGATCCGATGGGCGTTCGAGCAGATCAAGGCGACGGACGCGGTCGTGGTGGGGATGTTCCCGAAGTACCGGGACCAGATTGCCGAGAACGTGCGCTACGCGAAGGACGCGTGCGGCGTCTGCGGTTGATCCGAGGTGGTCCGTCGGGAGATCGCTGTGGGGTGTTGGTTCCTGTTTCCTCGCGAAGCCGCAAGCGGCCGCGCTGCGCTTTGCTGCGCGCGGAGAGGGGGCGATTGGGCTTTACTTCGGGTGAGGGGGACAACAGAATGTCGCGGTCGCTTCTGTCGGCAGTTCACCTCGGCACCGGAGAGAGAGCATGACCGGACTGGAACGCTGGGACTGGCTTGTCATCGGGCTGTACTTCCTCGGCATCGCCGCGATCGTCTGGTGGTCGGCGAAGAGGCAGAAGTCGTCAGAGGACTACTTCCTTGCCGGCCGGAACATCGGCTGGTTCGTCATCGGCGCGTCGCTGTTCGCTTCGAACATCGGCTCGGAGCATCTGGTGGGCCTGGCCGGGGCGGGAGCCTCCAGCGGCGTGGCGATGGCCCATTACGAATTGCACGCCTGGTGCCTGCTGGTGCTCGGGTGGGTCTTCGTGCCGTTCTACAGCCGCTCGGCGGTCTTCACGATGCCGGAGTTCCTGGAGCGGCGGTACAACCCGGCGTCCCGCTGGATGCTCTCTCTGACGAGCCTGGTGGCGTACGTCTTCACGAAGGTCAGCGTGACGCTGTATGCCGGGGGGATCGTCTTCCGAGCCCTGCTGCCGCCGGAGGCGTTCGGCGGCCTGGACCCGTTCTGGGTCGGCGCCCTCGCGACGGTGGTCCTGACAGGCATCTACACTGTCCTCGGCGGCCTGCGAGCGGTGGTCTATACCGACTCGATGCAAGCGGTCGTCCTGATCTTCGGGTCGATCTTCGTGTTGATCTTCGGCCTCGCCGAGTTGGGCGGATGGGAGCGGTTCCGCACCGTGTGCGGCAGCCAGTACTTCAACATGTGGCGGCCTTGGAACGACCCGGACTTCCCGTGGGTGGGCATGCTGTTCGGCGCGCCGATCGTGGGGCTGTGGTACTGGTGCACGGACCAGTACATCGTCCAGCGGACGCTGGCGGCGCGTGGCATGAAGGACGCGCGGCGCGGGACGATCTGGGGGGCGTACCTGAAGCTGAGTCCGGTGCTCCTGTTCATCATCCCGGGCATGATGGCCTTCGCGATGCTCCAGACGGGCCAGCTCAAGCCGGAGGCGATGGGCCACTCGGACCTGGCCTATCCCGCCCTGGTGAAGCGCCTGCTTCCGCCGGGCCTCCGTGGGCTGGTCGTCGGGGCGCTGTTGGCGGCCCTGATGAGTTCATTGTCCAGCGTGTTCAACTCCTGCTCGACGCTGTTCACCGTGGACATCTACGCGAAGATCCGCCCGAACGCCTCGCAGCGCCAACTGGTGCGGGTCGGGCGGATCGCCACCGGCGCCGTCGTCCTGCTCGGCCTCGCCTGGATCCCCATGATGCGGTACGTTTCTCGCGGCCTGTACGTCTACCTTCAGAGCGTGCAGGCATACCTGGGGCCGCCGATCACCGCAGTGTTCCTCCTCGGCGTCTTTTCCAAGCGCATCAACGGCAAGGGCGCGTTGGCGGGGCTGATTTGCGGCTTCGCTCTGGGCATGGCCAAGCTGGCGGCACAGACCGTTGCCGGCATCGACAGCATCACCGCCCATCTGCCCGAGTTCATCGTGGCGTTCGGCAAGTTCAACTTCCTGTACTACTGCCTGATCCTCTTCGGCGTCAGCGTGACCACGGTGGTGCTGGTGAGCCTCCTGACGCCCACCCCGGCCGTGGAGAGGATCAACGGGCTGACCTACGCAACCACCACCGGAGAGGGCAAGGAAGAGATCCGCAGGTCCTGGAACAAGTGGGACGTCATCCACACGATCATCATCCTGTCGCTTATCGCGGCGGCGTATTTGTACTTCACGGGGTGAGGCGGTGACGGAAGTCCCTTGCGAAGCCGCAAGCGGCTGCGCGGGGTTCCATACGTGGTGAGAGGATCGAGGCGGATTGGCTTTTGGGAGAGACAGACCATGTCGAATCAGATGACGCGTCGGGAGTTTGTGAAGGTCGTGGCGGGCGTTGGCGCGGCGGTGACGATCGCCCCGGCCGGGGCGGCGAGGACGTTCGCGGCCAACGAGGCCGTCAACGTCGCCTTCGTCGGCTCCGGCGGGATGGGCGGCGGCAACCTCGGTCACATCGCGGGCCTGAAGACCAGCAAGGGCGCGCGCCTGGCGAACGTCGTCGGGCTCTGCGACGTGGACCGCAACCGCCTCAAGGCCGCCAAGAAAGCGCACGGGAAGGCCAAGACCTACGTCGACTTCCGCAAGATGCTCACCGAGATGCGGAAGGAGATTGACGCGGTGATGGTCTCGACGCCGGACCACACGCACTACCCGGCCTCGGCGATGGCGATCAAGCTGGGGATGGCCGTCTCGACGGAGAAGCCCCTGACCCAGTCGATCTGGGAGGCCCGTCAGCTCGGCATCCTGGCGAAGAAGCACAAGGTCGTCACGCAGCACGACCACGAGGGGCACGCCGGCTCGGACCTGCGGAGGGGCGTCGAGTGGATCAAGAGCGGGCTGATCGGCCCGGTGCGGGAGGTGCACATCTTCACGGACCGCCCGATCTGGCCGCAGGGGCTGGCCAAGCGCCCCCCGACCCAGCCCGTGCCGGGCCACCTGGAGTGGGACCTGTGGATCGGGCCCGCCCCGTTCCGCAAGTATCACCGGCACCTCCACCCGTTCGCCTGGCGGGGCTGGTGGGACTTCGGCAGCGGGGCGCTCGGCGACATGGGCTGCCACTTCTTCGACCTGGCCTTCTGGGCGCTGGACCTGGGCGAGGCGCTGAAGATCGGCGACAAGCACCCGATCGTCTGCTCGGCCGAGCACGAGGGCAACAGCGAGGAGACCTACCCGAAGTGGTCGATCGTCACGCTGAAGGTCCCCGAGCGCGGCAAGCTGCCGCCGGTGACGATCAAGTGGTGGGACGGCCACAAGCTGCCCAAGCCCCCGCCGGAGTTCGGCACGGGGCGGAAGTTCCCCACCAACGGCTCGATGTTCATCGGCGAGGGCGGGCCGATGCTGGTCTACAACACCGGCGGGGCGAGGCTCCTGCCCGAGAGCCGTATGCGCGAGGCGCGGGTCCGCGAGGTCAAGCCCTTCCTCCCGCGTTCGCCGGGGCACAAGAAGGAGTGGCTGTTGGCGGTCCGCGGCGAGGGGAAGGCCTCGTCGAACTTCACCGACTACGGCGGCCCGCTCGCTGAGGTCGTCCTGCTGGGCAACCTCGCCATCAAGGCCGGAAAGACCATCGAGTGGGACAGCGTCAACCTCAAGGCCAACAACGCCCCCGAGCTGGACCAGTGGGTCAAGCGCGAGTACCGCAAGGGGTGGGATCTGTAGTCGCCTTGGCAGGGATGCAAGGGATTCAAGGGACGGGATGATCCGGCATCCGACGGATCCGACGCATCCCCGCCGACGGTCACGTGGCGGATGCGGCGGGTGTGCGTCGCAGTGCGGCCGTTGGTCTCGAGGCTCCGCCTCGCCCTCGGGACGTGGGGCGGAAGGATCGACCATGCGCCTGGCCATCGTGTTGATGACGGTCGGTTCCACAGTGACCGTGCTGTCGGACGGCCTCCGCGCGGCGGAGGGCGAGCCGCCCGAGCCGGTCCCGAAGGCCGTGGCCGCCGATTGGGCCGATCAGGACGAGCTGTACGAGCGCGGCAAGCTCCGCCCGCCGGCCGTGCGGGAGTGCATCGCCGAGCTCGGCCGGGCCGGGGTGGAGCTGGATCGGGAGTACGCGGTGCTGAGGACGGCCCCGCGGGTCGATCTGAAGCGGTGGCTGAGGTTGTACCACGCGGCCTGCCGCATCCGGCGCGAGCGGCGGCTGGGGCCGTATCGCGACCGCATCCGCCGCATCGTCTTCACAAAGCACTACGATCTCGGCGGGTCGCACTACGCGTACACGGAGGGGCAGTCGGACGCCCAGGCGGAGCGTCACTTCAAGGCCGGCTCGGCGCTGTGCGTGTTGGACCTGGAGGGAGCGTTCGGCAAGGTTCGCACGCTGATCGAGGACCGCGGCGGGGTGATCCGCGATCCCGACGTCTCCTTCGACGGGCGGCGGGTGCTCTTCGCGTGGAAGAAATCGGACCGTCAGGACGACTACCATCTGTACGAGCTGAACGTCGGCGACGTGTCGGCCGAGCCGGCCGACGGCGGGGCGAAGGCGAGGCAGATCACCGGCGGGTTGGGTTTCGCCGACTATGAAGGGGCGTACCTGCCGAACGGGCGGATCGTCTTCAACTCCACCCGCTGCGTGCAGACGGTCGACTGCTGGTGGACGGAGGTGAGCAACCTCTACATGTGCGATGCCGGCGGGCGGTTCCTGCGGCGGCTGAGCTTCGACCAGGTCCACACCAACTACCCCACCGTCACGCCGGACGGGCGGGTGATCTACACGCGGTGGGACTACAACGATCGCGGGCAGATCTACCCGCAGGGCCTGTTCCAGATGAACGCCGACGGGACGGGGCAAACGGAGCTGTACGGCAACAACTCGTACTTCCCGACGGCGCTGCTGCACGCCCGCGCGATCCCGGGGTCGGGCCGATACGTGGCGGTCTTCAGCGGCCACCACACGCGGCAGCAAGGCTGGCTGGGCGTCGTCGATCCGTCGATGGGCCGGCAGGAGGACAGCGGGGCGCAACTGATCGCGCCCGTCCGCCCGACCAGGGCCGTCCGCGTCGACCGGTACGGGCAGAGCGGCGACCAGTTCCAGTACCCCTACCCGCTGAGCGAGGAGGCGTTCCTGGTGACGATGCGCCCCGCCAACGCCGGCCGCCGCGGGCCGCTTCGGCCGATGAGGACCTTCGCGGTCTACTTCCTGCTCGCCGACGGGCGGCGCGAGCTGCTCGTCTCCGACGCGAAGATCTCGTGCAGCCAGCCGGTCCCGCTCGCGCCGCGACCGCTGCCGCACCGCCGGCCGAACGTTGTCGACTACCGCAAGGACTTCGGCACGGTGTACATGCAGGACGTCTACGCCGGCGGCGGGCTGACCGGCGTGCGGCGCGGCTCGATCAAGAAGCTGCGGGTGGTGACGATGGCGTTCCGGGCGGCGGGGGTGGACTCGAACCGCAACCGCGGGCCGGCCGGGGCAGCGCTGGTCAGCACGCCGATCTCCATCCAGGGCGCGTGGGACGTGAAGATCGTGCTGGGGACGGCGACCGTTCACGGCGACGGCTCGGTGTGCTTCGTCGTGCCGGCCCGCCGGCCGATCTACTTCCAGGCCCTCGACGCCAACGGCCACGCCGCGCAGACCATGCGAAGCTGGGTGACGCTCCAGCCGGGCGAGTACGTCTCGTGTGTCGGCTGCCACGAGGACAAGAATACCGCCCCGCCGAATCGGCCCGTCACGGCGGCGCTTGGCTCGCCGCCGGAAGAGCTGACGAGCTTCCAGGGCCGGCCGCGGGGGTTCAGCTTCCACCGCGAGATCCAGCCGATCCTCGACAAGCACTGCGTCCGCTGCCACCGCGGCGAGCCGCGCGGCACGTCGCCGACGCGCCACCGTCCCATCGCCGCACCTCCTCCCGCCACCACCAAGCCCGGCCAGAGAATCGCCTTCAGCCTGAAGGGCAACCCCGGCCAGTTCTCCGACGCCTACCGGGCCCTCGCCGACCGCCGCGTCTGCAACTGGATCAGCCCCCAGTCCGCCCCGCCCATGCTGCCGCCCTACCACGCCGGGGCCGCAAAGAGCAAGCTCATCCACATGCTCACCGGCGGCCACAACAAGGTAAAGCTGTCGGCCGCCGAAATGGAGCGCATCGCCTGCTGGATTGACCTGCTCGTCCCCTGCTTCGGCGACTACACCGAACGCTACATGGACGCCAGGGGAAAGGCCAAGTACCTTCGCTACCTCGCCAAGCGCAAGAAGTGGCAGGCCGAGGAGCAACGGAACATCGCCGCGTATCTCCGCGACGGCAGTTAAGGGATCGTTCGACACGATACCGCACGGGCGACTGATGGACCGGATTCAGGCGAAGGTCTCCGACGGGCGGGTCCTGGGATGGATTGAAGCGTACCTGAAAGCGGACGTGATGGACGCGCTGACGACGTGGACGCCGGAGCAAGGCTGTCCGCAGGGCGCCGTCCTGAGCCCGCTGCTGTCGAGCATCTATCTGGACGGGCCGGACCACGAGATGGCCCGGCTGGGATACCAGATGATTCGATATGCCGACGACTTCGTGATCCTGTGCCGAAGCGAACAGCAGGCCCGTGCGGCGTTGGAGCGGGTGCGGCACTGGACGGCCGAAGCCGGCCTGACGCTTCACCCGGACAAGACACGGATCGTGAACGCCACCCGGCAAGGTGGCTTCGACTTCCTCGGCTACCACGTCGAGAGAGGCGACCACTGGCAGCGCTCGAAGAGCCTGGCCAAGCTCCGAGACACGATCGGCCGGAAGACCCGACGCACGAACGGCCACGACCTGGACACGATCATCCGATCGGTCAACGCGACGTTGCGTGGCCGGTATATGTACTTTCAGCACAGCCGCCCCTTCCCGTTCCGAGTGGTTGACGGCTGGGTGCGGATGCGACTACGCAGCATCCTTCGCCGCCGTGCCCGCCGCCGAGGACGTGGCCGAGGTCGCGATCATCAGCGCTGGTCCAACGCCTACTTCGCCGCCCGTGGGCTGTTCTCCCTGACCGCAGCCTACACGGCGGCCTGCCCATCCTCTTTGAGGTGAACCGCCGACTGGAGAGCCGTATGCGGGAGAACCGCACGTACGGTTCGGAGGGGGGAGGGACCGGGAGACCAACCGGTCCTTCCTACCCCTGTTTGCCTGCTGCCCCTTCGGGTCTCCGGAGGCGGTCGCGATGGCCGCCGCTGAAGAGCGCCCGGCACGCGGCATTGGGTCGCGGGCGAAGCCTGCGCTGCGAGCTACGCCCCGGCGCGGGAGATGGTCAGGCGGTTCTGCTCTTTGGTGACGGTCAGGTTCTCGAGCGTCACGAGGCCCCACTTGTCGACCGTGGCGGTGCCGGACTGGAGTGCCTTGTCGCCGTCGGCGCCGGTGCGGACCCAGCGGAATCGGTCGCCCGGTCTGGCGCGGAACTTCCGGCACCGGCGGGGGGTCAGGTCGGTGGTGCACTCCTCGTAGGGACAGTCGTCGCGGAGGTAGACGGTGATCTCCCACCGCCCGGGCTCGTCGACGATCGTCTCCGGGTCCCAGAGCTGGTAGAGGTTGATCCCGCCGCCCTTCTGGGCGTCGGCGTGGTCGCCGTCGCCCGGGCTGGCGTCCAGCGAGCAGTTGCCGAAGGCCGGCAGGGGCCGGTCGCGCCGGGTCCGCCCCGCGAGTTCGCGCAGCGGCCCGGCCGGCCCGGGGCCGTTGGTCGACCAGTTCGCCGCGAATGCCCGCTTCGTCGAGGCCATCGCATGGATCATCTCCGGCCAGGGCATGAAGCCGAAGTCGCCGATGCTGTGGCTCGGGTAGGCCCCGTAGGCCGGCCAGCACAGCCAGTACGGCAGCTCGACGGTCGGGTTCTCGCGGATCCACTTGGGCAGGTTCATGTACTCCCACTGGTCGACGCCGAAGGCGTTCTTGGATCCCTTGGGGTACGGCCCCCACTTCCAGCCGTGCTTCTGCGCCTCCTTGCCGATGGCGAGGTTGCCGTAGCCGTTGGACATCACCACGGCGAAGACACCGCCGTGCCGCAGCCCCCAGTGTGCCATCTGCCCCCACAGGTAGACGCGCTGCGGATCGAGGTGGAGATCCCTCCTCCACAGCGCCCACGCCGCGGCGGCGAGGACACGGCGCTGCGGGAAATTGTGCACGACGCCCTGCGAGTAGCCTCTCAGCGTGCCGATGCACTCGTGGAAGCCCTGCCACATCCCCCCCTCCGTCACGCCGACCGTCAACGCGCCCTTGACGTGGCGGCGGGCGCCGTGCCAGCCCGGGCTGCCCATCCCCGTCGCCGACCCGCCGTGCGTGCCGGTGGTGATCATCAGCGGCAAGGGCGCCTCGGCCGAGGCGGCGGGCAGATCGTGCCACCGGGCGACGAACGTCTCGGCGACGGTCGGCACGTTGTGATACGGCGGGCCCAGCCAGGCGTTGTAGACGTCCACGACGCACTTGTGGCGCTTCGGGTCGCCCCCGCCGGTCCGCTGGTAGACGATCGCCGGGAACTTCGCCGGCTTCTCGTCGATCGGCTCGGCGAGGCTCGCGCCCCGACCGAGGTCAGCCACATGCTCCCGCCCGTCGACGGCGGCGGTTACGGCGTAGTAGTGCCGACCCGCCCGCCGGGCCGTGAAGACCGCCAGCCCCGTCCGCCGCGGGATCGGCTCGGCGGAATCGGCGATGCGGTAGCGGGTCATCACGTGATTGCGGGCCAGGTTGTATCCGGGCCGAAGAACCGAGTGCTTCGTCGGCGTGCCTTGGTTCGGATGCTCGGTGTTGCGGATCTCCTTCAGGTTCCAGGCCCCGACGACCTCGGGCACCTCGCCGACGAGCTGCGCCTCGCCCAGCGTAGCGACGGTGACGGGCCTGGTGTGGCGATAGACGCGGTAGACCAGGCGGCGCCGTGCCCGCGCGGCGAGGACGGCCTTGTCGAACTCGTCGAACGTCGGCGCGTCGCTGCCGACGGGATCCTCGATCTCCCGCCACGTCAGGAACGTCTGCCCGGACCGGTGGACGGCCTTCAGCTCCGTCACGGGCGCGAGCGGCTTGCCGGCGGGCCTGTCGGTGAGGTAGCTGACCTCCAGCACGGCGCGGGCAAACCGCACGCCGCCGTCGGCCTCGATGCGCAGGCCCTCGTTCGCCTCGGCGTTGGCGGCCCATCGCCGCACGGCGGCCGTCGCGTCAAAGCTCCGATGCGCCGGCGGGCGGAGCTTCAGCGGCGCGGCGCCGGGCAGCCCCACCGGTACGAGGCGAACCTCCGCGCCGGTGCGGTGGCCTCGGGCCTCCACGCGGAGGACGGCCCGGCCGACGTCGGTGCCCGCCAGGGCCGACAGGTCGAAGCGGAGGCGTTCCTTGTCGGCCTTCAGCGTGCCGCCGTGCACGCACCGCGCGTCGTTGCCGAACGTGACGGTGACGAAGCTCCGGCCCGCCGGCGCGGCGGCCGGTGCGAGGAGCAGCAGCAAACACGCGGCGATCCGTTGTCCGGAGCGCATGTCGAACCTCCCGGAACGGCAGTTTGCGGAGCGAACTTGATCGGTCGTCGTCAACGGCACGGCGGCGCGTCGTTGCGGCGTCGTTTCCCAACGGACGAACGACCCGCCGCCGACGGGCTGAGAAAAGGGACAGGCACCTGCGCTTCGCTTCGGAGCCCGTCCCCATTCTCTTGGCTCAGTCGGCCTCCATGAGCACGCGGAAGCCGACGTTGAACACCTTCTGGTACGCCTCGTACGGCAGCCGGTACGAGCTGCGGGCCCGGTACGGGCGAGCGCGCCACGAGCCGCCGCGAACGACCTTCTTGCCGTCGTCGCCGTCGCCCTGCCCGTACGCCGAGAGCGTCCACTCCGCCACGTTGCCGTGCATGTCGTGCAGGCCCCACGCGTTGGGCCTGTAGCTGCCGACCGGCGCGGAGACCTGGTGCTTGTCGTCGACCGCCTCGATCTTCGGGATCCACGCGTGCTCGGGCACGGGTTTGGCCGCGATCCGAGGGCGGAACCGCTCGAGGGCGAATTTCTTCACGTTCACGTCGGAGAGGTTCGCGAAGGCGGCGAAGTCCGCGTCCGCCCGGCCGTACCACATCGGCGTGCTGCTGCCGGCCCGACAAGCCCACTCCCACTGGGCTTCGGTCGGCAGCGTGAGCCTGCGGCCGAGCTTCCCGCTCAGCCAGCCGCAGAAGGCCCTCGCCTCCTGCCAACTGATCCGGACCACCGGCTGGTCGGCCTGGTTGACGGGGTAGCCGGGCTTGTCCTGGTCCTTCAGCTCCATGTCGATGAAGCGGCTGTCGTGGTCGGCGTCGAAGAGGGAGTACTGCGCGTTGGTGACCTCGAACGTTCCGATCCAGAACGGCTTGTCGATGCGGACCTTCCTCAGGCTGCGCTCATCGGGCTCACCGGCGGCATCGCCCATGACGAACCGGCCGGCGGGGATGAGCGTCAGCTCGAGGCTGACCGCCTTCGGCTCGATGGGCTTGCGCGTGATGTGGTGGTACTTGATCGGCGTGGTGCCGAGCTCGAACGTCCGCGTGATGGGCGTATCGGCCTTCGCCCTGCCCGCCGGCGTCGTGCCCCTGGGCCCGCGGACGGCGCGCGGGGCGCCGGAGCGGGCCGACAGCATCGCGACCTGCCGCACGGCGTCGGCCTGTCGCTTGCGGGCCTCGTCGGCGCCGAAGGGCCAGCCCGCCACGGCGGGGGCGGCGATTCTCCGCGCCGGCTCGGGCGCCGGGACGATCGGCTTGGGCCTTTCGGTCGGCATCGGGGGCATCGCCTCGGGGTCCGTGTCGATGCCCGCGTAGAGCTTCTGGAGGTCACGGAAGCGCTGCGCGACCCCGCCCATCCGACCGCCGCGAGATTCGGTCCACGTGGCGTGGTAGGGCACGTTCAGGTCCATCCACGTGATCAGCCGATCCCACGCCTCGGCGTCCAGCTTGACGTTGTGATGGCCCTTCCGCAGCTTCTGGACCAGCGGGCTGGTCGAGACGTGGTACTCCATCGGCTGAAGCATGTGGTAGTCGCTCTCGGGCCCCGGGCGGCGGATGTAGCGGGCCAGGTCGTGATAGGACCTCGCGTAGCCGCGCCACGTGCCCTTCGTCTCCGCATAGTTGGGCAGGTGGGCCTTCGTGCCGTCGTGGCAGCCCGCGCAGTACTTGTCGAGCACCGGCTGGACCTCACGCAGGAAGCCCATCCCACGCGCGGGCCCGCGCCAGGGCTCGATCTGCGAGGCGGCCCTGGCGGTCGCCAGCGACTCGTAGCTCGACGTCGCGTCGTTCTGCGATTCGTGGCAGCCGACGCACGCGAGCGTCTCGCCCGGCATGGCGACCAGCCAGCTCCGCATCAACTGAAGCGCCGCCCCGTCCTCGTCGAGCGGCTGAAGGGAGATGGGCGTGTTGGCCGGCACGCGGAAGAAGGCCGACCCGTCGGCCTCCACCGGCACCGTGCCCAGGATCCGCTTGGCGTCCCACCCGCTCTCGACGCCGAAGCAGTTGTGCCCGCCCATCCCGCGGTAGCCGAACGTGTAGGTGAACACGCGGAGCTTCTTGACCTTCCCGCGCGGGATGCCCTTCAGCCCGCCCCCGGCGTGGACGTCCATCAGGTACACCAGCGCGTCGGTCCGGTCGAGGTCGACCTTGTCCGGAATGATCGGAGGGCGGGGCGTCTTGCGGAACGGGATCGGCTCGAGCAGCGCGTAGCCGGGTCGGCTCGCCAGCAGCAGCATGTTGTCGAAGACGTCGACGAGATAGATGCCCCACTCGCTTCGGCTGCGGCTGATGCGGCGGGAGACGAGGACGTACTTGTCGCTCAGCGGATACGGGTGGAGAAAGTGAGGCCAGCTCCTGCCGACCAGCCCGTCCTTGATGATCGGCTCGACCTTCCTGCCGTAGCCCGGGATTCGCTGGACGGCCCCGTCGGCCTCGACGTTGCCCACGCCGGCATCGAAGACGACCAGCTCGCCCATCCGCCGCACGTCGTGATGGCCCCCGATGATGCCGACGAACTTCGTCGCGTCGCCCGGCACGGGGCGGGCGAAGAACACCGCGTTCGGCCAGTACGAGTTGCTCCCGTAATGCGACCGCTGATTCGTCCCGTCGGGGTTCATCGTGAAGATCAGCCGCGTGAAGTAGTGCGGCGTGTCCGTGTACTCCCACCGTTGATACATCACCCGCCCGTCGTTCATGACGACCGGGCACCAGTCGTGGTCCTGCTCGAAGGCGAGCATGCGGACTTTCTTCGTGCCCGGCTCGAGCAGCGCGAGGTTGGCCACGTGCCCCCCGCCACCGATGCAGGGGACGCCCTGCATGTTCGCCGTGGAGGTGAAGACCACGCGCCCGTCGGGCAGGTAGCAGCCGTCGTAGCTGTCCACGTCCTTCTGGTCGGTCGGCGTCAGCGTCTTGAGGCCCGAGCCGTCGGCGCGAGTCTCCCAGACCTGCCACGTCCTCTGCCCCGGCATGGAGAACAGCATGCGATCGGCGTCGAAGTGCAGGTCGACGTCGCCGACGAACCGCCCGCCCTCGGGCCGGTACAGCGTCGTCAGCTCCGCCTCGCCGCGAAACGACGAGAGCACGGCGATATCGTTGTCGTAGCCGTTCTTCCGCAGGCTCGAGTTGCTCAGCCAGTTGTTGACCAGCCCGAGGTTGTTCGCCCCGCGGCGGACGAGGAGGATCTTGTCGAAGTCCAGCAGCGGGTTCGACAGCAGCGCGTCGCGCTGGAAGGCGAGGACCG
>Ga0180438_10001701_pt1 | contig 38223 bp, 30 predicted proteins | sample SS_ome_12_FD_132455 | JGI IMG/M metagenome (GOLD analysis project Ga0180438, IMG submission 132455) | Hypersaline lake sediment archaeal communities from the Salton Sea, California, USA - SS_3_D_2 metaG | ecosystem: Environmental > Aquatic > Non-marine Saline and Alkaline > Hypersaline >... | reverse complement strand
TCAATGTTCAATGTTTATTTTAAAGTACCTAAAAAAGTGAATTGCTCTTTTACGTTCATCAACGTTGAACCTTGAACTGTGAACCTTGAACAAATTCACCGCCTGTCTTGGCGGTTGATTTTGGAGGGCTGCGATGGTTGAAATAAACGTTTATTTCTGGTAAAATACGTTTTTTCTTAAGTAATAAAGGGGAAAAAATTGAAAAAAACGATTTTTACAGTGATTGCCGTTTTATTGCTTGCCATTGTTTCATTTGCAGAAAAAACCATTGACCAAAATATTGCTGAACTGGAAAAGAAATTACAAATGGTTTTCGGAAAAGAAAAAATCGAAGTTTTGAATAAACTGGCGTATGAATATAAAGTCCAATCCACTGAGAAATGTATTAAATATGCCAACCAGGCATTAAAACTTTCTCAAAAACTTAACCATCGGAAAGGAGAGGCAACCGCTTTAAAAATTGTTGGTATCGGGTATAAATTAACAGGTAACAATGATAAAGCATTAGAATCCATTCAAAAGGCATTAGCGATTTTTGAAAAGTTAGACGATAAAGAAAATACTGCAGATTCTATAAAGGAAATCGGACTTATTTATTTGGATAAAGACAAATATGATACTGCTTTAGAATTTCTTTTTAATTCATTAAAAATTTCAGAGGAAATAAGTGATAAAAAAGGAATAGCAAATACTTTAACCAATATTGGAGCTGTATATTTTTGTTTAAGAAAATTTTCCAAAGCTTTAGAATATTATAAAAAAGCGTTACAAATCGATAAGGAATTAGGAAACAAAAAAGGAATTGCAGATTCTTTTTTTAATATTGCGCTGGCTAACATCGTTTTGGGAAATACAGATTTGGCTTTAAAAAATTATCTGAAAACCCCGGAGATATATGAGGAATTGGGAGATAAAGAAGGTTTAGCAAATTCTTATTTGAACCTGGGAGTTTTTTATGCCGGGTTAAAGGATTATAAAAAATCAGAGGGATATTTTTTTAAATCGCTAAAACTTCAAGAGGAAATAGGCAATAAAATTCAAATTGCCAGATTATCAACCAATCTTGGAGAACTTTACTCAAGGCAAAAACAATTTGATAAGGCATTAATATATTTAAAGAAGGGTTTAAATAGCGCCAAAGAAATTGAGGCAAAAGTTGTTATCAGGAACATCTATCTAAATCTTTCAGATCTATATTCCGGGATAGGGGATTATAAAGAAGCGCTCGAATACCATAAATTGTATTTTGAAGTCAATAAAGAAATTTTTAATGAAAATAGCAGCAAGCAAATTGCGGAAATGCAAACCCGGTATGATACATTGAAAAAGGAAAAAGAGATTGAGTCTCTGACGAAAAATAATGTACTTTTACAAAAGGATAATGAGATTCAAAAATTAAGATTAGACAGGGAGAAAATAACCAGGAATGCCTTTATTATCGGGTTTATACTGGTACTGATCATTTTGGTTTTGCTTTTTAGAAAATTTTTGTACTTGTTTTCCTTCTGGAAAAAACAAAAATATATTGGTCAATTCAGGCTGGTGGAAGAAATCGGAACAGGGGGAATGGGGACCATCTATAAAGCACATAATATAAGGGATAAAACAGATACCGCTGCAATTAAGGTTTTAAAACCGGAACTGTTTAAAGATGAAATCAGCAGGAAGCGATTTAAGCAAGAAGCAGCCATTATTGACAAGCTTGATCATCCCAATATCATAAAAATCATTGAAAGGGGCGAATACAAAGAGAAATTTTTTATTGCCATGGAATTACTTCAAGGAAAAGCCCTGGATGTAAAAATAGATGAAGACGGTCAAATGGATTTAAAGGAAAGCCTTCATATTATGATCCAAATTTCTGATGCATTGGTATTGATTCACGGTAAAGATATCGTTCATCGGGATTTAAAACCCTCGAATATCATGTTAATCGAGAGAAATGGGGATCCCAATTTTGTAAAGCTCCTGGATTTCGGTATTGCGAAGATGAAATATCAGACCAGGATAACCAGGACCGGCCTATTGGTGGGAAGCCTCAATTATATGTCGCCGGAACAGTTGTATCATTCGGAATTTTCTTCTGCCAGCGATGTGTATTCTTTGGGGGTTACGTTTTACGAAATGATAACCGGTAGAATTGTATTCCCCGGGGAGACCGCAAATGAAATCACAAGGCAGGTGCTTGATACTTCTCCTATTGAACCCAATCGATACCGGCCGGATATTCCCGGGGAATTGAATGATTTAATAATGAAAATGCTGGAAAAGAATAAGGAATCAAGACCTGCTATTAAAGGGGTTTATGAAAACCTGCAAAAGATACAAGATACATTCCGGGTAGAATAATACCTTTCCCTTAATAAAAAAATAATTAGAAAGAAGAATAGTTAAGAAAAAGCCATATTGTTATATGCCTTTCCACTTGTATTGTTTATAGACTTCTTTCCTATGGGAACCGGAATTTTTCTACCGTAAAAGAGATCATCAAGAAAAAGGGCGATGCGCTGGTTAAAGGAATTCCTGGAAATATAGAGACGCACCAGTTTATGGATGAGTGTATTGGGTTTGGTATAAGGGCAGACACGGATGCAAAACCCGCAGTCTGTGCCGATGCTTTTCCAGAAAGAAAAACACTTTTCCTGGTCGATAGTCCAGTGACGGAAACCCCGGCTGACCGGTTCTTCTCCCGAGCAAATGGATTGGGTGGGGCAGTTGTCCGCACATTTTTTACATATATTGCAAAAGGTTTTTATGGGACGGATGGAGGATTTTTTTTTGTTGAATTCTGTGGGTAATAATTCCAGTTTGGTGGTGACAATGGAGAGTCTAACACAGGGGCCGTGAGTGGGATGCATAAAGATGCCTATCCGGCCCAGTGCTCCCAGTCCCGCATCCACAGCCAGAGGAACACATATGGTTTCATAATTGCCGTCTGTATGAGACCGGGCATCGTATCCGAAACTGCGGATATATTCAGCGATAATATGGGCAATTTTGGCCGATTCGACGTACTGCCGGGAGGACTCCAGACTAACAGGGAGTTTGGGTGCGAATTTTATCATGTCCACCCGCATGGCTACAACGATAACAACAGCATAGGAATGCGTACTGTTTATTTCTTTTCCCCAGTTTTTCGCATGCCGACCAGCATGACTGTAAATATGGTGGGATTTTATCGGGGTAATTCCCACATCAACGGCTCCGTAATAATAAGCGATCTCTTTGATAACCCGGGTAATTTCTTCCGGGTCTGGGCTTTTCTTCTCTTGAGAGATTTCTCCTATGGAAGCACCGCGCGTCCGGTAGAGGTATTCAAAAGCAGCCTCAAATATAGGAGACCTATAGGGATCATAGAAAAGATGACTCGGGTCGCCCAGTTCTGGTTTTCTGTGAATTTTTTCGTCCTTTTCGCGGTTTCCTGGGTGGGATGTATAGTATTTTTCTGCCAGGTCCGGGTGATTTTGGAGCATGTTCCTGGCAAACATGATGTCCCGTTCATCACATTTTTGGACGGTAGAGAGGTCCCGTTCCTTGATGGGAGGAAAAAATTTAATCGTGGATACGATCACAAATAGTGCGACTAAAAAAACAGCGGAAAGATTAAGAAGGGAAATCCATTTTAGATGGTTGAAGAAGATAAACAGACCCCATACGCATGCATTACCCACAAGACTGACCAGAGCCAGGAGAGCTGCTCTGCGTTCCCTTTCCCTGATAGAGGCAGATAAAAACACAAGGATTAAAATAGTTGATAAACCAAACAATCCCCAATTTACGATTTGCATTTTAACTCCCAGAATTTTTTTTGTTTTATATAGGACTCAAATTCTTTCCTGTAATAGAGAAGTACTGGCACCAGGAAAACCGCAGCTTCAAGTGCCAGGACCCAGAGGTTTTGAAGCACAAATATGGCTGCAAGATTATCCCTTTCCATATTCGGGAAAATACCGAAATTAAATACCTGGTTTGAGAGGGGATAAAATATCCGGAAACCAATAGGAGGCACCATGTCAATGACCAATAAATCCAACAGCAGGTGTGAAAAAGCAACCAGGAAAAAACCAATTCGCTCTTTTTTTTGCTTTAAAAAGGGAAAGAACAGGAGTGCAGTGATGCACACAAAGAAGATATTGTGGGTATAATATTGGTGTATTGCAGCGGTCTTTTTTCCAATGAAGAGAGAGAATAAGAAATCGATATCCGGGAGATTGGATATCAACAGGAAAAGGAGAAGGGTTTTGAGGTTTTTGTTTGGTGTGCTTTTTTGCCATCCCAGCAGGGCTACACTTGAATGTCCGACAGGGCTCATACTTTTTTCCTAATTAATCAAATAGGAATTATATCATAAGGAGCCTAAATTTAAAGGTTTTAGGGGTAGAGAGGTAGAGAGGTAAAGAGGTAGGAGGATAGTTTTACCCCTCTACCTCTTACGTATTATTTCTTTAGAACAGCTTTGCCAGTGGCTGTTTTGATATAGATTTTGGGGGTATCACTCTTTATTTTGAAGGACTTTACAGCATATCGTTTGCCCCATTTTTCTTCTATTTCCTCTTTATCAAATTTAAAAGGGGAGATAATCATACCATCTTCAACCAATGCTGTTAATTCAAACCAGCCGCTGATGGGATTGCCATTATAATCGAGGACAGCGTCACCGGAAGCAGATGCCAGTGTTAAATCATGGGCTGCACTCTCTGCCAGTATGATTTTAACGTCACCAGAGGCGACTTTAAACAGGCTTTCCTTTTGAATTGAAATATCGGAAGCGTTAATATCACCGCTGGCGGTTTTAACTTTAAATTCTCCTTTTGCTTCCTCTATCTCAATGTCACCAGAGGCAGCTTTTAATGAGATTGTTCCGTTAAATCCTACCGCTTCGATATCGCCGCTGGCGGTCTGTAGGTCTATGTCCCCTGAAAGCGTTTCTGCCTTTATATCACTGCTGGCTCCATCAAGGCTGATTTTACCCTCCAGGTTTTTAACCTCAAATTCCCCACTGGCACTCGTTAATCGCACGACACCTTTGCAATCCATGGCAGTAATATCTCCGGAGACTGTTTTGGCATCGATGTCACTCTTCACTCCATCTATAGAAAAATCCCCGGAAACAGATGACAACTTCACAGCGGTCTTTGATGGTACGGTAATGGTCCATACACATTCTTCTCCGTCATGCCACATGTCTCTTAAAATCAGGGTGCCGTTGTCTTCTTTTATTTGGGGTTTAGAATAGTCACTGTCAGAAGTATAGACCAGGTGGACCGTTACTTCATTACCTGCGGCCTTTTTAACCACGCAATCGCTGCTCATCCCTTTAAACCTGACTTCTGTTATGTTTTTAAAGGTTTTTTTTATTTCCCCTGCATGGATGTTTACCAGAAAGATTGAAAGTATAAACACCGTTAATAGAGCTATTTTCTTATATTTTCTTCTCATAATATTCCTCCTTTTGTTTTTTGCCACCAAGGCACGAAGACACCAAGTATTCTTTGTGTTTTGGTGTCTTGGTGGCTCATATTTGTTTTCATTTTTTTCTATTTTGCTTTTTTCAGATAAATATTACCGTTAATGGTTTTGATTTTTATTGTATGTTTACCACCAGCGATTCTGGCTTTACCGTAAATATATTTCCTGGGGCTGCCGCTGTTTCGATCCCAAGTATCCGTTTCTTCCAGTTTCAGGTTAAAATCGCTGATGATCTGATACTTTTTCCGGGCATCTTTTGTATAGGCAAGTTCTATATCGACATCCATTGAAAGTTCGGCCGGAACAGTCAGGGTAATTTCACCGCCGTAGGATGAGAGTTTTACATCCCGGATTCCGTCCTGGGGATTGCCAGTCATGGTAACATCGATATCGCCGCCCATGGTATGGGCTTTGACCTGTCCATCGACGGCATCGATGGTGATATCGCCGCCCATGGTTTTGGCTTTGACGAATTTTGCTGCGGATTTAATGTGAATGTTGCCCCCCATGGTATGAACATCTGCGCCTTCGGGTGCATGACTCACATTTATGGCGCCTCCCATGGTGGAAATTTTAACCATCTTACCCGTGGATTGACCTTTTCGAGTTTTGACATTTTTGTAGATGACATTACCTCCCATCGAGGACCCTGTCACATCCCCGGTCACATTTTCAAACAAAACACGACCGCCCATGGTTTTTAATTTACCGTCAAGGTCGGAATCTCTCAATATAATTTCTCCGCCCATGGTTTTTAGATCAATTTCTCCTTTCAAATGCTGCAATTTCAGGTCACCACCCATGGTTTTCCCGTTTATGTCTCCTTCTACATGCTCAATCTTGATCTCGCCGCCCATGGTTTTTAATTTCAGGTCAAATTGAACCGGCACCTGGATTTCAAAGTCAGGGCTTGAATGGCGACTTTTCCATTTACTTTTGTAAACAGATTCGATTTTTATGCCGTTTGAGGTTTCATTGAACTCGATATCCCATTGGTCCGGGGTTGTATCCCTAAAATGAACCTTTACAGTTACCAGGTTCTTTTCCCATCCGGTAATGCTTATTTCTCCACCGGTTTTCAGGTTCACGTCCAGTTTTTTCCCTTTTTCCACTTTAAATTCTTTCTGGATTGTTTCCTTTGAAAAGCTGGAGAATACGATTAAAAAAATCATTAACAGCATCAAAATAATTTTTTTCATTCTTTTATTTCCTCCAATAAATTTTGGAATTTTTTCAAATTCCACCCATATTTTAATATCAAAATCTTCCTATTTCGCCCGAAATTGAAATTTCGTACGCTTTAGGAGGTACTAAATTGCAATTTCTTACTTTTTTAAAAGAAATAGATTCAAGTTATGGTTAAGGAGTAAATAGGTATAGGGATTTTGAATCATTTTATTTTGGCACGGATAAAGTCAAATACCCGGGGTAGGTCTGTGGTCACTCGATCCACCATTTTAAGGATACGGTGGATTCCTGCGATGTTATTCTCTTCTTCCATTTGAGAGACTTCAAGATTATATAAAACTTCCGAAAGTGACCTGTCCAGTTCCATAAGATGCATCATATCACTTTTGGGTAGATCTTCCAGTTGTACTCTTTGGGCATCCAGGGACCTTAAAAATTTAGAGATAAGCAAAGAGGCTTCCAGGGCCTTTTGTCTGGCAGTGGTAATAGGGAGAAAGGCATAGGCAGGGTTGAAGGCATTTTTTAGTTCCAGGTAATCTTCCTTTACCAGGTTTTTAAAAAATTTCCGCAACTCCAGTGGCATATAGGGTTTTTCAATATCGGCAAAGAGGTAGTCTTCAATTTTTTTATAGCTGAACCTACTTTGGTTTGTTATCTGGTCTAATAAAAGCGCACGGACCACCACACGATTGTTATTGTTATTCAAGTATTTCAACACTCCGTCAATGGTGTCTAACTCAAACTCTTCATCTTCTTCTTCCAGGTAATCATCAAAATCTGGAAAGACATCAAGCTCTTCTATTTCCTGGTCGGCAAAATGAAAAAGAGTCCGCCCGCCGGGAAGAGGGGAGAAGGTAATATCCTTGTCTTTGGTTAAAAGAGGGCCGACGGCGCTTCCGGGAACGGTCCAGGTCTCATCCTTCAAGTAAAAATAGGTGTTGAGTAACTGTTTCTCTATATTCGGAAATACCAACTCCTCTTCCAGCACTTGTTTAAGGGTTCTCCGGAACTTTCGGTCTATCTTTTCTATCTCGAAGAAATGGTGTTGGTAATTATCATAAGATTCATACTCGATAGAGAAAAGGCCCTCTTTAAAATTTAAGGATTTAACGATTATGGAATCCCCTGACTTAAAATTATTCTTTTTATAAAATAACCTCATGTCACATACTTTGATTTTAAGTTTAGCGTCTTCCTCCAGTATGTCTTCAATGTTGGATATGGGGATTTTTTCTAAATCCATCAGGGAGAAATAAATTTGAATTTCCAACATTGTAAAGGCCATGGTTTTGGTTTTTATAGGTATATTGTTATGGAGGAATGTAATCTCATCCATGAACCTTCCAAAGGGGTGAAAGGGCAGCATGCGGTGCCCTGGTATTAATACACCTTTATCGATTTCAAATTCAGTGGGTTGGATGCGAAGGGGAATACCGGTTAAGAATGTGTGTTTGGGATAATATGTTTTTTTATCCTTTACAAAATAATCGGTAGCATGGATCATTTCGTCGATTTCAATTTCGTTTTTTCTTGTTTTTTTCAGGCCCGTGGTTTTAAAAAGGTCTATCAGCGTAAATGGCTGGTCAATTTTTTCCAGGTAATCAAGAACAATATCTTCTTTTTTGTCATTTATCATATCTAACCTCTTTAATTAAAGTGTCAGTTTCATTATACTCAATTCGAAGGAAAAATGCGAATACTAGTATTATTCGTCAGTCCGGTTTTTTCCCTATAAGGATGCTTATATTTGATTTTTTTTTTTGCTTAAAAAATAAAGTATCTAAATTGCGTGTCGATGCCAACTTCATACGCTGCTGCATCAACTTCAGGTGTTTCCATGCCATCTTTATCCGGTTCAGAGTCAACTTTTGCCTCTGCAATACCATGTTTACCTGGTGCAATATCAACTTTAGGAGCTGCAACGCCATCTTTACCCAAAACATTATCAACTTTAGGCGCTACAATGCCATCTTTACCTGCTGCAGCATCAACTTCAGGCGCTGCTTTTCCATCTTTAGGCTCTACATTGCCATATTTGGTCTTAACTTCTGGTCTGCCCCCTAAACTTCTTTTTAATGTATATGGTTCATATAAGGCAATATTTTAGATGAGTTAGTGGAAATCTCTCTTTTATCCGTTCTTGTTTTAGTGCCTGTCCCCAAAAGGTTCCCCCCCCAAAAGGTTCCCAAAAGCGTCATATATGGGAGATCTATATGGATCTTAGAAAAGATGGGGCGGGTCGCCCAATTCGGGTTTGCTGTGAATGAAATTTCACTTTTCCAGTTTCGATAGAGGGCCTTCGAATACCAGTTCATCCATAACCAGGACAGTGATTTCTGGGTCTGTGTCATGGGGTACAAAAAAAGTGAGTTCATAACTGCCGTCTCCCGCGTCATTATATTCATCTTAAACCACCTTCCCATCCAGGAATACCTTTATTCTATGCGCATAATCAGGGCCCAGGTAGTTACCGAAACAATCGACAGGCCGGATGTGGAACCGCATATATCGTCCTTTACTTGTTTTATCCATCAGTCTCACATACACACCGGAGTTGTCCATCACAGCTTTGTCGAACCTCACCATGGTGGGGGCATCTTTTTCGTCTGACCACTATTTCCCTGTATGGTTGCCGCAGGGGCCTTATGTGTTTTTTTCAGAACGACTGACAGTTTACAGTTGTCAACTCCGAAAGCAGGTATCACGGTTTTATGCGGGAGACCCGAATGTCAGAGATATTCTTAAGTCAGAAAAGGAGATGAAATGATCACGCTTTTTTTAACAAGAATGAACTTAAGAACCCTTTTTTTCAATCTCTACATGAAACCGTGTTAAATTTCGCTTCTTTCCATTTTCCTTCTTTTTCGAGTTCCTGAAAAAATGGTAGATAAGATTCAATTATCTATCATTCCGGTAAAAGAGCCCGGTAAAAAAGCAAGAAAAAAACAAAGGAGTTGAATAAATTGATGATTTATGTTAAATAATTATCGGAATGCAAATTAAGCTGTTGGCTTTTACATAGGCTTAAAAGTTTACGGCAAAACAAGAGGCAAAAATGCAAGTAAGCGCAAAAAATGAATTGCTAAATAATTTGTTGAAAGAGCTGTCAATCAGAGATGTCTCTGAATTAATCAAAGATTCTCTGATGACAGAAATTCTCTGCAAAATCTCTGATTTCTCCGATGAAGTTATACATTTTGAAGAAAAATATGGGAAAAGCTTTGATGAATTTAATAAAGAATATGAAGCTGGCGAAGAAGACTTTGAGAGGTATGATGACTTGATGGCGTGGGAATTTGCTCAACAAGGAAAACAATACTGGGAAACCAAACTAGAAGAAGCTAGAAATGTTTTATAGATTAATCGAAGAATATTCAAGTATCATTTCAGATTACTCTGTAGAAGATTTTAGAAGGTATGGCATTGCATCTTCTTTGGTTGCAAGAATTGAATTCATAGACGAATCTCTTTTATATATAAAGGATTATTTATTCTTAAATGGGAAAAGAAAATATTCATATCATTGGCAGACCAAAGAAGGCGATCTGAGATCAAGATGGGATAACTCTCCGCATCATGAAAATATTTCTACATTTCCTCATCATAAGCATACACCGAATGGAGTCACAAAATCTCATTCAAGGAATCTTAATGAGATTCTTAAAATGATTAGTGAAGATATTACAAAAAATATTACAAATGTGGCGGAATGAATAGGGAGTTTGCGAGTATTGCAGGTTAACCGTTGATTCTCCTTTTATTCTTAACAACAAATCTTCTGCTTGTCTCTTTTTTATGTTTCTAAACGATAATAACACAGAAAATAGGCTAAAATGCAAAAAAAGTGAGTTCATAACTGCCGTTAAATTTGATGTCCATTTACTTAGCGATATATGCATAGATTTTGCAATCACCCTCATTTTTGCTTCAGTTTCAGCATCTAAGAATATCGTAATTTGACCCAAAGAGCACCTTCATTAAAATTATATATCATATGTGCTTTTCAATTAATTGTCAACACCTGGGATGTTTCATTTCTTACATACCAATTATTGCATTTTTTTATCGTTTCTGATACTATATGTCTATGAATAAAATAAGAATAATTTTTGTAGTGATGGTGTTTATAATATTGATTGTTTCTGTGATGATGTTTAACACATCTAAATCATCGGTGAACCTAAAAATCGATAAAATATCTGAATTCATGATTACCCAAGTTTCTGGGAACGGGAAGGTCTATTTCGACAAAAATCCAATAGACAGCGAACGATTATCTTTGGCAAAAAGCGTTGATATCAAACGGATGCAGTATTTAGACGAGATATACCTGATGACCGATCGACACACCTCTTTTCAGTTTTACTGTTTTGATACTTCCTTTACCGTTCTGCCAGATTCCTATATGTATTACCAGCCAATTTCCAAAGAGGTCTTGTTTTACCGGGGAAAGTTTTATTGGAATAAAGAGCTCAAAGGTAAAAAGGTTGAAATTTCCATTAAAAGAGAAGAGGAAACACTCGATGAGCCTGCCCCCCAAATCATTACCCTGTCCGATGCGGGGAGATTACATATCACAAGGGATTGGATAAAGGTATGGAATTATTCGGGAAATTTAAAATTTAATTACGGTAGTGAAACATATAACCTCGTTGACAATAATTATCTTCTTTATAAAAACGATCAAAGTATTAAGACATCCCAAATTTTGCATTCTCCGGAATTTATTTCCCCTGAAACGAAAGTGATTTCTCAAAATGAACCAGGGGATTCGGTGGTGAAATTCAATTGGAAACCGGTAAAGGGTGCCCAGAGATATATATTGAGACTCTATTCATCCCTTTTGATGGAAGATACTCTATATGAAAAAGAGGTGGTTTCCAACCGGTTAAATATGGATCTTCTTCAATTTGAGGATTTTGGCGAATTCTACTGGCAGGTATCGGCATACGATCTTGACAATAATAGGGAGGGAGCTCCTTCTGAGATGGGGTATTTAAAATTAGTGGGCGCAATACTCAATAAAGATAAGGCATTAAAACCTCCGGGATTGGTCATAAAAACCCTGGACGTTAACGGCAATTTGGTTCTCATTGAGGGGGAAACGGATAAAAATGCGCAGCTATTTATCAATGATGTTCCAATAAATGTCAATATGGACGGAACCTTCATTCATACCATTAATTTTGAGAAAATTGGGAGAAATAGGATTTTTTTTAAGGTTATTTCTGCATCGGGTATTGAAACAACGGTTGAAAAATATGCGAATACATATGACGAATGAATTCGTATGTAGTAAATGAGGAATTAATATGGGAATTTTTTCAAATGTGTATAGTTACTTTAGTTCTGATTTAGCAATTGACCTTGGTACAGCCAACACATTAGTGTATGCCAAAGGTAAAGGCATTATTATCCGGGAGCCATCCATGGTGGCTGTTGAAAAACATTCTGGGAAAATTCAAGCACTTGGAAACGAAGCCAAGGAAATGCTGGGGAAAACTCCTGCCAATATCGTTGCCATAAGGCCAATGAAAGATGGTGTTATCGCCGATTTTGAAATAACCGAAAAAATGTTGGAGTTTTTTATACGAAAAACCAGGACCGGGAGTCACTTCTTAAAACCGCAAATTGTTATTGGTGTACCGGCCGAGATTACCCAGGTCGAGAGACGGGCAGTAAAAGATGCAGCATTACGGGCCAGAGCCAGTGAAGTTTTTTTGATCGAACAGGCGGTGGCTGCGGCCATCGGTGCAGAATTACCCATTACCGAACCCGGCGGTAATATGATCGTTGATATTGGTGGAGGGACCACTGATGTGGCAGTGATTTCATTATCCGGTATCGTTATCTCACGTTCCATACGTACCGCCAGTAATGAAATGGATGAAGCCATCATTCAATACATTAAAAAGAAATATAACTTGCTTATTGGTGAACGCACTGCTGAACAGATCAAAATAGAGATCGGTTCCGCCTATCCCCTGGATGAGAGTCATGAAATGGAAATAAAAGGAAGGGATTTGACCCACGGAATTCCCAAAACAATAACCGTTGATGACACCGAGATCCGTGAGGCACTGGAAGGGGTTGTTCAAACCATTGTGGAAGCCATAAAAAACACCCTTGAGAAAACCCCCCCTGAACTGTCCGCCGATATAGTCGATAGGGGAGTGATTCTTTCCGGCGGCGGCTCCCTGTTAAAAAACTTTGATAAACGGTTAAGAGAAGAGACGTCTCTACCGGTTTTTATCGCGGATGATCCACTCTCTTCAGTGGTTCTAGGTGCAGGCAAGATACTGGATAATCTCGACCTCTTAAAAAAAATAGGACAAAATTACTAATTACTGAGAGATATGTATCGGGGAGAAATCTCAACTGAAAAAAAATTCTCAATGCTGGTGGCTGTTTTGTTTTTAAACCTGGTGCTGGTTTCTATCCATGTGGTGTTAAAAAATCAACAAACTTTATTTCAAAGTATCATCGCTTTTATTGTTTCCCCCTTTCAAGTGGCGTCTCAAAAAACCATTGATTTTGTCTCTCATGAGTTCAAACACTACGTCTTTTTAAAGGACAGCTTCACCAAATACCATGAAATAAAAAAAAAATACACCCGCTTAAAGTATGAAAATTATATCTTAAAAAAAAAATTAATAGAGAATGGTTTCACACAGCGGGTGAAAGGCAAATTTCAAGGATTCATCGAAGCCGATCTTATTTCCATTGATCAAAATTTTCCCCTCAGTAGTATTATGATCAATAAAGGGTCTAAAGATGGTATTATTAAGGATATGATCGTACTCAATGAGGAAGGAGAACTGGTAGGGAGAGTCGTTGAACCAATTACTCTTCTTTCATCAAAGGTAAGGCTTATTACCAGCTCAATCGGAGGTGTTGGTGCTTATATCGAAAAAGACAAATTGGAGGGTCTATTGACTGGAAATAACAATGCCACGTGCAGTTTTAAGTACTTGATTGCGAACAAACCGGTGTTTAAAGGGGATCGGATTATTACGTCCGGAACAGATAAAATTTTCCCACCCTATATCCCGATCGGAAAGGTAGTGAAAACTCAGAAGGAGTACTTAACTCAAAAAGTCCAGGTCAAACCCTTTTTTATTGAAAAATCCATTAAACAATTAATCGTGATTAAAAACATTAAACATGAATAGAAAATTCAGGGTTGGAGTATTTGTGGTTTTAATTATACTGCAGATTATTATTTACCGGTATGAGAATATATTAAAAATAAACGTGGATTTTTTATATCTCATCCTGGTATATATTTCAGTAAAATCAGGTTTTTTTAAAACGGTTTTGTCTGCCACTGTCATTGGGCTGGTGACCGATTATTTTAGTATGAATGTGATGGGCGTTTTTGGGTTTTCCAGGACAATTGCTGCTTATTTATTGAATGAGATATCAAGGCACATCGATTTGAAGAACAGCTTGCTTGTATTTATACTCATTGCTATCTCCCTTTTTATTTCCAACCTGATCTCAAATATATTTTTTTATATTATTTTAGGAGTAAAATTTAGTCCAAATTTAATATTATTTCAACCCATAACCACGGGTTTGGTGGGGGCGTTTATTTTAATTCCCTCAAAAATCAAAGAATATCTTGATGTTTATTGAAAAGCGAAAAGTTACCCTGCAAAAAATCAAACGAATATCCATTATTGCCAATATAATTATAATTTTAATATTTATTTTATTGTTTTTTGCATTCTGGCATATTCAGATATTACGGAATTACTATTATACAACATTGGCCACCCAGAATATAGAAAAAGAGATCGAGATCAAAGCCCCGAGGGGTTTAATTGTAGACAGGAATTACAAACGACTTTCCGAAAATAAAATAGGTTTTAACCTCTTTTTGATCCGGGAGTATGCCAAAAACCTGGGCAAAACGGTTCAATCTGCAGCGACTCTTACAGGAATGGATAAGAAAGTGATAAATAAAACGATTGAGAAATATAACGGATTCCCGAAATTCTACGCCATTCCAATAAAGAAGAATTTATCCCTGGACAAGGTAATCTTTATTGAGAGTCGTTCGGATGAATTCCCGGAGTTTGAGATAAATATTGAACCTGCCAGAGCATATCCTTATAAAGAGTTGGCCTCACATATATTGGGGTATATTTCCGAGGTAACTTCCAGTGAACTGGAAGAAAAAACAAAAGAGGGATATAAACTGGGCAATGTTATCGGCAAAAGTGGGGTTGAAAAGAGATACGAAAGCTATCTCAGGGGTGTTAATGGGGTTAAAACAGTGGTTAAAGATCACCTGGGAAAAATCCAGGCGATTCTGGATGAAAAAAAACCCACAATCGGCAGCAGCGTTGTCCTTACAATAGATATGGAGCTTCAGAAATACATAGAAGAGCTCTTTATGGAGCACAAGGGGACAGTGGGTGTTGTTGATCTGAGAACCGGCGGCATTCTAGCCATGGTGAGTAAACCCAATTTCAATCCAGAGGTCTTTTCCGGCCCCATGGAGGAAGAGGATTGGGTGGCTCTCGTCAATGATCCTGAAAAACCGTTGCACAACAAATTTTTACAGGGGTTGTATTCACCTGGATCCGTATTCAAAATCGTAATGGCATTGGCCGGGTTAGAGGAGAAGGTTATCGATACCTCAACCATCTCCCAATGCTACGGTCAGATTAAGATATATGACCGTTTCTTTCACTGTTGGAATCGTTCTGGACATGGGGCCATGAATATTTATAATGCCCTGAAAAATTCCTGCAATGTATATTTCTATCGATTGGGCAAAAAACTTGACATCGATGTGATTGCCAGATATGCGAAATTATTGGGGCTGGGGGATCCGACGCAGATTGATTTGCCCAATGAAAATAAAGGGCTGATCCCCACCAAAGCCTGGAAACTCCACCAATTAAACCAGGAATGGTTCCCCGGGGAAACCATTTCTGTGGCCATCGGAGGAGGGATGATAAATGTAACGCCGTTACAGGTATTGACCATGATTAGTACCGTTGCTTTAAGAGGCCGCATGCCTCAACTTCACCTGTTAAAGCAAATTGAAACAAAGGGGGAGGTGGTGGAGAAATATGAACCGCGATTCAAAGAAGTGCCCATTGACAAAGAAAATTTTGAAATTGTGATTGAGGGACTTTTTAAAGTGGTCAATGAAGGAGGGACCGGCAGGGCCGCCAGAATTGACGGCCTGGATATCTGCGGAAAGACCGGCACCCATCTGGTCCTTTCCCTGGAAAACCCCAATTATAAGCAATTGATAAAGGAAAAACGCTTTTGGCCTCATGCCTGGTTTGCCTCCTTTGCACCCAGAAATAATCCCGAAATCGCAATGGTGGTGTTTGTTGAGAATGGAGGAGATGCCGGTGCTGTGGCAGCTCCTATCGCCCGGAAAATTTATAAAAAAATTTTTGACTGATTGACGAATGAAAGATTTTTTAAAATATTTTGACAAATTTGCCTTTATCGTTCTTATGCTGCTCTCCATAACAGGAATTGTGTTGATCTACAGTGCCTCTCACAGCCTGGAACAATCCCATTTCTTAAAACAATTATTATGGCTGCTCGTTTCATTAATCGCCTTCGTTGTGGTCTTCAGGGTTAAAACAGAGACCTTTTTTAATTTTAGCTTTGCTATTTATGTTGTACTGGTGAGCATCCTGGTGATTCAAATTGTTGCAGGGAAATTCATCTCCGGCACCAAGAGCTGGATAAAAATGGGATTTTTTTATGCCCAGATCTCTGAATTTATAAAAATACCCCTTGCACTTTACCTGGCTAAAATCCTTGCCAGGACGTCCATTATTGGTTGGCGAGATTTTTTTAGACTATCTAGTTTATTAGGGATCCCCTTTTTATTAATCGCTCTTCAACCAGACCTGGGAACCGCCTTTATGTTAATGTCGTTTTTAATTGTTGTCTTCTTACTTAAAAGAATAAAGGTGGTCATTATCATTTTTTCCTTATTGGTGGTCGCTGCAGTATCCTTTGGTACATGGACCTATGTATTGAAACCCTATCAGCGGGATCGAATCATTGCCTTCTTAGATCCTGAAAAATACGAAAAATCCACGGGTTACCAGATTATTCAATCAAAAATCGCTTTGGGTTCCGGCGGTCTCACGGGTAAAGGATATCTTAACGGCACCCAATCTCAATACAAATTCTTACCCACCCGTCACACCGATTTTATTGTTCCCGTGCTGGGAGAGGAATTCGGATTCCTGGGCATCACTTTTTTGCTTTTGTTGTTTTTTATCTTATTTTACCGGCAATTTAATTTAAAAACAGAATCCGATGAGGAATTTTATTTTACTTACCTCTTTAATGGACTGATTCTATTTCAATTTTTAATCAACATATTAATGACCATTGGATTATTCCCGGTAATGGGAATCCCTCTCCCCTTTGTTTCTTATGGTGGTTCGTCACTCCTGGCTTTTTTCATAGGAGAGGCACTCATTTTCAGGATAAAGATCAATACCTTTTTAAACGAATTTTAGCCGCGGATTTACGCAGATGAACACGGATAAAAAAATGAAAGCCAGGGAGTTTATCTTTAAATTGGAAAACCCCCAGGTCTATACCGGCAGGGAGATCAATGCGGTACGGAAAACACCTGGAGAACAATTAATCAATATTTGCCTGGTGTTCCCCGATAACTATGAGATCGGTATGAGCCATTACGGCCTTAAAATCCTCTACCACCTCCTGAATCGGATGCCGCAGGTGAATGCCGAGCGATGCTTCCTGCCCGGGAAAGCATCCATCGAAACCTTTAAAAAATACAATTTTCCCCTCTTCTCCCTGGAAAACAAACGCCCTTTAAACACATTCGATCTTATTGGATTCTCTTTACTCACTGAGATGACCTATACCAATGTGCTGCAGGTGCTCGAATTGGCTCAAATCCCATTACGCAGTAATCAGAGAAAAGAAACCTTTCCTCTCATTGCAGCCGGTGGAATCTCAGCAGTGAATCCCGAACCCTTGAGAGATTTTTTTGATATCTTTGCCATCGGAGATGGTGAAGTCCTTTTTCCTGAAATAATAAATATTTTATTGGAAATTAAGAAGAAGAATTTAAACAAAGATATCTGTTTATCCCTCTTTGATCAGGTTGAAGGTCTTTATGTGCCAGCCCTTTCCCCCCTGCAAAAAAAAGGGCGGTTTTACACTCCCCTGGTGAAATCGAAAAAAAAGCGGAAACGAATCACCAAAAATATTAAAACGGCCGCTGCCATTTCAGACCATAAAATCATTGTCCCTATTACCAATGTGGTGTTTAACCGTCTCACCGTTGAAATCGCCAGGGGATGTCAGCAAAATTGCAGGTTTTGCCAGGCCAAAGCCTATTACTCTCCCTACAGGGCCCAATCCCTGCAAAACTCAATGGCCAATATCAAAGAGGGGCTCAGACAGACCGGATTTGAAAACTTTTCTCTCTCCTCATTGAGTACCGGTGATTACCCCTGGCTGGAACAATTACTCCAATTGATACCCAATGTCATTACCTGTGGAACATCCTTCTCATTATCTTCCCTGAGACCTTCCTCCCTTTCCGAGCACTTGCTGTCCACCATTGCCCTTTTCAGGCGAACCGGTATTACCATTGTACCGGAAGCCGGTACCGAGCGATTGCGGAGGGTTATCAATAAAAACGTCACGGATGAGGAAATTTTCAAAGCCGTGGAACTGGCTTTGCAGTGCAACTGGCAGAAGATAAAATTGTACTTTATGATCGGTCTCCCCACTGAAACAATGGAGGACATCGACGCCATTATCCAGTTGATCAGGAAGATAAAAGAGACCGCTGCAGCAGCCAGGAAAAAGATAAAGATTCATGCTTCATTTTCATCCTTCGTACCCAAACCCCATACCCCGCTCCAATGGGCCAGGAGGGAAGACCTTAAAACCCTTTTCCGAAAAATAGATTACCTCAAGAAACACCTTAAAAAGACCAGGTACATGGACCTGGACATACACAATCCGCAAAAGGGGGTTGTGGAGACCATCCTGGCCAGGGGGGATTACAGGGTGGGAGAGCTGCTGCAAAAAGCCTTTGAAGCGGGTGAAATCTTCTGTGCCTGGGATGCGGATTTCCATTTTTATTCGTGGCAGCAATGGATTGACGGAAGCCAATTTGAAGAGTTCCTGGCCGAGATCGGCACGGACGAACCCCTGCCCTGGGATTTCTTTGAGGTTAATTATAAAAAAGAGTATTTGTTGCAGGAATATCAAAAAGCAGGGGCAGCGATTGAAACCCCCTCTTGCCTCGACATGGAATGCCGAGACTGCAGCGGCTGTTTTTTTAGGTTCAAACAGGAAACAGCCACCAAAAAGGCAAGAACAGTAGAAGACCAGGAGCCAACCGATAAAACCTGTGACGGGAAAGAATTGGAATACAATAAATTCAGAATTTTCTATGAGAAGAAAAATGATTTCATCTTTTTCTCCCATCTTTCTATGATAAGGTATGTGGAGCGATTGATTCGCAAGGCCGGGATTCTTTTTAAGTGTTCAGCGGGATTTCATCCTCGCATGAAGATCACTGCACTGCCTCCCCTTCCTGTTTTTGCCACCGGTCTCGATGAAGTGGTGGAACTTTTTGTGGATAAACGTCTTTCAGAGAATGAAATTCTTACCCGGTTAAACCAGGTATCAATGGATTTAACATTTAAAAAGGTTATTATAACCAATCAATCCCGTCCATTGCCCCGGGACATTCATTTTCTTGGGTTTGAGATCAGCATACCAGGCCTGTTCCAGGATAAAGAAAAAATCAATGCCATAAAAAATCTCCTGGGAGATACAGATCGTGCCTCCTGGTCAGGGGATAAGCTGGAATTAACCATGGATTACGCCCATCAGGGGCAGGAACGGTTTGCCAAGATATACAAATCCCTCGATCCTGATAAGAAACATACCGTTCATTTGACCCGCACCAAGGTAATGTTTAAAGCACCCTTGCATAAGTCCGTTTAGCCGGAGTTAAAAGTAAGTTAAGTGCCTAAAGTGCCTAAAGTGAGCTAAAGTGCCTAAAGTTAAGGTGTCGCTTCGCTCCGTTTATCTTTTAGCTCTAAAAAGGTATCGCGCCTCCGGCGCACCAAAACTTTAGGCACTTTAGGCACTCCCTACTTTAGGCACTTCTTTTATTTTCTGCCATTTCCTGGCATGAATTTATTCTTAAATCACTAATATCTCCTTTGGAAGAAAAAGGTTGAATTTTATCTGATTTTCGTTTATATTATATAATATGGTAAAGAAAAAACAGGTTAAAAAAGAAGATCAAAAAGCCCCGGATTATGATTCTGCATGGAAAGATGTGATTGAGAAACACTTCGAATCATTTCTGGAATTTTTATTCCCGAATATCCATAAAGATATCGATTTCTCTAAAAACCCTGAAATTCTGAGCAAAGAATTAAGAAAGATCACGCCAGACAGTAAAGTTGGCAAACGCTACTCCGATGTGCTAATGAAAGTTTATCTTAAAGATGGTTCCACAAAATGTATTTGTATCTTTATCCATGTAGAGGTGCAGGGTACACGCGATTCTTATTTCATGGAGCGAATTTTTGTATATTTTTATCGAATTTTCGACAAGTACAGGGAGGAGGGTAGTGAGGTTATCAGCCTGGGAATTTTAACCGATGAAGATGAGAATTACAGACCGGATGAGTATTGTTTCAGTCGATGGGGATTCGAGCATCGTCTGAAAATACCCATAATAAAAATAATTGATTTTAAAAATAAAAAGGAATTTAGGAAAAAGTTGGAAACCTCAACGAACCCGATGGCTCTGGTAGTAAAGGCCCAATTAAAAAGTCTTGAAGCAAAAAGAGGAAATGATGACAGGAAATATAATATCAAATTTGAACTTATCCGGGGACTTTATAAACAAGGGTATGATAAAAGTAGAATTCGTTCCCTTTTTGACTTTATCGATTTGATCATCCGGTTACCGGATGATCTTGAGAAAAAATTATTTGAAGAAATAATCAAAATAGAGGAGGAACATAAAATGCCGTATGTAACCAGTTGGGAAAGAACCGCAGAAAAAAGAGGAGAAAAAAGAGGAGAAAAAAGAGGAGAAAAAAAAGAGAAGCTTAAGACTGCTCGGCGAATGCTCAATGATGATATGCCTATTGAACGTATTATTAAGTACACCGGGCTCACGGAAGAAGAAATAAAAGGACTTACAAATTAAGAATTCTCAATTATGTACACTCTCCAACAATACTCCTCTATAAAAGTATGGAAAAAAAAATCGGAAAGCCGGGAAGGAGAGATGGAAAAGTGAAAGTTCTTTTGTTCTTTCTTATCATTATTCCAATATTCAAATATTAAGTGTAAAAGAAGTATTTATCAATGAATTAAGTTTATTTAAAAATTCCGCCTCATATTCTGGTATTGCATTTATGCTTTTTTTTTTATAAAATTTAAAAATGAGGTTAAAAGATTTTTTAGATGATTTTTATAAGCCTGAAAGATCAATTGTGAGAATCGAGTATTGAGTCATGCAAATACAATCAGAGAACCGCTTGTCTTTAGATGTTCCTTTCAGACAACTGTTTAAGAATTTTGCTTTCCCAATACCACATGGTACATCCTTTGAATATCTTTCAAACTTTCCTGAATTGCCTCCTGGGCACTGGGAACAATCTTGTGTTCATTCAGAATCCACTTTACATCAATTATCACCCTATATTGGAAAACTTAAAAGTTCTATCGCCCATGATCTGATCTGTAAATATACCAAACCAGGGGATATAATTGTTGACCCATTTGCGGGATCAGGAACAATTCCTTTAGAAGCAGCATTATTAGGAAGACGAGTATATGCCGCTGACATCAGTCCATATGCAAAAATTCTTACAACCGCTAAACTTTCCTCGCCTCCATCTTTAGAAGAGGCTTTAGATTTAGCAATAAGAGCTTTATCAGGAGCCGCAAGACGACCTGAACCAGATATAGATAATGTCCCCGAATGGGTAAGAAAATTCTTTCATCCGAAAACGTTAAAAGAGTCTATCCAATTCGCATCGGTGGCAAGGAAGAAAGGAAATGAGTTTTTAATGGCGTGTTTCCTGGGTATTCTTCATCATGAAAGACCCGGTTTCCTTTCGTTTCCGGCCAGCCATCTTGTACCTTACCTAAGAGACCAAAAATACCCTCCGGATAAATTCCCTAAAATGTATGAATATCGTGAATTGAGTCCCAGACTTATTGCAAAAATTAGAAGAGCATATAAACGTAAAGGAGATTTTCAATCGAACACTGAATGGGTATTTCGTCAAAGTAAAATAGAGAATCTCTCTTTTCCTGAAATTTTCGATTGTCTTATCAGCAGCCCGCCCTATATGAATACCCTTGATTATGGTCGTGATAACCGTTTACGTCTATGGTTTATCGATCCGAAAGGTGATAGGAATACCGATAATCCTGTCACTAAGGAGAGAAAAGCATTTCGACAGGCCATCTCATATTTGGCTAAAAAGGTCAATTTACGTCTAAAAAAAGGCGGCTTCTGTATTCTGATAGTTGGTGAGCGGATCAGTGGTAGTCAACCCGCACACCTATCGGAAAATATATGTCAAATTATGGCAAAAAAAGCCCCCCTATTAAAATTAGTTTCAATAATCAAAGACTACATACCTGATATTAGGAGATCGCGAAAAAATTGTAAAGCTACAAAATCCGAACATATATTGGTATTTCAACGGTTTTAAAATGCGAAAGAACTTACCGGATAAAGATTTTTTTATTGGGAAAGATGTTCCTGATCTCCGTGGGTACAAAATCGTCGAATATATCGATTCCGGGAATAATGCACATATATTCAAGGCTTATTCTGAAGATTTAAACAACACTATTGCCTGTAAAGTTATTCCAAGGGAGAATTTAGATTCCAACTGGAGCGAAGAGTTTAACAAAGCGAACACCCTTACTTCTCCAATAGTGATAAAATTTATTAATTATGCAAAATGGAGTAAGCCGGAAAACAATATCGATTGTGTTATACTTTATTCCGAATATGTTCAGGGAAAGACATTGGAAAAATACATAAAAAGCAAAAAGTATAGTATCGATGTCCATTTTATCGAACTGTTTTTGCAAACAATGTTGTCATTTTTTCAAGACATGAAACAGCATCATATCAGTCATAGGGACTTACACGAAAGAAATATTATCGTAGTAGACCTTACCGGGCAATTGATAGGGGACGACTACGCCTTTCGTGTAACAGATTTTGGAGTGGCCACTACTTCCAGCGCTAGTCGTTCCAGGGATGATTATGAGCAATTAGCCCTGATGCTGCGTTTGTTACTAAAAGGAGTAGATTACCAGCAGTTATCTCCACGGGACAGGTTCGCCTACAATTCCCTTAATAATGAGTTTTTAGGCATACATCTTACTGAAAAAGATACAACCCGTAATCCTTTAGCCAGGAATCCCCTTGACCTTTATGAGCGATTAAAACAAATAGATGATGAGTTTAATAAAAGGCAGAAGCAAACAGCAGAAACAAAATTGTTGACTCCTTTTGATTATTTAAGTTGTGAGCAGATTGGTGAGTCGCATAGCTTACTAAAGGCTTTATATTCGGATAAATTTTTAGGTTTACAGGAAATTGAGAGCCGCAGTAATCTTGTTTTGACTGGCACCAGAGGATGTGGTAAAAGTACCGTATTTAAAAGTCTTAGCTTAAAGCATCGTTATCTTGTGGAGTGTGACAAACCTGAAAACATGCAGTATATAGGCATTTACTACCGCTGTGATGATCTTTATTCAGCCTTCCCCAGGTATCGAATTCCGGAACGCCAGGATGCTTATGACATACCGATGCATTACTTAACAGCCACTCTTACCTGTGAAGTTCTGAAAACAATCGAGATGTGGGCGAAAAGACATTTTCATGATGAGTTCTCAAGAAGGGAAAGTAAAACAGCAGAATTAATTTGGAAGTTTATTAAAATCAAAAAACCAGAAAAACCTGGGGCTAACAGTTTTCAAACCATTGTATCACGGCTTCAAGAAGAAAGATTAAGGGCGCAAGAAAAGCAGCGTTTCGTTCATGATCTCAATATAAAGGTCGGATACTATTTTGGCCCGGAGATTTTATTGGGGATTTGCGAGATTTTAATAAAAAGTTTTACCTTTATACACGAAAGACCTTTCTATTTTTTTATAGATGACTATTCTAAACCTAAAATTACAGATGACCTTCAGAAGAATCTTAACCGTTTATTGATGCAGCGAACTGCAGTTGGTTTCTTTAAATTTTCTACTGAAAGCCCTGTTTCTTATTGCCGTTCAGACATTGATGGAAAAGAATATGTAGAAGGTCGGGAATTTAGATTGTCTAATCTGGCCCTGGTCTATTTAAGTGCTAAAACACCAGAGAAACTCAGTTTTATCGAAGATATTTTTATCAGACGCTTTAAATCCGTAGATGATTACCCGGTAAAATCGATAGATGAATTAATCGGGAATTATGAACCTCCCAGTAACAATATTATTGCTCTGGCAATCCGGGAAAGAAAAAAGCCGGAAATGTGGGGGAAGCATATACTATGCGAATTATGCAGTGGAGATATTTATTATATTATAGAATTAGTCGGAAAAATGGTTTCAAAAGCAGGGGGCAGTGAAAAGTTAGCAGAAAGTAAAGAATCACCCAAAATCAATAAAGGCTTGCAAAAACGGGCCATAAGAGAAGAGGCCGGACTTTTCTTAGATAACCTCCGCAGGATCGAAGGGGGTGAGAACCTGGTAAAAGTTGTAACTGCTTTTGGAAACGTCGCACATTCATATTTAAAATTTAGAGACTCAAAGAATGAGGCCAGCAGACCCCCCTATCAAGCATCCAGGATAGAACCGATGGAAGAATTAAATTTAAGTAATGATGCTCAGAAGATATATACTGAACTTCTTAGATACTCTCTTTTTGTTGAAGACCCACGAGGAAAAAGTATACGAGGTAAGGTTGTTCCCCGGCTCTACCTAAGGCGCTCGCTTTTGCCCCATTTTAATCTTACATTCAGTACCCGTGATTCGCTCCTCCTTGAGACAGAGAAAATAGAAGAACTTCTTTTATACCCTGAGGAGTTCGAGAAGAGAAAGTGTATAAGAAGTGAGCAAGAAACAAAAGAGCAAGAAGATGATATTCTTAAGTCGCCGCTATTTCAGGGAGGTGAAAATGACAAAAAGGGTTGAACGAGTAGACGACAGGCTGCGATCAATTAAGAAACCACAATTAGAACTTCTAAATGAAATACATGTTGGGGATAATGACCTCCTTGTTATAGTCGCCGGATTCGAGGATCGGTCATTAGGAGTTTTAGAGCGACTGTCTTCATCTGGGAGTTCAGGTTTTACAGCTATAGTCCTCAAATATAAGCCTTTTCTTAAGGAAAATAAAATCCAGGAAATGTATAAATTATGCCAAAAGCTGAAAGCTGAAATAATCGACCTAACATATGATCGCCATAACCCGGCTGGCGCTGGAGAATCACTGATCGAGTTAATAAATGAAAATAAAATCAAAGGACGAATCTTTTTAGATGTATCTGCCATGTCCCGTCTACTCATTGTTCAGTCCCTGGTGGCTATCGGTAAATCAGTTCACAGATTTTCGAATGTACGAGTTCTTTATTTAGAAGCATCTGAATATCCACCGACCGAGAAAGAGGTTGCTGCTGAGATTAAGAAAAACGAAAATGACACTATTTATCGGACCATTTTTCTTTCTTCGGGTGTTTATGATGTTACCATAGTCCCTGAACTATCTTCCGTTGCAATGCATGGGCAGCCTGTTCGACTTATAGCATTTCCATCATTTAATACCGACCAATTGGCCTCTCTTAGAGGAGAAATGCATCCATCTTATTTTAGTTTTATTCACGGTATACCACCATTGCCTGAAAATAGATGGCGAACGGAAAAGATTAAGTTACTAAATCACATAGGGAAAATTTTGAATCGGGAAGATAAGGAAACCAGTACCCTTAATTATCAAGAAACCTTAGATTGTCTGTTAGAAATTTATAACGATTATGGTGACATAGAACGTATTATCATTGCGCCTACTGGAAGTAAAATGCAGTCTGTAGCCGTCGGAATTTTTCGAACGTTCATGAATGATGTGCAGGTGGTATATCCAACTCCCAGAAAGTTTTCATCCCCCCAAAATTATACAAGAGGAGTAAGAAATATTTACAGTTTAGCTTTAGATGCATTTAATATCTAACTTACGTTATGGTTAATAAAAAAAGAATCAGACGAAAAATTTTCACTGTGAACTGTAGGTATATTAATAAAAGCGAAATTAAATAAATTAAGAAAATCACTCTAAAATATTAATTATTTTAATCTGAGAGTTAATAAAATTAATTTTTTAGGCTGCGGATATTAAAAAAATTAAGGAAAATGCAAAAAAGCACACAAAATATTCGGCCCCCTTAACCTTCTTATCCTATTTTATGGGAGAGGTAAATACATGCCCGCAAAATAGAGGAAGAATTTAAAATGCCGCCCGCAACTACTTTGGTAAGAATAGCCTGGAAGTATAACAAAAGATTATAAAAAGAGTTCTTTTATTTTTTGTTTATTCCCTTTCAGCTCTTCCGGCTTTCCTTCAAAGGCCACTCTCCCCAGTTTAATGGAATACACGCGGTCTGAAATATCAAGTACTTCAAGTACCTTTTGTTCCACTATCAACATGGATAGATCGAGTTCATTGTTGATTTCTACCAGTTTTTTAAAACATTTCCCAGCAAATTGGGTGCAATGCCAAGAGAGGGTTCATCCAGTAGAAGTAGTTTGGTTGGTTGAATCAACACTTGTAAGAATATGGGAAGTATGGGTCAGGTATTTTATTCCAAATACTTTGGTATGGATAATATTGAATTTTTTTTTCTTCCTGTGTCCGGAGAAAATGAACATCTATGTCAAAAATCTTCCAGAAAGTATTTCAATTTTAACCGGATTAATTTAAAATATGAATTTGGAGGCCATGCCATGACAGAAGAAAAGCTCAAGGAATTATTAGACAACCTGCGCAGTTTGCCATTGGAAACCGAATGGATTGAATTCAAAGAGGCAAAAAACAATTTTGATTTTAATCGATTGGGCAAATATTTTTCTGCTTTAAGCAATGAGTCTAATTTGAAAAGCAAGCCTTGTGGTTGGTTGATTTTCGGAATAGAAGACAAGAAAAGGCGCATTGTTGGCACTAGATATCGATACAGTAAGGCTTCATTAGACAAATTGAAATCAGAAATTGCTGAAAAAACCAATGGGCGCATTACATTTATAGAAATTTATGAGCTTCAATTTCCTGGAGGTAGGGTCATTATGTTTCAGATTCCACCGGCACCGCAAGGGATCCCGACATCCTGGGAAGGTCATTATTACGGCAGGGATGGTGAAACCCTCAGCCCTTTAAACATCCATGAAATCGAACAAATTCGTGGGCAAAATAAAGAAATCGATTGGTCGGCACAAACGTGTGAAGGAGCTACAATTAATGATTTGGATGAAGAAGCTCTTGCTTTTGCAAGAAACAGATTTAAAGAAAAAAACAAACATCAGTCCTTTGCGGATGATATTGACAAATGGGATACCACCACTTTTTTAGACAAAATGCGAATTACGATAAACGGAAAAATAACCAATACTGCTATTATCATGCTGGGTAAACCGGAAGCCAGTCATTACCTATCTCCAGCAGTTGCCCAGATTACCTGGAAACTGGATAGTATCCAACAAGCATATTCGCATTTTGATCCACCCTTTCTAATAAATGCCAATAAGGTCTATCAAAAAATAAGAAATACAAAATATAAACTCCTCCCCGGGAATACCCTCTTCCCTGTTGAAGTAGATAAATATGAACCCTGGGTAATATTGGAGGCATTAAATAACTGTATTGCTCACCAGGATTATACTTTGCAATCAAGAATCATTGTCACTGAAAATGTTGATGAATTAATCTTTATCAATGCGGGAAATTTTTTTGAAGGCACTGTTGATGATTATACATTGGGCAATAAGACTCCGGAAAAGTATCGTAACTTTTTCCTGGCTAAAGCAATGGTGAACTTAGGGATGATTGAGACATTGGGTTATGGTATAAAAAAAATGTATATTGAACAGCAGAAAAGATTTTTTCCTATGCCCCAGTACGATTTGAGCAACCCGGGAAAAGTTAAATTAAGAATCATAGGAAAAGTGCTTGATCAAAACTATAGCAGGGTTCTGATTGAACGGACCGATTTAAGCCTGGAAACCGTTATTTACCTGGATAAAGTTCAGAAAAAAGAAAAACTGACTAAAGATGAGGCAATAAAATTAAGAAAGCAAAATTTGGTAGAAGGTAGATATCCGAATTTGTTTGTTTCATCAGGGGTTGCCGCTGTTACGGAAGACAAATCACTTTACATAAAACATCGTGCCTTCGATAATACCCATTACAAAAAGATGATTATTTCATTTATTAAGAAGTTCGGCGCTGCCAGCCGGCAAGATATCGATAAATTGCTCCTTGATAAATTGTCCGATGCATTGGATGAAGAGCAAAAAAATAAGAAGATAGATAATTTACTCCAGGAAATGGCCAGGAAGGATCGAACTATTAGGAATATAGGATCAAGGAGATGGCCTGAATGGACGTTAACATAACCTTCTTAAGTTTTAAACATATTTTATGCAAAATTAGGAATGAAATAGAATAAATTAGGAATAAATTAGGAATAAAAAGTTAAAAAACCTTATGGGATGAGAACATACAGAACATAAGTGACAGTAAATTTTGGATACCTATTTGAGAAGAATTAGGAATAAAAAAGCTGAAAAACCTTACTCACCTCACCCACCTATGTCCATTGACAACCAAAAATTTTATTAAGAGTTCTTTTTTTCTAAAAAGGAGTCCACTGCATTCCTGAAAATGATTCCGACCTTCTACCCTTCCACCCTTTTTTATCACCTGCCCCTTAACCGTGTCCAGTTTTTTTTATAATTTCCCCCTGCTCTCTTGTCTTTTAATGGGGTAAAAGAAAAAAAGGATCAGACGAAAAATTTTTACTGTGAACTGTAGGTATATTAATAGAGGTAAAATTAAATAAATTAAGAAAATTACTCTAAAATATTAACTCATGCTTCGTAGTAAAGCTACTTCGCAGAGTAGCACTCCTGCTACGTAGCGACGCTACTTCGCAGAGTAGCATTTATTTAAATTAGAAATTAATAAAATTAATTTTTTAGACTATGTATATTAAAAAAGTTAAAAATAATGCAAATGATTGTACAAATTATTTTTTTATCTGCGCCAATCTGTGTAATCTGTGGATTTGATTAACAACATTACGCAATTCATTTTAAAGAAAAATTCCTCTTTAATTGGGATTTACTTTATTATAAGGTATATTCGTCTTCTTCAATTCCTCTATTGCCTGTTGATATTGATCCCAATCATCATAATATTCTTCGAAAAAATCGCTATCTTTAAAACCATATATCATTAACGCAGCATCCACACTTCTTAAAAATGCTTCGTTATAATACTTACGGTAAGATTTCATGAACCCTACAAGATAAAATACAAACCACCCCATAAAATCTCTCATCTCCTCTCTGGAGAATTCATTTTCAAAGGGTTCTTGAAGTACGTCCCGGTTATATTTGTTTCGCTCGTTTTCCCTGGCGATTTTCCTGAAAAAAAAGTTGAAGCCTCCTTTCATATCAGTGAAATTTAAAAGATATCTTGTTTTTCGTCGGTCTTTGGTGATTTCCAATAGAAAGGGGTATCCAAAGGAACATTTGTAATCATCATACATTGCCGCTGTTTCGCCAAAAAGTGTCTTTAAAGCAGCATAGAGATGTGAATGTAAAAAATCCGGCGCATCATTCTTTAAAGTTCTAGAAATATGTATATAATGCTCATAATCATGGAATATGGGTATACCTTTATCCCACAGGCGGGCGTATTTTTTTTCATCAATCGGTATGAGTACGCATTGTGCCGTTTTCAAATCGATTTTTAATATTTCTTTGCTCATGTGTTTAAACTCCTTTTTGGCCTTTATTTTTATTCCGATACATTTTCACCCTTCGATTTCAGTTATATACACTCTCTTAATTTTTTATAGTAATGCTTCTCTATAAAAATAATTCCTTTATTTTTTGCTTATTTATTTTCAAATTTATATTTTCACCGCATCTATTGGGATTTTCTTTTTATTGATGTTCTCAACCAGATAAGCTACATCATAAGCATGGAAATCGTATTCAATAAGCACAGTTTTAGTTAACTTTTCTAATTCCTCAAATTTTTTAGCCATAATCCAATAGCCGTACATAGGTCTTGGAAAAAGACTTTCGCCAATCCAATAACCAACAGCAATTTCATTATCTAAAAATTTCAAAAAAACATTACCATATCTTATTGTTCCAGGCACTGTGCTATTCCATTCACCTAAAAGATTACCTCTAATCAATTTGCCCTTAACTATCCACCTGGTTGGATATTTTTTTTTGATGTTTTCATTGATATCTTCTATTGATTTTATTATTATTTTATTTCCAAATTTCCTTTTTAGTTTAACTTTTAGAATGGTATTTCTAGATTCGATTGGCTCAGTATTTTTGTGATCAAATTCAGCACTATACCAGGTCCCCTGGATTTTAGTTCTTAAATCTGCAGATGCTTTCTTGTGCTGAAAATATAGTCTAAATGCATTTATAATTATTGAAAGAAAGACCGGAATAATGGCACCCAAGATAAGGATCATCCAGTCTTTTTTATCCAAAAGTGAAAGTATATCCATAAATTTACCTCCACTAAGTTATTTTATCGTTTTTTCCATGTCATCTTTTTTATTATTATAAGAATAACTCCTTAATTTTCTGTTTATTCCCTTTCAGCTCTTCCGGCCTACCTTCAAAGGCCACTCTACCCAGCTTAATGGAATACACCCGGTCTGAAATATCAAGTACTTCAAGTACCTTTTGTTCGACGATCAACATTGATAGTTCGAGTTCATTGTTAATTTCTACCAGTTTTTTAAAGACATTTCCCAGTAAATTGGGCGCAAGACCAAGAGAGGGCTCATCCAATAGAAGTAGTTTTGTTGGAGGTATTAGTGCCCGTGACAGTGCCAACATCTGCTGCTCTCCTCCGCTCAAATTCCCGGCTGTCTCTTTTAAACGGCTTTTTAAAGCTGGAAAAGTTTGTAATATGATTTCAATACGTTCTTTCAGTAATTTTTTGGGAAGGTTAAAACCACCAAGCTCCAGGTTTTCCATAACCGTCATCTCATCAAAAACCCGGTTCCCTTGCGGGCAAAAGGTTAAACCCATTTGAATGTTTTGCGCGGTTGAGTTCTTTTTGATGGATGTACCATTAAAAAGTATATCCCCATTCCACAGCGGTAGAATACCGCTCACTGCTTTTAAAATGGTAGATTTTCCAGCACCATTGGGACCAATAAAGGAAACAATTTCACCCGGGTTTACTGTCATGGATATGTTAAACACCACCGGTTTTTTACCATATCCGGTATTTATTTTATCTATTTTTAATAATCCCATTATTGATCAATCCAGGTAGGCTTCGATGACTTTGGGATCGCTGCGCACTTGCTGGGGAGTACCTTCACTTACTTTTCTTCCTGCATCCATGAAAATCACCCGGTCACAGATTTGCATGATGGCTTCCATGTTATGTTCGATTAAAATCACGCTTTTTCCTGATTCAGGCAATTCTTTAATAATGGCAAGAATCTTTTCGATCATGGCAGGATTGATTCCAGCCACCGGCTCATCAAGGAGCAGCAGCTCTGCATCCGCTGCCAGGCAGCAGATAATACTTAATAGTTTTTGCTGTCCATAGGATAAGTCATTGGCAAGACTGCCTGCTTTTTCGGTTATCCCGGCAAATTCCAATAATTCCAGGGCTTTTGTTTTATTTTGTTTTTCCAGGTGCTGCCATTTTTTCTTTTTTAAAAAAACACTGCGTAAGTGTTCCCCTGGTTGATGTTGGAAGCAGAGTAAAACATTTTCCAGTACTGTCATCTGGCGAATCAAGCGCAAATCCTGGAAGGTGCGGGCGATCCCTAATCGGGCGATCTGATGCGGCGATTTACCGGAAATTTCTTTGCCCCTAAAATCCGCTGAACCGCTGTCCGGGGGAATAAACCCGGTAATCACGTTAAATAGTGTGCTTTTCCCTGCCCCATTGGGCCCGATTAGCCCCAGGATTTCTTTGTTTTTGATTTCACTGGAAAAATCTTTTAGGGCTTCGATGCCGTCGAAATTTTTGTTAAGATTCTGTATTGTCAGCATTTTATAAATCCACTATTTAAGAAATAGAAAAATAATAAGAAATTACAAATTACAAAATACAAATTACAAACAAATTCCAAATTACAATTCCCAAAATGACAAATGAAAATTAATAAAAAATTTTTGCGGGGTCCAGGGGCACGTATCGCGTTTTTATAAAAAGAGCCCTTGTCAGTCTGAGGCAATATTCTGTAATCATTTTCCTTCAGACTCTTTTTTAAAGGAGTACTCACCAATAAAGCCCTGGGGTCGCCAGAGCATGAATATCACTAACAAAGAACCGTACAAAATCTGCCGGAGGTTCGCTGCTATAGCATTGGGCAAACCGATAAAACGCAGCAGTTCTGGCAGCATGACCAGCACTGCCGAACCAATCACCGGTCCCCATAGGCTGCCAGTACCTCCAATGATCACGATAGAGATGATGAATATGGATTCCATGATGGTAAAACTGGTGGGATCGATGAAACTGATATAGGTAGCATACAACACCCCGGCCACGGCAGCCAGAGCCGAACTAATCATAAACACCTTTACTTTAAAAGCTGCGATATTCTTACCAAATGCCTGGGTAAACACCTCATCCTCGCGGATCGCTTTAAGAACCCGGCCAAAGGGTGACGTCACAATGCGGCGACATACCAATAACGTCAGGGCACAAAGCAGGCCTACCAGTACCAGGAACTCCAGATGAGTGGATACTGTAAAACCGAATATTTTTGGCTGAGGGATGCCCGGGAGGCCCATTGGGCCACCGGTAAAGGAGACCCAGTTGTTCAGCACACTGAAGATAATCACCTGGAAAGCAAAGGTGGCAATGGCAAAGTAATCATCCTTTATACGAAGGGAGGGAATACCCAGGAAAGCCCCAATAATACCAGCCCCAATAATAGCCAAAATCAGGTTTAACAAGAAAGGACTCTGTACTTTTAATGCCAGTAAAGCAGCCGCATAGGCACCTACACCGTAAAAAGCTGCATGAGCAATGGACAGTAGCCCTGTATATCCTACCATAAGATTTAGCGAAACCGAAAGGATAGTGTAAATCCCGATATAAATTAAAATATGAAGCAAGTATTCCATCAGATTTTTGCTTTTTTAACCTTTTTACCCAGGAATCCTTCGGGTTTTAATAGGAGGAAAGTAAACAGGATAATAAAGGCAATGGCATCCTGCCATTGTGAACTGATCTTCCATATACCTAGGTGCTGAGCCAATCCTAATAACAAAGCCCCCAGGATAAGACCAGGGATACTCCCCACACCACCAATGATAACAACCACAACTCCCATCATCAGCGCATTCATACCCATAGTTGGTGTCATATCCACATCCAGGGCAACCAATATCCCAGCAATTCCTGCTAATGCCGAACCGATGGCAAAAGTCCAGAGTATCACACGTTTGCTGTCAATCCCGGAAGAGTTTGCCAGTTCAGAGTCATTAGCCACTGCGCGCATGGCTTTTCCCATTTTGCTCCATTTCAAAAATAGGGCCACCACAATAACGAGTATAATACTGGTGCCGATGATCAATACCTGAATAGGAGTAATCCTGGCCCCAAAAACATTGAGCCCCTCTTTCACCACCCCAAAGCGGATGGATTTCGTATCATCCCCAAACACCATGGAAATAACATTCTGCAAAACAATATAAATCCCTAGCGAAGCCAGCAGAAGAATCATACTTGATGCTTTCTTTTTCCACAACGGTGAATATACGTAAATATCCATCAAGCATCCCAGTATTGAGCTGCAGAGAACTGCCAATGAAATTGACACCCAAAGGGGAAATCCTACATAATTTTTAAACAACAATGTAAAATATGCACCTCCGGTAAACACCACCGCATGCGCAAAGTGGAAAAAGCGAAGTATTGAAAATATTATGGAGAACGATAATCCAACTATGATAAAGATACCGGCAGATATTATTGCGTTAAAAAATATCTGAATGTTCACTTTCAGCCACTACCTGCACGCAATGCACCTATTATGAAACCACCCCAAAATTCACCTACTGTCCCAAAATCAATGGATCTTGAGATCTTTTCAATAAAGCTCCAATGCCTTTCTTCACAGTATTCACTAATTTTCCAATTCAATATTAGCTCTCTACCATGTTTAATATCATCTGGCAATTGTATTTTTTTTAATAAAGTGGGCAATTTACCTTTCTTATCTTTCATTTCAAAGTATATGGCTTTCTTTATCTCGCTAATATATCTTTTAATTTCTTTGTACCTTAAATCCGAGAGTCCTTTGTGGGGGAGTAACAAAACTCTTGCATTACTCTCAGAATGGGGAATTATATAAAACTTTCTCTTATCAAATGCATTTAAACAAAAATCTAAAAGCCAGTTAAAATTTGATTTACAGTACTTAAGCCATTCTTCACCACCGATATTATTGGTCAAAGAATAATATAACAAATAAAGAACAGATGAAGTAATTCCAAAATCCGGCAATATTTCCTTTTCATCTATAACACACATTTTATCTTTAACAGGAATTCCTTTGCCTATCTCACACTCGACCTTATTCTGAATCATACGTCGAATTATTGATTGAGTTTCAGACATCTCTATCAATTCTGGTACTTGAGTAATTACAAACAGGTTAAAATAATACTCATATTGCGAAAAGTTATTTTTCTCATTCTCTAGAATAATCCACTTATAACTTCCGTCTAAATTTTGAGTTAAAAAGCTTACAGAAAATAAAGTTTTTTTACACAAATCAAAAATAGAGGCGACCCTCTTCTTTAAATTCTTATCAATACACTTTCTTAAAACCGACATACAACTACTTATAATGCTTGATAGGGTTAGATGCCGAAATTTCTCATTTTGCCACTCATCCATATTTAGATATGATTCAACATTATCAAGGAAAGCATTTAAAGACTCTTTAAGGGGTGAGGAGAACTCTTTATCTGACTCTTCAAACATAATCCATAAAGCTGCGGCGCTATGACGAAGGCTTACATGAATATCCCTGATATAATGCTGGTCGAGAGATCCAGATCTTTTAGTAATCTCAAAATAAGAACCGAAAAGAAAAGATTTTTTAACACCAGAATCATCCTGTCTGAGTGTTATAAAATTTTTTAATCCTTCTCTAATGTTAAATATATCATCGTCTTCATAAAACCTTTTCCCCAAGTATGTTCTTAAAAATTCATAATGGAATCGATTTGCGGAAAGGCTACCCTGTGGATATGAATTTCTGTCCAGGCCAAACATTTCAAGGGTCGGCTTTATACTATGTATCCATGAAAACGATAATCGATCTCTTTCTAATTCATCCCTTTCCAAAAAGGGCCAAACATCACACATCAACAGTATAAAATTTGTCACCAACATCGAGTTATATCTTTTCTTCTGTTCTGTTGAAAAGTTAGAAAAAAAATCAAATTCCATATGTCAAACGATTTGGTTATCTCTAAAATTCTTTATTAGTTGATTTTTTATTTTTAATTTCAAGCCTATTAGTAATATCTTTTTTCTTTGATTCTGTTTTTTTTAAAATATTTTGGATATTACAAAATAAGAATTTAATTTCATCCATTTTTTTTTCATAAATATTATTAAATTTATTAAGGTCCTCCATAATTAAATCTAATTTTGAGGTAACATTCAGAAAAAATTGGGATTCATATTTCCTCTTCTTACTCTCTGAATACTTTTCTTGTACAATTATTACTGCACTTAAAATAGTTAAAAATAAGAAAGCAAAAAAAATAGCCCGCATTAAATTTTTCACTTTATTATATTCCTCTTCTTTTATTTTTCGTCTAGCACTAGCTTTGTTTGGCCCTATACTACCGGAATCTTGAATTTTATTTTCAATTATAATTTCAACATTACCTTTCTTTGCACCATACAAACCAAGAAGAAAGGCAGCAATTAAAAGAAAAACAATTAAAATAATATATAAACAATTCAATTTGAAATTAGATGTAAAAACATTCGCGAACATAGAGACGATTATAGCTGTAAAAACTGAAATCAACACATTATTCATCGGTGTCCAATTTTCTTTCTTTCCCATTATTGTTTCTCTCTTATTTTATCAACAATCTTTCTTATTATTTCTAAAATCTCATTCAACGTCGATGCACCATTTTCTATAAGAAGGTCTTGATCTGGACTTGCATTAATTATTTTTTGATAATCACTATTAGAAATTTCTATTTTTTGCAAAAAATCACGAATACTTTCATCTCCGATTTCATTAATTTCCGTGTTTATTTTTAATAATTCAGAATTTTCTGTCTCGACTCCTCTATCTATTATATTTTGGAAAGCCTTATAAAAGTCATTGTATTTATCCGGTGGTATCAAGTCATCTTTCTTTGTCTTTGATCCATTTATAGCCGATGTTATTATACTGGAACGCTTTTGAGCAACACATATCATTATAGGTCTGTTCTCTTTTTTGAAAGAAGATGAGTCTATATCTATAGGGGATGTTTCAAAATTCTGATAGAATTTGATATCTGAGAATCCAATTTTTTTGAGATTTTCTTGAAACCATTCAGGAGTATATAGACGAATTTCGTAAGGATGATGCTTGACAAGGTTTTTCCCATTCGGTCCATTTTTAAAATAGAAATAATGTCCTTTGTAAAATGCAAAATTTTTAGAAACCGGTACAAAGTCAGACGTCTTTATTAAACTCATATATATCTCATTCATATCTTTATCATCTCTCTCATATTCTTTTTTTAAAAGCTCATAATATTCTTTTTTAGTTAAATCATAAACCATTGTCCTCAAAGATGAAGGTTTCGTAGGTGGCAAAAATTGTTCGATGATGATCTTCCCTCCATCACAGAGAACATTACAAACTGCTTCCAGGGTTTGAATGTTCAAATCATCATTTGGATAGTATCCAAATGTTGTGAAGGTCAAAATAGCGGCATTTATTTTCCCTTTGTATTTTGAATCGATCAAGTAATCTATATTGTGCATTTCACCCTTAAAAATATCCGAAAATACATCCGGGAGTGATTTTTTGGCAAATTTTATCATGATTTTTGATGAATCAAATCCTATAATTTCTAAATCTAATCCCCCTTCGATGAATTTTTTTTCTAATCTCCCATAACCAACGCCTATATCAAGTACTTTTAACTTCTCATCATTCTCTTTATTTATATTATTAAAAATCCATTTATAAAAATTGATTTCGTTTTCAAATATATTTTCAAATTCTTCAGAATTCTGTCTAAAATTGTCAAATAAATAGTAATATTCGTCAAAAGCATTGTTATACCATAGTGAATCTGATAAAACGGTGAATCTATAAGTAAAGTCATAAATTTGGGCCATAAGTTTTCCCAAGTAGAATGATTCGGTATTAAAAGAAAGAGAATCATATTTCGCTTTTAGTCTAACACCTACAGAAATATGATGATGTGAAGAATTTATAAGATTCCAAAAAATACAATTCTCATTTTTATTATAAATACAACCTACATTATTCTTTTCTATTTTACTCTTCATAGATTCGACATTTTCTTTATAAAATTCATATTTTTTTTTAAAAGAATCTATAAACTTCTCCACATTTTCATCAGTAATATCTCTATTAGCTCTATATTGGTCTATGTTAATATCTTCTTCTTTAATATATACCCCCCAAGGCTCATTTAACATTGACAACAACTCACTCTTTTTATTATTTTCTTGATAGTAATTAAAATATTCATCTCCAGCATTAAATAAGAAAAAACTCCTTTGTATATTTTTTTCATATTTAAAATTTTCTAATATACCCAAAAATTTAGCAGGTATAAGGTTCATTAGCCCCTGCGCAATCGAAGAGAATCTTGACTCTTTTGAATATCTATAATTATCTAAATCGCTTAAATGTAATTCTAAACACATTAATCCAACTAAGTCTAATAGCTTTTCATATTGCTTGCTAAGGCAATCCCGTAATTCATCTTCCAATTCAACAGTGTCATCAATTTTATTGCAACTAAAGTAAATAGATAATCTCTGAAGATGTAGGCTGTATTTATTTTTAAGATTCTTAATCTCACTGATTTTTTCTTCTATAAAGTTAAAAACATTATTAATTAGTGCCTGAACGAAAAGCATAAATAGCCCTTTTCCATAAAGATTTTCGTCACATTTTAAACTTTTAAGATTTGAAAAATATTTCTAAAAATGGTTGCCTATAGAATAAAAAAATGATA
>Ga0180438_10001700_pt1 | contig 38241 bp, 28 predicted proteins | sample SS_ome_12_FD_132455 | JGI IMG/M metagenome (GOLD analysis project Ga0180438, IMG submission 132455) | Hypersaline lake sediment archaeal communities from the Salton Sea, California, USA - SS_3_D_2 metaG | ecosystem: Environmental > Aquatic > Non-marine Saline and Alkaline > Hypersaline >... | reverse complement strand
ATTTGCTGAAGGCGTTTTCGTCTGGTTTCAATACGCTTAGCGCGTTCAATCCAGCCGATATAATCATTTTGCTGATAAGCAGGCCGCTTTTTATAATCCGCCATCAAACCGTGCTCTTCGAGGGCTTGTCGAATATAGACTGGCATAGCATACACGCGCCGTTTAAGTCTTGAATAATCCGTTTCCATCATAAATCAACCTTTCAATGATTAAGCTCCGGGTCAGCGTTGGCGCTTAGCGTCCTTTTTTCGAACCGATTTTTGGGTGCTGTTTTCCCTGATTCGAGCCTTTATCAGCGTCCGCACGAGGGAGGTTGGAATGGGATGGTCCGGCTGAAAACGGATCGTACCTTTACCGGTTTGATAATCCCTGAGCTCTTCCTTGCAGGCTTCCAACGTGGATGAACTCATCAGGTAGAGGGCACAATGATTCTGGGTCGCGCCGATACCGACGAGCAACCTTCCATCAAGCCGGAAAGCAGGAATCTGATAGCTGATGCACTCCTCGGCTTTGGGTGCAACGGCCCTGATGATGTCTCGAAGGTCCTGAAGCGCGGTCCGCTGATCATCAGGCAGGGTAGTAAGGTATTCATCGATAGTCGTTGATTTTACTGTCATGTCGTACGCTCGTTTTAAAAGCTTACTCTTTGTTCATACCTTACACACCCTGCATTTTTTCTCGCATTTGTATGAAGACAAAATTCCTGCAGATAATACCGGCGAGTGAATCCCCGTTACAGATAACTCCATCTGCAGTCTATCGGTCTCGGTTCGAATCGCTCATTTCAGCAGAATGAGTGTTCTTGTTTGAGTCATCTGTTCGCATTTTAATCGGCAGAAATAAATTCCACTCGGTAAACCGTCGGCGATCCAGTCTAGCTCATGTTTGCCTGCCGCTTGAAAATCATCGACCAACGTCTCAATCTCTTGTCCATAACAATTGTATATTTTTAGAGTAACTCTATCCGAGGCGGGCAGACTGTATTTAATGGTCGTCATCGGATTGAAGGGATTTGGGATGTTTTGATATAATCGAAAAGAAACCACTCTGTTCGGTTTAACATCGCCGATACCGGTCACTTGGTCAAAATACAGGGCTCCCATGTCGGCGGTTGTACCATCCGGATCGGCTGGTGAAGCAGAATCGCCAGCATCGATACAGGGCGATTTCGTGGCATCTGGCGTCGGGTAGTTGTCCCAAGTGAGACGAAAATCACCGCCAGCCGGATCAAAAAATAGCGGGTCGATGCCGATACAACCAGTACCAAACCAGGATTCTCCTGTCCCGCCTTCAATATCCGAATACCGGGCCGTTACTCCCCGAGCACCGGAGAATGCGATACCCTGGGGCATGTCATGCCATAGAATATTGTTGAATTCATCGGCCTGGGCTGTGGTTGCATCAAAATAGAAGTAGATGCCGCCTCCTTCAGAGGATGAGTTGTTGTAGAAGGTGTTATTGGAAACGTTAACGGTACCGCTGGTTGTGGCGATGTTCAGCCCACCGCCCACATTCCCGGAATTATTGGAATCCAAGATGTTTTTATCGAACACCAATATCCCTATATCCGTAATTACGGATATACCTCCGCCATTATTAGTAGCATCGTTGCCTGTATACGTATTCCCTGTCAGGTCCATCGATCCGGATTCGTTCCATATCCAGGCGCCTCCTCCATCCTGTCCCGAGACATTATTTGTGTATGTATTGTTCGAGTAGCGCATTGTACCTGAATGCATTTCTATGTACGTGCCCGCACCATCCCCCGTGAGTGTGGAATTCTCTACAAAGCGGTTATCGTGATATTCCATCGTACTGTTTCCACCGGGCATCCTGGACCAGCATCCGCCCCCGAAATTACCCGCCTGATTGTTTTCAAAATGGTTGTTTTCCACCGTCAGTAATGCGCCCTGGCCCAAAGGATACAACATCGTGCCGCCCCCGTCAACAGTACAGGTGTTATCCTCGAATACACAATCCGTCAGACTTGTATGCATACCGGTTTCCGTTTGAGCGAATAAGCCCGCTGCCCTTCCCGACGTATTCCTGCTGAAGGATGAATTCGAGATAAAAATATTCCCCGACGTGGAATACGCATTGACTCCGCCTCCAACATCGGTGGATACGTTATCGTTGAATTCACAATAGTCTACGGTTATCCCGGCCGCAGTCGTCTCGATATAAAGCGCGCCACCATACTGCTCGCTCCCGTTTTGAAATGTCATGCTGCTGACCGTGAGATGCCCGTGTTCGTTTGTGGATATAATCTCGGCAATCTGGACGGTATTTCCTCCGTCCAGAACAGTGACGCCTTGCCCGGCACCCATTATCGTTAAGGCATGATCCTCCTCCGACCAGTATGTCAGCGCAGAGGTGATCGTGTACGTACCAGCTGTGACGTTGATTGTATCATCCTCTCCATTATCGGCCGCCCTATCCAGAGCCGTTTGGAATTCAGCTGGATTGCTGACGTTGAAGGTTTCTGCCCATAGAGATGCGCTCGTGATTAAAATGACCAAGGCGAATGCGATGAAGACAAATCCAGCGATCAACCATCTCCCTCCGAATCGTGTATTGGGAGTGTGGAAGCACTGAAACGTTGGGAAATGACTCCGAGTTTCTCTTGAATCCATTTTTCCCTCCTTTCATGCTTTGGTTAGCCAACAGAATTTGTACATGATTTGTTGCGTCTTTTCCCAATTCCCTTCCGATGTTTCCTTCCTTTTATAACAACCGTGTGCGCAGATCGAACGGATCCTCTCCCGGCAATCCACGGATTCGGCGGCTCAAGGCATCGAAGAACCTGGTTTGAATCTGATAGACCTGGACATGCTCATCGATAGGACGTTTCCTCATGGGCTCGTCAAGACGGATGAACGGTTCAACGACATCTTCGATTGACACCGATCCTCCGTTCTCGTTTTGCCACACCCATGCCGCGTGGAGAGCGGCTCCCAATGCCGCTCCCTCTCCTTGAACGGGTACGGTCTCAGCATCGAATACATCGGCGATGGTCTGACACCAAGCGCGCGATTGCGACAATCCGCCGGTCAGTCGAATCTCTTTAACATCAACGGGCATACGTTGAAATCCGTTGAAGAGGTTGAGCACATGTCCTTCCAGAACGGCACGACATAGGTTTTCTTTCGTGAAGTCAGCCAATCCGAACCCAAAATAAACGGGCGCTGCCTTGGGCACGTCCGGTGTCCGCTCGCCCTCATACCAGGGGATCAAAAGTCTACCTTCGTTTCCCGGAGATGTCATTTGGACAAGATCAATGAACGCCTGATGCGTCAACTCGTATCGGGCTATAATATCGTTGTACCCATTGGCCAAATTAGATACGCACAGCAAAGGAAGATAATGTCCTGTACTATCGCAGAAAGACGCAATCTCTCCCGTCGGATCGACGAAAGGTTCCTCCATGAACGAATAGGCCGTACCGCTGGTCCCCAGACTGACGGTAACGATACCCGGTTTCACGTTGCCCGTGCCGATGGCACCGTACATGTTGTCCCCACAGCCTGCATCGATGATGCATTCGGGGGAGAATCCAAATTTGGACACCAAATTGCTGGAAACAGTACCGATGGATCGGTCGGATGGCCGAACAGGTGGCAGTTTGTCCGATAAAGCAGGATCGATGGCGTGCATGACTTTTTTCGACCAATCCCGTGTCTTGGGATTCCACAATGCCATTCCTGATGTATCCCCCGGTTCCATGACACGCACTCCGCCAGTCAAATACCAGTTGATATAATTATGAACCAGGAACAAAGTCTTCGTATGCCTGTATGTATCGGGTTCATGCCGAACCATATGAAGAATTTTCGCAGCCGTATAACCGGTTCTCTGGCTGTTTCCCACTTCTTCAATCATAGCCTCCAAACCGCCCACATACTCGGTCAGAATACGGCATTCTTCTTGCGTAGAGAAATCGTTCCATAACTTGCTCGTCGAACGCGTCAGGTTGCCCTTTGCATCCAATGCGACAAGGCCGTGCTGCTGACCGGACACAGAGACGCCGTGGATTCTATTGAACGGCACTTTTGATTTTCGGAGTTTATCGAAGACAAAATCCACCGCTTCCAGCCACATCCTGGGGTCCGACTCCGAGACGCCCTGGGGCTGGCCTTGAATCACACCGTTTTGTGTATTGTAATGGGGAAGGTCTGTGTCGTAGACAGCGGAACAGACGAAGACGATGTCCTTATCATCTGTATCGATGACGACCAGCTTACAGCTTTGGGTGGATACGTCGAGGCCGGCGAAAAACTGTGCCACTGCTATTCATCTCCCTATATATTCTAAAATCCCAATCCCGGAGTAAATCTATCTATCCACTATCGAATATAGTGATTGATAATGCTTTCGTACAGCTCTTGCTTTCCACTCAGCTGTTTTGGCTCGCCTAAATCCGATGCCAGGGCAGCCAATTCCTCCAGTCCGAGAATACCTTTTTCAAATTTAGCACCATTGCCGGTGTCGAAACTCGCGTACCGTTGCTTGCGCATGGGAAGCAGGTTCGATTCCTCCAGAATCGATTCGGCAATCAGGAGCCCCCGTGCCAGGGTATCCATGGAAGAAATATGCGCGATGAATATATCTTCCAGGTCTGTGGAATTCCTCCGGGTTTTGGCGTCGAAATTCATACCGCCCTTGCCCAAGCCCCCGTTTTGCAGCAATACCAGCATCAACTCGACGGCATCGTACAGATTGTGAAGGAACTCGTCCGTATCCCAGCCGTTGTGGGGATCGCCCTGATTGATGTCCAGACTCCCGAAAAGCCCGGCATCGAACGCGGTTTGCACTTCGTGGGTGAACGTATGGCCGGCCAGGGTTGCATGGTTGTTCTCGATATTCAGCCTAAAATCATCCTGGAGACCGTATCGGTGCAAGAATCCGATGACTGTTGCCGAATCATAATCATACTGATGCTTTGTGGGTTCCATGGGCTTGGGTTCGATCAAGAAGTTTCCCTTGAATCCGGCCTCTCGACCGTAATCCCTGGCCTTCTTTAGGAACATGCCCAGATGATCCAATTCCCGCTTCATGTCTGTATTCAAGAGCGATAAATAACCTTCTCGTCCTCCCCAAAAAACATAATTGTCACCACCCAGCTCTATCGTGGCATCGATGGCTGCCTTCACCTGAGCCGCCGCATGAGTAAGGACGTGGAAATCAGGATTGGTGGCTGCGCCGTTCATGTACCTCGGATGGCTGAACACATTGGCCGTTCCCCATAAAAGCTGCACTCCGGATTCTTCCTGTTTCCGCTTTGCCAGATCGACCATTTCTTTGAGGAATTTCTCGGACTCTTTGACAGATTTTCCCCCGGGCGCCAAGTCTCGGTCGTGGAAACAGTAGAAGGGAACGCCCAGTTTGGTGATGAATTCGAATGCCGCGTCGAGTTTGTCCCTTGCAGCCTGCACCGGATCGCTGGCCGTATTCCATGGAAAATCGACGGTGCCTGGACCAAACGGATCGTCTCCCGCATTGCAGAAGGTGTGCCAGTAGGCCACGGAAAATCGGAAATGATCCTTCATCGTTCTTCCGGCCACGATGCGGGTTTCGTTATAGTATTTAAATGCCAACGGATTTTTGGATTCCGGTCCCTCGTACGAAATCTTTCCAATGCCCTGAAAATATTCTTTATTTCCCGCCGTAACTTCAATCGACATCGCATAGTCTCCTTTTATATCAAACTGATGTGGATCATCCCCCGATACCCCAGGGTGAAAAATAGATCAGGATGAACGCAATCATCACAACGATGACCAGCGAAAGGATGAGATCGCGGGTGTTCCAGCTCGCTCTGGATTTTTCTTTATCCGCCGTCACGGTTGTTCCGTAAGTCAGCCCCTCGATTTTACGATAATCCGGTTCGTCCGTGAACAGACTGATCAGGATCATCAGAGCAATGCATCCCAGGAACGAGTAGATGGCAAAATAGAGAAAGTTCAAATCCGCGATCCGGTAGAGGATTCCGCTCAGACCCTCTTTGTTCAACTCAAGGACGAGTCTCAACATACCGGCCAAAAAGCCGCCGATCAATGCGGTCGCCGCGCCCTTAGCATTTATCCGTTTCCAGAACAGACCCATCAGGAACACGGCGGCAATGGGGGGTGCGATGTAGGACTGGACACTCTGAATGTAATGATAGAGCTCACCCGAGATATACTTCATCAACGGAATCCACAATATACCGAATACCACGACGACACCCGTAGCGATGCGTCCCACGAGTACCAGGGTTTTCTCAGGAGCATCCGGTTTGATCTTTTTATAGATATCCATGGTAAACAACGTCGAGCAGGAGTTGAAGATGGAAGACAACGAACTCATCAGTGCAGCGATTAATCCGCCCGCTACGAGTCCCCGCAATCCCACGGGCAGCAGTGTTTTCACCAGAGTTGGAAACGCCTGATCCGATGCGCCCAGTTCAAGCCGTCCCGATTTGGCCAGGGCGAATGCGATCAAGCCGGGGATGAAGAAGATGAAAATGGGCAGCATTTTCAAATAGGCTGCCCAGATCGTCCCGCGACGCGCCTGGGTTTCGTTCTTTGCAGCCAGGGTTCTCTGGACGATATACTGATCCGTGCACCAGTACCACAAACCGACGATGGGCGGCGCGAACACCATCCCGGGCCAGGGAAAGTCGGGATGATTGGCTGGAAGAAACATATTAAAATGCCCGCGCCCGATGATCTCCACCAGCTGATTCCAGCCTCCGATTCTGGACAGGCCGATGGCCGTGAGCAGGACAGACCCAACAATCAGGACAATGGTTTGGAGAGTATCTGTATACACGACGGCACGCAGCCCTCCGAGAACGGTATAGATGCCCGTAAGAATGACGACGATCAGGGCGCCCGTCCAGAATTCGATGCCCATCAGCGTCTGAAAAACGACAGCTCCGGCATACACGGTTACGGAAACTTTTGTCAGCACGTAACCGATCAGCATGATCAGGGACAAGAACCAGCGTGCCGTGGAGGAAAAGCGTTTTTCCAGGAATTCCGGCATCGTGAAGACACCGCTCCGCATATAAAACGGCACGAACACCCAGCCCAACAGGAGTACGATCCAGGAATGAAGCTCGTAATGTCCCATCACAAAACCCGACTTGGCTGCCGTGCCTGCAAGTCCGACCACATGCTCCGAGCCGATGTTCGAAGCAAAAATAGATGCCCCGATGACAAACCAGCCGATATGTCGACTGGCCAGGAAATAATCCGTGGAAGTTTGCTGCTTTTGCCTGATCACCCACCAGGCGATACCCAGGACGATGAAAAAATAGAGACCGACTACGATCCAATCGAGCGTTTGAAATGTATTCATCGGGCGACCTCAATCGATGGTTAATTGAATTCTAATCCATATACGTTTTAACGGATTGTTCGGAGATGACTCATCTTGCGTGATGACAGCATGGGCGAAAACGGACAAATGCCCAGGAAGTGTATCTGGCCACTTACACTCTGGGAAAGGTACAAATTTAAAGCATTTTTGCAAGTGGGAATTTGAATAGAACGGATTTCTGAGATCACCGGCACGCATTGATGAATTTCTTTTCAACCAAATCGACCATCTTTCTGGTAAAGGTAACCCATTCGGTCATTCGTCTTTATATACAGATAAACGTTGTAAGGACTGAGGGCAGATGTATATAATAGAATGTTCTCAGATGATGTAACCGAGAGGAGGATGAATCATGATACCAAAACGGACTTTTTTGAAAGTCGTATTAAACCGATTCCTAATCGGATTACTGATTGGTATGTTTATGCTCGTCGGTTGTGGCAAAGAATCCGATTCCATTATTGCTCCGGATTCACCGACCCCACCGCCACCACCTCAGCCCGGTGGAATCGTTGCCTTTACCTCAGGTCGGCCTTTCTGGAATGTTTACTCAATACATCTGAATGGGTCGAATGAAGATGATCTAACGAACAGCCTTCGATTGGATAGCTCTCCCGCCTTTACATCGGACGGTACTTTGATTGCTTATTGTTCTGATTGTGTTTCGGATCAGTTTTACGACATCTATATCATGAACCAGAACGGTGGAGGGAGGACTCGACTCACATACCATGAACAGCCGATATCTTTTTCATTCAGCGTTAATCGTCCGCTACATATGCATCCAGCGTGGTCGTCCGACAACAGCATGATAGCCTTCCATTCGGATATCGATGGTGACAATGAGATTTTTATCATAGACGTTGAGACGGGAGAAGAGAGCCAATTGACGGAAAATGAATTCGAAGACTTCGATGCTTCCGTGTCACCGGATGGTACGTCGATTGCATTTACCTCTGATCGGGATGGGAATCATGAAATCTACATCATGAACATGGACGGTACAAACCAAAGAAGAATGACAAATACAGATGCCAATGACGGACACGCCGCCTGGTCACCCGATAGCTCCATGATTGCCTTTTCTTCGAATCGCGACGGTAAGTACGACGTGTATCTTATGAACGGTGACGGCAGCAATCAATTGCGCTTAACGAATGCTGATGGAATCAACTACGATCCGGCTTGGTCACCCAATGGTCAATTCATTGCTTTCACATCTCAGGGGCAGTGGGGAGCACAGATTTTTGTAACCAACTTGGATGGGAGCGATATTTACCAATTAACCAGTGAATCGAATTGTAATATAACCCCTTCCTGGGGATATCGGGTTACCGCGAAATAAGATTTAACAAGGGGATTCAGGTCCTTTTCAAACTTGGAACAAGAGGATCTGAATCCTCTGCTTTATGCTGCCGAAGTACATACTTTCGCCGGTCTGTACGACGTCCCCTTAGAGAAAGCGTTTCTTGGTCGTGATTCGGGTCAATTTAATATGTTTTCATGCTCACTTTAGACCATTTCCGTTGAAATATATGAGATGAGTGCATCCAAAGTATAGACACATTTTGAGACGAAATTTTTTCTTGAAGCATGGTCAAGGACCTCCCGTTTTCTGTAAACGCTCCGTCCTGCTTATACTATACATATATCTCCATTGAACAAATCAAACCATAAGGATATATGGTCTTCTTTTATGTTTACCGGGATCGTGAATGTCATAGGTTACATAGAAACAGTCTAACACGAACTGGCTTGTATCATTAAGATGACACAGTGCGCCTATTTAAGTACATTCCTGTAACCTATTTTATAATATAATCTTAATTCGATAATGTTTGATATATGTAATGTATGTGTTACAATCCATGTACAATGATATTGTGATTGTTTCTAGTCTATTTCATGCATGAATATCATTTAATTTTAAAATATTTAATAAGTTGCAATTTCGATTGTTTCATTAATCATAAACTGGCACTATTTTTGTAAATATTCTATCGTTTTTTATATGTAACTATCTTATCCATAAAAAAGTAATAATTCAAAATATAACGTATATCTATAAACCATTTGGGGCATTATGGTGTTGAATAGGTTATTGTCATTTATGATGGTAAAACTCCAGAAACCATGTGATGTTTACCATTTCCAAAACGTATCTTCCATCGAGAAGGTCTCGCTGAGTATGTTCTCACTGCCATTACCAAGATCCGCATTTACGACATATCCCTAGAGGCCCGTAGCGACGTTAGTTATGGAATAGCCCAACAAGCGTTCTGTTAAAGATGTGATCAAATGTTATCATCCAACATGGATGACGGAAACATTGATCATAAAGAATAACTCAAAGAAAAAGTAATGCCCATCGTTTTATCGCCACCATGAGTTTTCGATCAGCAAGAGCATCTTCAGAATAAGGAGACAGAAGAGAACCCATCGTACTGAAGCACCCTTTTTAAAGGAGCGGAATTCTAAGAGGATTCTTAGTTGACGGTAATGTAGAATAAATAGAGGCTGAGAGAAGGGAATCTCTTTTGTTTACATTCTTTTAACAAGGAGGAAGAGGGATGGAACATCGAGTATTCATCATTGCAGTAGCCCTCAGCGCATGCCTCATGTTATGGAGCATTCCAGTTGCAGGGGCATCCGATAGGGCAGCTTCTCCGAACGCGTCTAACAAAATTGAGTGTGACAACACGCCACCCGAAGAAACAGTAAAGCTTATTTTTATTCATCACTCCTGTGGTGAAAACTGGCTATCCGATGCGGATGGCGGTCTGGGCATGGCCCTTCGTGACAACAACTATTACGTCAGTGACACAAATTACGGCTGGGGGCAGGATGGCATCGGCGACAACACAGATATCGGACATTGGTGGACCTGGTTTTGCGGTCCCAATAGCGAAACGTATTTGGATGCCCTGTATGCCGAGTATGGGGATCATTCGTACAACTATTCGCGTCTTGCAGATCCCGATGCCAATCGTGAGAACGAGATCATCCTGTTTAAGTCCTGTTTTCCCAACTCATATCTGGGCGGCAACACGGACGATCCGGCGACCGCCGGCGACAATCCATTGCGTGGCCAGCCCGCATACCGGGATGATCTAGGTGAGATGAATCCGGATCTCACGGTTGCCAACGCCAAGGGTATCTACAACGATTTGCTGGACTACTTCGCTTTAAACCAGGACAAACTTTTTGTCGTAATCACGGCCCCGCCATTGGGTGAAAACGATACCGATGCGGATCACGCGGCGAATGCAAGGGCCCTTAATAGCTGGCTCGTGTTCAAATGGCTGGACACGTACCCTTATAACAATGTGGCCGTCTTCAACTTTTTTCATGTTCTTACCAGCAATGGGGGCGATACGAATACCAACGATGCAGGACAGGAACTGGGTAACCATCACCGTTGGTGGAACGGGACGGTTCTGCATAGTCAAACCGTATTCAACGATTACTCTGCCTATGGGTGTGATGCTTGGGACAGCCATCCTACGGCTGCCGGTAACCAGAAGGCGACTGAAGAATTCGTCCCCGTGCTCAATGTATTCTACAACGCCTGGAAGGCAGGTACGGTCGTAGAGGGTAATACGGATGGAAATCTCCCAACGGATTGCAGCTTGGAGCAGAACTATCCCAATCCGTTCAATGCGTCCACTCGGATCCGTTTCAATCTACCCCGAACCACCGTCGTCAAACTCAGAGTGTACGATCTTCTTGGTAAAGAGATTGAACTGTTATTGAGCGAAAAAAGACAGGCGGGAATCCATGAAGTTGTTTGGAATGCAAAAGACGCACCCAGTGGCATATACCTCATCCGATTCGAAGCGGGAGACTATACAAAAACCAAAAAATTGATATTGCAGAAGTAGTACATCATTTTTTAAGTTATATATTTCCTTGTTAAGTGATGAGATAACGAGGAATTACTACCTCAAAGTCAGGATGATTTGCATCCAGAAAGAAGGGCAGTACGTGTGTATGCCCATCCGACACGTTTCTTCAGGAGGCATCGTGTATTACGTATGAGATGTAGAAAAACGATATTGTATCCGAAAAAAGACACGATTTAGATTCTCGATATCGTATAAAGGCTGCCGACAATCGAATATGTCGGCAGTTTTTTATTTTTGGGACTCCTTAATAATCATGGACATATAATTTCATTTTCATTTATTTACATAAGGACTTACGTTTTTAATCGTTATTAATGAGTTTCCATGTATAAATGTAAAATTATAATATGTTTTTGCTGGAATAAGTTTTTGATATCAAAATAGAAACTTTTTAAAACGATTCGTTAAGTTTTCATAGAATACATTTTTCTCTTGACTTTTATCTATTTGTATGTTATAATTTTAAAGAGTCCATGAGGTAAAATTTACAAATTTCAATATTGATCAATAAATGAAGGGGGCATTATCGCGTAGAGCCAAGAATAAGTAGGAGTAAATCTGATCCTTCGGAGGAGATAGAGAATCGCACCGGGTCTAAAGTAAGCTATTTAGGGGGAAACCCAATAGTCACTTTAGATTACCCATATTAATAAATATTATTTACTTCTTACTGATGAGCCGGGCTATTGATGTGGTTTTGAACATCGAGGGAGCGGCTTTTTATTATTTCATACCTCCGCTTTAAAGAACATCTGCTGATTACACTTTTATACGATGCGAGTAAATGCTTTTTAGGGAGCATGGGCATGGGTATTGGCTTTATTCGGGTCGTAGAAGATAAAGCCGTCATTACAGCAGTTATACAAAATCGGCTGCGGGCTGCCGGATATGCGTTTGTGGATCATCATGCGACAGCATAAACGTTTTATTTGGGAGGGGAAAATTACACCCTGATTATATTCAAGTCGATGTAAACTCGAAAAGGAGCGTTTGCGAATATTGGAAGGATTCAATGGCTTTTTAAAAGCAGCGCCAGATGCTTTTATACTTTTTAATTCAGGCTTAGATTTCATCGAACTGAACGATGCGGCTCTAGCGTATTACCCCAATCACGAGAAGAAGGATATCCTGGGAAGGCATATAACAGAGATCATCCCCGGAATAGCGGATACGGCTCGATACGGAACATATCTCGATGTTATAAAAACGGGAACACCGTGTTTTGTTGAAGACGTCATTTCCGATTCGATGTTCGGAAATAGACACATCGATGTGAGAGCATTCAAGGTGGGTGATGGTCTTGGCGTGATTATTCGAGATATCACACGGAGCAAGCAAGCCGAAATAGCATTAAAGGAGAGTGAAGCCGGGGCGAGGGCTCTTATGAATGCGTCCCCATCTTTTGCAGCACTGATGGATCTCGACGGAAAAATCGTTTCGATAAACGACGCGGGCGCACATATTTTTGGCAGGGACTGTAAGGACCTTATCGGTTCAAAAGCATCCGATTTACTCTCCCCTGAATTGACTGATTTAAATGAAAGTAGATTAGCCCTGGGTAAACAAGTATTCGATACGGGAAAGCCTGTACGATTCCAGGATGTACAGCAGGGTCGCTTTATCGATCACAGTATTTATCCGGTTTTCGATGATCATGGAGACGCAGCTAAGATCGCCATATTCAGTGAAGATGTCACGGATCTTATTAGAACACAGGAAGCCCTCCAGTTCTCGGAGAATAATTACCGGGTTCTGGTAGAATCATCCCCAGATGTAATATGTTCTATAAACGGAGATGGAGAGATTACGTTCATCAATGATACGGTTCGCAGATTTGGATACCGTCCACAGAAGCTAATGGGTAAACATATCAATGAGCTGATCCATCCTCTCGACAGGCATGCATTCAAGGCCCATCTAGAAACACAAGAAGATCAGACCGTCTGGCAAGATGAGATTAGAATCTGTGCAAAGAACGGAGAAACAGTCCATGCACTCATTAAATCTCACAAGGTTACGAATAATAAGATGGATCGTGAGCATAAGGAACAGGTGTCTGATTCTATTTATATTTTTCGGGATGTGACCGAGTATTGGAAGATGATGAAGGAGAAAGAGAAGCTTCAGAAACAGTTGGTTGAAGCAGAAAAGATGGCTACGATGGGACAATTTACATCGTCTATTGCACACGAATTGAACAACAGTCTGGATATATTACTAACGAAGCTGTATTTATTACAAAAATCACTGCCCGATCAGAACAGTGAATCCTTGCAGGTCAAATACATCGAGGCGATGAGGCATCAGATTGTACGAATGAACCAATTCTCAAAAAATATATTAAACTATGCGAAACCCCGTTCTTTTATCATGGAATCCGTTTCGTTGAATCAACTGTTAAAACAGGTTGTCGAATACTTTTCCGACAGGCTTTCGATCTCGGCATTCTTGAATGTGCATATTGATCCCGATCTTCCCATTATCAAAGGCGATCCAACAGCTTTGGAGATTGTGTTCAGGAACATCATCAACAACAGCTTCGAATCCCTTAAAGATGTCGGTGAAATTACAATCTCTGCCACGCAACTGAACGCAGAGGAATGCACGATCGTGATCAGTGACACGGGAAGGGGGATTGCCAAGAAAAATATAGACAAAGTGTTCGATCCATTTTTTTCGACCAAGAAGCGATCCGGAGGAACGGGGCTGGGGTTGTCCATATGTAAAGAGATTATCGATTTACACAACGGATCCATCCAGGTCGAGAGTCGATGGAATAAGGGGACATCGATTATGATCCGTCTTCCTATTCTTCATTCATGAGGGAGGCAGGACCGAGAGGAGCGTCCATGGAGAAAATTTTACTGGTCGATGATGAGAAGGAGATACTCCGGGATAAGAAGAAGATCATCAAAGAACTGGGGTATGAGTGCCATACGGCCAAGTGTGGTAAGGAAGCCATCGATATCATCAAGCGTATCGATCCGGATGTGGTTCTTACAGACATGAAAATGCCCAATCAGAATGGTTTTGATGTCCTGAAAGCAGCATTAAAAATCGAACCCATGATTCCTGTGGTGATATTCACCGGTTTTGGTACGGTAGAAACGGCTGTCGAAGCGATGAAAATGGGTGCCTACGATTACATCCAGAAACCGTTTTTACCGGAGTTGATGGAGGCCGTCATTCGAAAGGCCGTTAAATTTCGGAATATTCAAAAAGAAAATATTTCGCTCAAAGATCGGCTGGCAAAAACATACGAACTCACTGATGTGGTCGGTAAAACCGAAACCATTCGGCAAGTTATAAAACGTGTCCTTAAAGTAGCGAAGTCCGATGCCAATGTATTGATATTCGGCGAGAGTGGAACGGGGAAGGAGTTGATTGCACGTAATATACATCGGTTCAGCCCACGAAGTGAAAAACCGTTTATTCCCCTGGATTGTGTTGCTTTGCCTTCCACGCTCCTCGAGAGTGAACTTTTTGGCTTCGAGAAAGGTGCTTTCACGGGCGCCATCAAATCGAAACCGGGTGTATTCGAATTAGCTGAAGAGGGCACGCTTTTCTTTGATGAGATTACCGAATTAGATCCTCATCTCCAAGCGAAATTGTTGCGGGTGCTTCAGGAACGTCATTTTCGGCGTATCGGAGGAAAGGAACTCACGAGTGTGAACGTACGTATCATAGCGGCTACCAATTCGAATCCCAAAAAGGCCGTAAAGGAAAATCGCCTTAGAGAGGATCTGTACTTCAGGCTGAATGTGGTCCCGATCTATGTACCCACCTTGAGAGAAAGAAAACAAGATATACCGCTGCTCGTTCGTCATTTTATTGAAAAGTACAATCCGTTTTGTCCCATCGAGATTCAAGGCGTATCGGGAGAAGCCATGCAATGCCTGAAGTTCTATTCATGGCCGGGAAACGTACGCGAACTTGAAAACGTCGTTCAAAGAGCCATGTCATTAACGGATCATGGAATCATTCAACTGGACGATTTACCCGAAGAGTTGATAGCACATCGAGATGATATGATTGATGAGTCTCTTTTAAATCTAAATTACAAGGAAGCAAAGGGGAAATGTTTAGAGCAATTTACTAAACAATATTTAAGCCGGTTACTAAAGTCATACAACGGGAATATAACTAAAGTAGCTAAAGTGGCTGGTATCAGCAGAAATTCTTTGTACCGCCTCCTAGAGAGTTATCATATTGATTACTGAAATTGTTAGTAAAATGAGCCTTTGTCACATTTATCTCACACTTTTATAGTATCCTGTTTTTAAATGAAATAGCATTCCTCTATTTAAAAGTGTAAACTTTTTGGTACACTCCAATCTTTCTGACTTAATTATCATGACGTGACTACGACCGGAGTTGAGGTTTCTCAAATATCTATATAATAAACAGTTAACCCACTTAGAAATTACCTTGTTTAAATTTTGGCATGGTATTGGCAAGAATTCTCTTGATAAATACCATCAGGGATAAAATCATCATCACATATTTGGGATTTTTAGATATGGTGATGAATGCACATGCGTGGGGAGAGGTGGATGAAACGGTCTGCTGTTGTTACGACCAAAGATCCAGGAGTAAAAGAGCAATTAGGGGGAATTTTAAAGAAGTACCAATACGATGTCTATTTTGAGAGGATTGGAAATCCAGCCATACTGACTGTGCTGGATCGTAATGTAGACATCATGATCAACGACCTTCCCGGGGAAGATGATTCCGTGTTGAAGGTAATCAGTGTCATCCGCAGTGCAAGGCCAAAAATACCAATTATTGTTCTCAGCGAGAATACATCGAAAGAGTCCATTAGAAAGCTGTTTGAACTTGGGGTATTCTACTGCGCGATGAGACCGATGCAAACCGGGGAAATCGAGAAGGTCCTGGAGGCTATCGAGCGGTTTTACCGGAAGGAAGAAGAGGGATATCATAATCAACATAAACGGGGATCTAGCAAAACAAACGAGGTTTCAGTTCAAACAAACAATTCGTATTCTGTGGACATGACGGACTGAACGATCTCCGTTTTAGGTTGACCGCTTAGCAGTCTTCGCTTTTGGGAAGAGGGAAGAACATGGTAAACCAATTCTCCTATCAGGAGGAAGGGTGGTTGCGTGCTCTATGGCACCGGGTGTCGTAGAATACGCAACCACCCTTTTTATTTGGAAAGGGCGAAAGAATAGATATCATCATTGTTAGGATGGAGGGAGCAGATATTAATTGAATAGACACCTCGTTTTGTTTTGGATATCAGCGCATCAGGGATACTGCGCGGAAACCGAGAGAGCATGTGTGGACGAGAAGGCTTATCTAATAGCTCGTTGGAAAGCTGAATGACCTGTTCGCAGAGAGGTTGAACGAATTACATTCTATTCAAGTACACGTGTCTTGCGACAGACGTACCATCCAGAAAATGAAAAAGGACGAGGATGAAAAAATTAAAGATTGCCCTGATTGCATCGACCAACGCTGATATTCGAAAACGATTTTCAGGGCTTTTCGAGAGGATTGGGGTGTCCTATATTTTAGAGAGTGATCGAACGAACGCCGTTGCCCGGATTATGGAAGTACCCGTGAAATTACTGATAGCTGATATGCTTTTTGAAAAAGAGAACGGATTAGATTTTCTGAGTATTGTTAAAAAAGTACGACCGCGTCTGCCCATTATCGCTGTTACCGATGATCCTAGTGAGGAAGGCATTAACAGACTGCTCGATAAAGGTGTTCTGACGTGTTTGGTGCAACCCATTGACGAGAAAGAGATCATTGAGATAGTAGGGACAGCGATGGAGATGTGATGGGGAGAAAGCTTACAAGACAGAGTCGGGACATGATGAAATGGTTGGGGGCCACAATCACGATACTCCTCTGTTTCTTCATCGTCAGTATTCAAGCACAGGAACAGCAAAACGAGGAACAAGAAAAATCAGCGACACAAAAAAAATTAGAGAATCTACTTCAGGAGGTTACGGCCGCTGCTCAGCAAGATGAGCAGCCAAACACAGAATCAATAGAAGATTATCAGCTTGAAATTGACGGCCTCATCATCGACGAGACCAAGACAAAAATAGGACGGGATTTCTACGACGTCTTTTTTACAACATGGCAGAGACCACAGGAGATTAAAGGCTATACGATTTATATTTACGAAATGGCACATCCCCGGTTCGGAAGCTGGATTTGGGTGGATGTTGACGAGACGACGGTGTACCAGAACGTGCTCAGACCGCGATACGATGTGATAGAGGAGGCGGCCCAGAGCAGCGTGATAGCGACTTTACAGTTTCTATACCGTTTCGATCAGGATCAAAGACAGCTATCCGGCGAGGATATGTCGGGTACTGGTATATATTAATTAAGTAATCAACATGGAGGAAAGGAGATGAGAGGGCTTCTTCTCAGAAGACTTGCTATTGTTGCATGCCTATTTTTCTTAATTTTTACGACCAACATTTTAGCCGATCAACTGGTATGGACACCCATCAATCCTTCGTTTGGAGGTAATCCATTCAACGGTGATTGGCTGTTAGCTCAAGCCGAAGCACAGAAGCCAGAAGAAGAAGAGGTGAGTGAGGCTTGGGAGCTCGAGAGCGATCCGCTCCAGGATTTTTCGGAGAGCCTGAACCGGCAGATACTCAGCAGGTTATCCAGCAGGATAATAGAGACGGCTTTCGGTGAGGCAGATCTCGAATCTGGGCATTACGAGATCGGAGACTTTATCATCGATATCGATGCGACGGATGCGGGAGTGAAGGTAATCATCACTGATCCATCGACCGGTGACGATACCACCATCGAAATTCCTTATTATTAAATCGAAAACAGGCGAGGACCCGTGAAAACGTTTAAGAAATATCTTACACTAACAGCCATTTGTTGTTTCGGAGCACTCCTCATGGGATGCGCTTCAACAGTCGTGCCCATCGTAACAACAAAAGCCCAAATGGGCTATAAAACAGCTATTCATCAGGAGTTGATCTCGCTGCCTTTTCCCAAAGAACAGCTTGTGTCTGCCGTATACAAATTCCGGGACCAGACCGGCCAGTACAAATCGTCAGCCCAGGGCATGACCTGGTCTACGGCTGTAACTCAAGGGGCAACGTCGATGCTCCTGAAATCTTTGGAAGATTCGAGATGGTTTGTGACTCTAGAAAGAGAGGGATTATCCAACCTCTTGAACGAAAGGCGCATTATCCGTCAAACCCGCGAACAATACAGCGGAAGCGGGGGAGAAAGACTGCCTCCTCTACCGCCTCTGTTGTATGCGGGCCTCATGCTGGAAGGTGGTGTGATTTCGTACGAGACGAATACCCTGACGGGTGGTTTTGGTGCGAAATACTTCGGCCTGGGCGGCTCGACACAATTCAGGAGAGACGAAGTAACGGTCTATTTGAGGGCGATCTCGACACAGAACGGACGAATTCTGAAGACCGTGTATACCACAAAATCAATACTCTCAAGAATGGTGGATGTTGGTCTCTATCGTTATGTGCGGGTTAAACGTCTTCTCGAAATCGAGAGCGGTTTCAGCACCAACGAACCGGTGAATATGTGCGTTCAAGAGGCTATCGAAAAAGCCGTTTTCAGTCTGATTATCGAAGGCATACTCGATCAACTTTGGGAGCTTCAGAATCCCGAAGACATTGAATCGCCTGTCATACAGTTGTACTTAGATGAGAAAGAAAAGGCTGAGGAAACGCTTCAATTTGACGAAGAAGGGCGTCTCGTTCGGAAAGGAGCCTTCACACGATCGACTTTCAGGAGGAAGAAATGGGGCATCGGGTTGAATGCTGCGGCTCAGTATTATATGGGTGATTATCAGAATCCCCGCATGAGACCGATGGGTGAAATCCGTGTCAGTTATCGATTGCTGCCCTGGTTCAACCTGGCATTAGACTGGGGTTTGGGCCGGCTGGCAGATAAAGAAAAATTTCAGACACTCATGACTCATGTGGATTTGACGTCCACCTTTACCCCGTTTCCGAGAAAGCGGATTCGACCGTTTGGCTATATCGGTTTTTGTGCGTTTAAATTTTGGGCCGAGGACAGTGAGGGTTACGATATCAAGCGAAAGGAATCTACGTGGGGAGGCTGGGAGCCGGCTTTTATCTGGGGCGCGGGTGCTGAATATTCTATCACGAGTAGTTGGGGAATCCATCTCAGTGTGGATAACTATTTTACTTTGACAGACGAGTTAGACGGCATCGTTCACGGCAACCGAGATGATGCTCTTTGGAGAGGGAAATTTGGATTTGCCTACTACTTCAATTTTTAAATCACAGGCCCGGAAACATCGGTCCATTCTGTATATGTTCTTGAATTAGAACTGTTAAAAGGCAAGGTGCCCATTGATTCTCAAAATATTGATGACAATTCTAGAATATACACAAAATCTGTAAAGGAGGTGAGGATTGAAGCAGGACATTGTGAGCCGTGCACCATAATTTGGCGTTAGAGTGCGGGGGATAATTATGGTGAAGGATGCAGCCAGGAAGGAGGGCAGAGTAAAGAGGACGCCTTCGGGGGATGAGTAAGAGAGGAGAAGAGGAATGAATAGGGAATGGAGTGGGGATTATCAAGGAAAGGAGTAGAGTTATGAAGTTTTTATTGACTTTCGCTTTGTGCCTTACCGTCGCGGGAGTCGTGTTAGCCACAAACACCCAGACATTAACCCAGGTTGGAGGATTCCAATCTGCCAGTGTGACACAGACGGGTACCGGTAATGTTTCTGATATCTACCAGTTTACGGACAACGACGGTCCTCAAATATCCACGGTCATTCAGAACGGTACCGATAACCTGGCCGATGTAGACCAGTTCCAGACGGGCGGGGGAAGCAATACGCCGGCGAATACGGCCTATTTAGAGCAACAGGGCACCGGCAATATTGGTTACCAGTATCAGAACGCCCCGGGATTCAACAGCGGTCAGGATGTCGAAGCATATCAGATTGGAACCGATAACCTTGTGAGACAGGCTATCTACTTGGGTTATACAGAATCGGCGTTTAGCTATCAGAGGGGAACCCAAAACACCGCCTCACAATCGGTTCAGGGCAGTCACAATCATGTGGAAAACATCCAGTTCGGAATGTACAACATTGCTACCCAAACTATAAATGGAACGAACAATGGCTATTTGAGCGCCAGAATCGTAATCGAACAGCATGGAGAGAATAATACTGGGTATCAATCGTACATGAGCGGCGGTTTTTCGCACAAGAACCATGGCGATATCTGGCAGGTGGGCGATGATAACTATGGCCACCAGTTTAATGCCGGCAGGGACTATTACAGCGAGATCTGGCAACACGGTATCGCCAACTACGCTGGTATCCAATCGACGGGTGATAACAACACGGCCAACGCGCATCAAAGAGGAGATCGCAATAGTGTTCGTTATGGCGGCTTCACTGGTATCTATCAAAGGGGAGACTGGAACAGCAACGTTGCGACCCAGACAGGCAACGGCAATAGCTATAATTCAGAGCAGTCGGGCCTCGGCAACGCAGCATCGATCGCGCAGGTTGGAGATTTAAACATGTCTAGTGAAGGCAACCGGTGGCACACGTTCACAGCTCCCGATCCTGATGTGCTTGTTGAAATGCACGAACGGGGTATTTATCAGATTGGGAACGGAAATGCAGCCAGGATCGCATCCCTGGGTAACCGCCATCAGGCGGCTATCGATCAGCGTGGTAATGGGAACGCGGGTTCCATATATCAGGATGATCCTACGCTAAACAACTGGGGTGCGAATTTTAGTAAGATCCGTCAGGAAGGTGATGGAAATGCCTCGAGTATCTCAGCAACCGGGAGAATGAACGATGCCTTCAACGCTCAGTTCGGCCATAATAATTCCAGCACGATTACTCAGACAGGCTATGGCTTCTTCACAGAAGTTTACCAATCAGGAAACGGTAATGTATCCACGGTAACACAGAACTGATGAAGAAGGGATTGAACGGTGAACGTATTAATAGTCTCTGATTATACAGGAATTCAAAGTTTTAAACAAGCGTATAACGTTGTTTTAACATTCCTGATGATTCAGGAGACTAAAAACTGAAAAGGAGAGTAGATGTGAAGTATCTAACAATCGTCTTATTGTGTTTGGCGATGGTTGGTCAAGTATTCTCTACGAATACTAACACATCCACTATTATTGTGGCCGGTGATAACAACAGTGCGGCTCATAAGCAGCTTGAGTACGATGTTGCCGCGACATGGCAGGTTGGCAACTCAAACAACGCACTTGTTCAGCAGACCAATGCATCAGGTCCTGCCAACATTGCTATTCAGACACAGGTCGGCGATGGGAACGATGCTGATATCCAGCAGACCGGAGCCGATAATGCCAGTGTGCAGGAGCAATGGGGATACTACAACGAGGCAGGTGCTTTGCAATTGGGTCATTCAAACCATGCTGAACAGTACCAGTCCGGTTTCAATAATTTAGCAACCATCAGACAAACAGAATTTGGGTTTACATTTGGCGCTGATGACAATATTGCCTACCAATACCAAGTGGGTAGTAGCAACACGGCTCATGCCCTGCAATGGGGTGACGATAATAACAGCACCCAGCAGCAGATGGGCAATTATAACCAGGCCTTCTCTACCCAGGTAGGCAATAAGAACCTGAGCACGCAGTTCCAGATCGGTAATCAAAACTGGGCTAACAGTCTTCAGGTGGGCGACCAAAACGAAAACGACCAGTACCAGCAAGGAAATTTTAACTTTGCCAATGGCCCCCAGTACGGGAATAAGAACCTGAACGTTCAGACGCAGGTGGGCAACTATAACCAGGCTTACAACGACCAGTGGGGCAATAAGAACATCAATACGCAGACCCAGCTGGGCAATAGGAACTGGGCCAGTAGCTGGCAAATGGGCAACAAGAACGATAGCCACCAGTACCAGGAAGGCCATCGTAACATCGCCAGGAGTTCCCAGAACGGGAACAATAACCTGAACATTCAGACGCAAATGGGCACCGATAACCAGGCTTACGGCCAACAGTTAGGCGATAAGAACGTCAGTAGGCAGGGTCAGTTCGGGAACAGGAACTGGGCCAGCAGTGTTCAGATTGGCGACAAGAACGATAGCGACCAGTACCAGGAAGGCAATCGTAACATTGCCAATGGTCCACAAATTGGGAATAAGAACCAGAATGTTCAGACGCAGATGGGCAACGATAACCAGGCTTACAACGACCAGTGGGGCAATAAGAACATCAACACCCAGACCCAGCAGGGCAATGAGAACTGGGCCAACAGTGATCAATGGGGCGATAAAAATGAGAGCTATCAGTTCCAACTATATAATCGCAATATCGCCGATGGCTTCCAGTGGGGTAATAAGAACCTGAGTTATCAGACACAAGCTGGCTTCGATAACCAAGCTTACAGCGACCAGTGGGGCAATAAGAACATCAACTCCCAGCGTCAGCTCGGCAGAATGAACGTGGCCAACAACTGGCAATGGGGCAATAACAACATGAGCCTCCAATATCAGGGAGGTAATCGTAACTTCGCCGATGGTCCACAGTTCGGGAATAAGAACTTTAATAATCAGGATCAGGAGGGTGATGATAACGAAACCTACAACTACCAGTTCGGCAATAAGAACATCAACTGGCAGTACCAGTTAGGAGACCATAACTGGGCCAACAGTGATCAGGAGGGTAACCAGAACTACAGCTATCAGGACCAGCACGGTGATTATAACATCGCTGACGGTCCCCAACTCGGGAATAAGAACTGGAATGAACAATATCAGATTGGCGACGGTAATATGGCGTACAACTTCCAGGACGGTAATCAGAACATCAACTGGCAGGGTCAGTTCGGGGATAAGAACTATGCCGACAGTCATCAAGAAGGCAACAAGAACGATAATGTTCAGTTCCAGATGGGTGATCGTAACATTGCCCATGGACCCCAGATCGGGAAGAAAAACGAAAGTGATCAGACCCAGGTGGGCGACGATAACCAGGCGTACAACAACCAGACCGGCGATATGAACGACAACATGCAGGCCCAGACCGGTGATCTCAACTATGCCTCCAGCCATCAGGAAGGTAATGAGAACATAGCAGAGCAGACCCAGACCGGTGATAGAAACGATGCGTTTATCGTGCAGAGGGGTGCGGCGCCGCTGTCGACTGGTGATGGCAACGAAGCCTACCAGACCCAGACGGGTAATAGAAACTGGGCCAGAAGCAGGGAGCGGGGCGATATTCACTGGACCATCCAGTACCAGGAAGGCAATCGGAACCGGGCGGACATCTACGAGCGCGGCTGGTGGATCTGGGGATTTCAAACCCAGGTCGGCAATAGGAACAGGGCCAACCAGGAACAGTATGGGGATGGACACATAGGCGACCAGGACCAGTACGGCCACAGGAACAGAGCGGGCATCTACCAGAATGGAGACTGGGACTTCAATTATCAGACCCAGGTTGGCAACAGGAACAGTGCAGCCCTCTCCGCGCTGGGAGACTACAACTGGTCGCGGCAGTACCAGGAAGGCAGCCGCAACCAAAGCAGCATTTCCCAGATCGGAGACGAGAACAGATCGATGATCGACCAGTCGGGTTCCAACGTATTCGACAATGTTGCGGACATCAACACGGTCGGAGACTTCAACGGTACTTATTCCTACCCGGTCCTGATCAAGCAGGCAGGGGATGATAACGATGCAGTCATCGAGATTCATGGCGACTACAACGGGTTTGATCCTGCTCGCGATTGTGTGGACCAAAGCGGGAATGTCTGTGCTACTGTAGATGAGGTGGCGATCTACCAGGGAGAAGGGAATACGGGTACGTACATCCATATCGGCATGGATCCAAATTGGCTGGGAACGAGCGATCACAACCTGGCGGAAATCCATCAGGGTAATTTCAACACGAATACCTACCTGGAGATCGACGGCAATTTTAACACCGCATGGATTGAGCAAGGGAACAACAATACGGCTTCCGGAAAGCAGTTTGGTGATTACAACTGTATGAGCGTCACACAGGGTAATAACCAAATTCTGAGTACGGTGAATCAATTCGGCGATTATAACAAGGCATGTGTTGTACAAAACTAGAACACATGTAAAAGAGATTATCATGAAAACTGTACGGGCTTTAAAAAAGGAGATGAATGAATGAAGTACTTTATTGTGTTCATCGCGTGCCTGTCTTTGACGGGAATAGCCCTGACACAACAAAATACCATCCAAAATAGTCAGATCGTACAGACTATGAGTACGGCTACCAACGAGGCATACATCATGCAATCGGGTGGTTTGACCGATAAAGCCACAATTCACCAGACGGGTGTTGGGAACTGGGCTTACATCGGTCAGGAAGCCTCTGGTCAAATTGCCACGGGTAACGGAGCCTGGTGGGATGGTAAGCATTGGTGTACGGTTCCCTACGGAGGGAGTGTCCATAGGGGTATTGTCCAAATAGGGAGCAACAACTACGGCCTGATTAAGCAGTTGTCGGGCAGCCCGGGTTCGGAAGCCGGAATTGGTCAATACTCAAACAGTAACGATGCCGTCATCAATCAAATGTCAGGGGCCCTCAATAGCCATTTTATTCAACAGGAGGGCAGCGACGGTAACTACGCTATCCACACCGTTGCAGGTGGGTCGAATAAAGGCAGGACTCGGCAAGTCGGTGACCAGAATGTCGCTACGGTTGATCAATTCGGAGGCAATAATTATGTATACCAGTTCCAGAAGGGTCACAATCCCTACTCTGCTACGATTAGCCAGACGGGAAATAACAACGCATCGAACTGTGATAATGCCGATGGATTGAATTATACGACAACAGTGGGCGGCGTTACGACAACGGTCACCTCACCCACTTTTTCTACTCTGGGTCCTGGTGGTATCGAGTACGTTACACAGTATCAGAACGGTAGTCATAATACAGCCAATACGGCTGTTACGGGAGACTGGAACAACACCGTTCAATATCAGAAGGGCCATGATAACGTGGGCTATATTGACATCAACGGTAACGGTACGGCTGGAACTCCCCAACTCGCTAAGCAAGTTCAGCTCGGGAACCGCAACTTTGCCGTGAGTCAGATTTCTGGAAATGTCAATATCTCGGCCCAGTACCAGAATGGTGGTCATTACTCATTTATCCAATTAATGGGGAATAATAATCAGGCTACCGCCATTCAGGGAGTCGGCTGGTAAAACATTAACTCAAGAAGAACAAAAGCGAGGAAGATAACTCATGAATAAGAAAATCGTAATTCCAATGCTCATCCTGTTCTTTCTGAGTCTCAGTTTTGCCGCGTTCGCGCAGAAGTCGGCTCGGATTGCACAGGTGGGGCCTGATAATCAATCCACAGTGAATCAATTGAGTGGAGAGAATCAGGCTTTAGTACAACAATTTTCTGCGAATTCTGCCCAGGCCACTGTGGTACAGGCGGGTTTGAATGATGCCCATATCTATCAGAGTAATGTTCTTGGGACGCAAGCCACTCAGAGACAGAGGGGAACGAATACTGCGGTCACTTTACAGAGCCACGGTATGGGTTCCCAGGCGACCCAGACTCAGTCAGGCAGTAACTGGGGATGGATTGGCCAACATTTCACGAATGGGAGTACCGCCAATCAAACCCAGACGGGCAACAACTGGGCGCATATCACACAGACCGTCGGCAGTGGAAACACGGCGAATCAGACTCAGAACGGCAATCATACAGCCGATATCGAACAGGTAGGTGCCGGACATACCGCAGGGCAGGCACAGGGTGGAGCTAATCATTTTTGCCATATAGCACAATTAGGTGGTGGCAACTCAGCAACGCAAGGCCAGAGACAGGTCGGTAATCGGGCGAATATCTATCAAAATGGTGGCGGCAATACGGCTCAGCAACTCCAGTGGGGTTCGATGAATCAGGGTGGTGGTGGTTGGTTCAACTATGGTCCTCATTGGCATTTGCAAGGATCGTTCGGAGCCATCATCAGACAGATCGGCACCGGTAATTTTGCATCTGAGACTCAGGCAGCTTCAAGTTGTTACGCCTTCATCCAGCAAATCGGCAGTAGTAACTCCAATGTGATCTTGCAGAACGGAGGAGGTACGAAAGCGGCCGTGTATCAGAATGGAGGCGGTCTGCAACACCATCTGACACAAAACACACCGTTTGTCCAGTATATCATCCATCAAACGGGTGCTACTCCAAATATCGTCGTTGTGCAATAATCGTAGTAGCAGTGTGAAGAGAAAGATGGTGTGTTATCGGTCGTTTCGTATTGATTGCGTGAAAGAGTTAAAAAAACAGAGGTGAATCCCATGAATAAAAAACCTAAGCAGACGATCCAATCCATGATTTGGCTGGTTCTGCTTTTGATGGTTTCCCATGGGCTTGTTCATGCTCAGACTGAACCGAATACACAGAACATCATACAAAACGGTCTGAACAATAATCTTGGTTATGAACAAACCCATTATGGGAACTCATTCACCGTCATTCAGGTCAGTAATGATCAGGTTAATAATGCCATCATCAAACAGCTCTCCCCCTATAATGCGATCATGATGGAGCAGTATCACAGCATCCTTGAGGGTCCGCAGGACGCCCATGTTGAGCAGGTGGGTGAGGGTGGTAATGAGGTCAATCTGATCCAGGGTGACGATGTGGCGCCTATGTATCTCGGTTACGGTAATACCACGTGGATTAAGCAGGATGGTGGTGGTAACTTTATCGATCATAGGCAGATATACACCAACCAGACATCGACATTCCTCCAAAAAGGCAATGATAACAGGGCAGAGTTGGTCCAAGAGAGTCCACTGGGAAGCACGTCTGATGTGGAACAATTTGGAGATAACAACCAACTTACACAATCCCAAAAGGGCCTGACACTGATACATGCGGCGGTTCATGATCAGGCGGGAAATCCGGTTTCAGATGCACCTGTAACCGCTGCTGCGCTGGTGGATGTTGAGCACACAATGGATGCACGTCAGGTTGGGAATGAGCAGACAGCTGTTCAAGACCAGTCCGGCTTGGAGCAAATCGGTTTTATTCTGCAGGGGAATGAAATCGGTGCCGGGTATAGGCCGACCAACTCCAACTTTTCATTGTCGAACATCGGACAGAAAATCACACTCGATCAAGAGGGTGATAAGAATATGGTGGAGCAGACACAATCCGGTTTGAACAACTTCACCATAGCTCTCCATGTCGACAGGCTTACGCCGGGGTTGAATGTTCCTGCCGGAGGTTTGGCCGTATCAAATTTAGGCCACAGTGCCGATGTCGTACAGACAGGGGATGAACAATCGGTTACTCAGACACAGACGGGTCTGGATGATTTCAATGTCTCGTTTGTTGATGATGGAGGATTCTTCTCCGGTAGCCAAATTCCCGATGGCGGCATCGCAATTTCCGATTTTGGCCATAAAGCTTCCGCCATACAAGAAGGTGAATTGAACACAGCCAACCAAAGCCAGAAGGGTCTGGATCATATTAGTATCGTCTTTGAGAACAACAAGTCCAATTCGGGCACGTCGTCCACAGGAACGATCCACCTTTCATCCTTTGGTCATAAGGCTTCTATCGAGCAAAAAGGCATGCAAAATTATGCTGACCAGAAGCAGGAAGGTTTGTCCAACGTAAGTATCGTTTTTGAGAATGGGAGCGGATATACCGCCCTGCCGAACCAGTTGGGCGTGCCTTTGATAGAAGGTTTTGGGCATGATGCACAGATCGTGCAAGAAGGTGACGAAAACAGGGCAACCCAGAAACAAATCGGTGATGACGATCTCATCCTGGTGTTCGACGGTGTGACCGCCATGATCGAAAAGTTCGGTCACAGCGCTCTGATTATGCAGAATGGTAATGGAAACGATGCCATTCAGAGTCAGAGAGGGTTGAACCACCTTGCTGAAATTCACCAAAACGGCAATATCAATTATGCGGAACAAGTGCAGGTTGGCAAGAATCATATGGCCAAGATCTTTCAGAATGGCTATTGATGGGACGGCCCTTCTGAGAGCGAATATGTAAACAACATGTTTTTCAGCTTGATCGGAGGACGTTAGAAGAAACACGCGTCCTCAGTAAAAGGCATCGAACTCAACACGAGATGATGTCCCCCAAAAAGGGCGAGGAAATCTTCACGTCTCCGTCGAGTCGAGGGGTAGACTCGACGGAGACAATGAGAAGATAGGTGTTATTAATTACATTATTCAACGTCAACTCGAGTTGAATTCGTTTGGAAAAATAAAACAACGTTCTTACCTTTCATAAAATAAAAGGAGAGGTGGGGGAGGAGTATGTTCATTTTCTATATATTCTTATGAACGTCTCCTCCAAATATATTTCTTTAGTCGTTGTTTTAAATTTTCAGAGCGTACTGTAAGTAGGTGAGGAGGAGGTGTGATCCGCGCATCTCCTTTTCATACAATCGTAAAGTAGAATTCATAAAAAGAAATAGTCGTTTGCAGGAATTCACATAGTTGCATCCTATAGGACATCTAAAATATTGGAGTGTACAACGAGGGATCGTTCTTTTTTACCATATACAATACACGGATCAATCTTGATTTAGGGGTATGTTCATATTTGCTACAGGAGAATGGGATTATGGAACAAAAGCGGTTTACACGGATTATCGGGGTGTGCCTTATTATTATCCTGTTTTTTGCTTGTAAGGATGAGACATTGGCACCGATAACGACAGGATCGATCACAGGATTTGTTACTGATGCAGAGACGGGAAATCCTATAGCAGAGGCGAGCATCAGCACAACACCGGGAACGAGTGCTCTGACGACGGATAGTACAGGAAGCTACACGTTCTTAGATATTCCGGAAGGCGGATACACGGTTAAGGCGACGAAGTTGAATTATAAAACGGCCTCCGTCGGCATCACCGTTAAAGCCGAGCAGACAACGGTTGCCAATATCGTTATGGAACGCGTAGAATCGGAGAACAAAGCACCGCATCCACCGTATGATCCCGATCCGCAGAACGGTGCCGTTGATCAGCCAAGAAGTTTAGATTTGGCTTGGATGGGTTCGGACCCTGATGTTGGGGATACGTTAATCTACGATGTGTATTTTGGAGACGCCGATGCTCTCATTTCTCTTGTTTCATCAGACCAGGGGGATACGACATATGCATTGGAGGATCTAGAGTACAATACAACCTATCACTGGCAGATCATCGCTAAGGATAGCGAAGGAATGATCGCCAATAGTCCAGTGTGGAGTTTCATTACGGAACCGTATCCCCAGCATCGTATCGTGTTCGCTTCGAACAGAAGTAACAACTTTGAAATTTATTCCTCCTCCAATGACGGTGAAGACCAGATACAACTCACGTCTGAACCCTCCAGAGATTGGTGGCCTCGGATCAGCCCAAACAGAGATGTCATTGCATTCTCATCCGACCGGGATGTCGAATCGCACATATATCTCATGAATATGGATGGCTCTGATGTCAAGCGGATTACCAGCCTTCCTATCAGTGGATTCCACAACTATGGTGTCGGATTTTGTTGGTCACCCGACGGTCATCGACTCCTTTACGGTTATTTCGACAAGCTGTACGCCATCGATGATGATGGAAGCAATTTAACGGAGATCGCTCAGGATTCGGCCGGTCGGCATTTTATCGAGTGTGATTGGTCACCACTGGGGGATAAAATTGTTGCCCTGACCATCGGAGATAATTTCTACGAGTCAGAGATCGCACTGATGGATATCGATGGAAGTAACAGGACGGTGTTGGTGGGGGATTCAGCAGGAGCCATGGGTTCGCCTTCCTTTGCGCCCGATGGCAGACAGATTGTTTTTGCGCGTGATGTTTCAGGACACGAAATCGCCAGCGGCCGTCAGTTGGATTCTCGAATTTTTACCTTCCATTTCGACAGTACCCGTGCCGTCGATATTTCGATAGACAAAGTGCCAGGCACCAACGATTTGAATCCTGTATGGTCTCCTGATGGGGCCAAGGTCATTTTCTCGAATGTACCCAACGACATATCGGTTTCTCATGATATTTGGATTATGGATATCAACGGCGAGAATCGTGAAAAGATCATTACCGGCGGTCGGATGCCAGATTGGCAATAAGCAGTCTTTCATCCTGACGGATTTTTTCCATAAAACATGATACCATAGGAGTGAATGATGAATTATTTTAAGAGTTCCTCCGTCATAAGTCTTTGCTGTCTGCTATTTACCGTATCACAGGCGGAAGTCAAGGTACAGGGATTCGAGATTATTGAGTATGGTATCTATACAGCAGAGGCCAAGGAGAAGGTAGAGGATGAGAGTACCATCGAAGGCACATGGACGGTAGTAGATAATCTAAAATTAACGGCACAAACGGACAGTGTATTCGCGGATATGAAAACACATTTCGGCTTTTGGTTCGTTGTCAAGGGTGAGCCCGTGGGAGAAGAAATTACGGTAACGTTCGTCAATCAGCTGCCCGGCATACAGAATCCAGACGAGGAAAGGGTGATATACGAAGAAAAATACAACAGTACGGTTAAAATTGGTGTGCCGAGTTTTAAAGGATATATGTTTGACTATTCTTGGGAAGCCGTGCCCGGAGAATGGATTTTCCAAATTTACTATGAGAATCAAAAACTGGGGGAGAAACGGTTTGTCGTGTATAAATAAATGATCATAAAATCATAACATGTATTTTCTCGATTTTATTTCTTTATAGGGCTGGTTATTCGCACCAGCTTTTTTTATAGAAAAAAATCCCACACTCATTGACTTCAGCACCCCGCAAGGTCCTATCTCGTTCAAGCATCTATTGTAAAAGTATAATCTTTATCACACATGGATTCTGAGTCTCATCAGCCTCCACTGTCCCGAGGCCAGATTTTTATTCTGGTGTAAGTAGCATAATGCAAGTCATATAACCTGTAAGGATTTGTGAAGAGGATATGCACACTTGTGTCGCATGATGGATTTTATGGTATCTATCTGATTTTTAACAAAGCAATCAGCTATATATCTTGAATGCTTCCATCCAGGATTCGTATAATTTGCCATGGAAAGCACCTTTTTAGCCGATTTTCGATTTGAAAATAGTAGGTAAAAATGATCTTTCAGAATGGAAATAATTACCGATTTTTTGGAATTTAATTACCTCTTTTAAAAGAATTATAAATGTATAAATAACATATATATAAATTGTACAGTATAAACATGCGGTACAGACTTTGCCTTTCTTTATTTGATTTCTGTATGTGCCCTTTGGTAGAACGAGAGTTTTATGGGTATTCAGAGAAGGGACAAAAGTCTGTATACAGTAAGACGTCTGTGGCCGTTGGTCTGTATTCTCAGCACAGTCCTTGTGTGTGTTTTTGCGGTTCACGCATACGGGGCTGAGCGGAGAATCGTCATTCAATCAAGGCCGTATTCTTTTAGCGATGCGTATGAGAATCGTGTACAGGTTCGCATGGAAGGATTCGGGACGATGACGCGCCCTGGTTATCCGGCCCTTCCTTCGCGGATTTTCCTTATCGCGTTTCCTCCTGATGCAAGGATACTTACCGTCGATGTCCGATCCCAACGTTCGGAACAACTTCCTGACACGTATGATATTATGTGGACGAAGCCCATGGTGCCTTCGGATGAGAGTGATGATGAAATCCAGACTTTTTTATCGGACTACCGCCGGGCGAAAGAAAAGATCTGGTCCACAGATCGTTATGTGCCCGAATGTGCAGGAGAATACCTGGGTACGGATTATCATGGCAACATACCCATCGTGAAGGTACGTTTTACGCCATTCAGCTACAATCCCTTGACAGGGGAGATGAGAATCGTTCATGAGTTGATGGTCGATGTATCCTATGACGATGATCCTGCCCCCTCGGGGGATCCCAACCAGGTTCCTCCTTCTCAGGGTAAGGGTATATCCTCCCTCATCGATGATACGTCCTGGCTGGAAACCGGTGAGGCGATGTCTTCGCTGGAGACAATGAACGATGAAACCTCCCTTCTCATCATCGGTCCTGAATCGATGCAGACTCATGTGAGCACGTTCATCGAATGCAAACGGAATCTGGGATACAGAGTAGTGTATTCGAGTATAGAGGACGTTTATTCCACAAGCCAAGGTTTTGATAACACGGAAAAGATCAGGAATTTTGTTCGAAACAAGTATCACCAGTCGTGTATCAATTATTTGCTGATTATCGGAGACATCCATCAGATTCCGATGAAGGAATTTTATCCAAATCCAGACAATCACTGGCGAACAGGCATCATCCCCTCGGATTTGTATTACGTAGAGCTCACAGGACATTGGGACAGTGATGGAGATGGATTTTACGGGGAATACGGTGAGGATGATATTGATTTGATGCCCGAGATTCACGTCGGTCGTATTCCTTTCAACGATCCCGCCGTTGTGTCCGGTATACTACAGAAAACCATCGAATATGAAGAAGATCATGGAATATGGAAAACCCAAACGCTGCTGATAGGTGCGATGAATAATTTTTACAACGAAGATAATAATGGATACGATTTCTATCGCACCGACGGTGCTAACCTGATGGAAAAAATAAAGGAAAGCATCTTTGTGAACATGAACGCACGAACATTGTACGAGAAGGAGGGGCTCAATCCATCGGAATATACGTGCGATTACCCCCTCACGATAGACAATGTGATTTCGTCCTGGTCGATGGCATCCTACGGTTGTGCCATATGGTGGGCCCATGGGATCTATAATGCAGCCATGCGAAAATGGTGGGCGGTCGATGATGGCGATGGGATTCCTGAAAGTAACGAGATGAATTGTGAAAGTTTTATTTCTGTAAACAGTCATCCTGTTGGCGGTAGATATCAGCCGATTGTGTTTGCCAATTCCTGCGATAACGGGCGTCCCGAAAAGGAGAATCTTGGTAAAACGCTGTTAAAAGATGCTTCTACGGGTATCGTTTCGGCGACGCGGACGACATGGTATGTCTTAGGCTGGAATGATTTTAAAGACGGCGGTAATGCCTCCATGGCTTATTGTTTTTGGGATGCGTTGGCTAAAAAATCCCAGACAACGGGGGAGGCTATCAATTATTCGAGATTGCAGTACCACATGAATTTTAACGATGTTTGGCAGCATTTGGCAAACATTTATAGCTATAATTATTACGGCGATCCAACGTTGAAGTTAGAGTCGCCTTCCGTATTAGTCGGTGGCCTATCCGGAGTCGTGCGTTCAAGAGAGGATACGACGGTAACCCTGAGTGGGCTCGATGTCGAGCTATTGGGCACGCCATTCGTCGAAGTCACGGATTCTGACGGGCGCTTCCAATTTGCACAAGTACCGGTAGGGAATTATACACTACTCATTTCGGGAAAGGCCATCTCTCCCTACGAATCGGAAATCCAAGTAGTTGCAGGCCAGACGACTTTTTTGATCATCGACGTTCCGTACACCGCCTCACCGTCAGTTGTCTTGTCGGATACCACGATGGCTACGGAGATTCAGGAGGGATACGCGGATGAGAGAATGCTGAAGATTTCGAATACGGATTCATCCAATCTGGAATACAGTTGTGCGTACGATTCCCCTTCAGTCCCGTGGCTTTCTGTAGATTCCCAGCAACGGATTGTCCAGCCCGGGATGACAGATAGCATTCGAATTACTTTCACCACATTGGATTATGATCATGGAGATTATACATCAGCGTTCACATTCATCATACACCAGTCGGTTGATTCCCTTCTCAACATTCCGGTCACGATGCATGTCATCGATACGATTCCGCCGGCACCCATTGAAGACCTGCTTGTTCTAAATACGTACCAGGATTCGGTCGTACTCGACTGGACAGCACCCGGTGACAATCACGAATCGGGACTTGCGGAAAAGTATGAGATATGGATGAGCCATCTGCAAACGACAGACATGAATGCTGAGAACGCTGTTTTGGTATGTGATACGTTGAAGCCGGGTACAGCGGGTTCCAGTGAGCGTATCACGATCACCATAGAGCCGCAGGAACAGGCTCAGTGGATTGTGATCAAGAGTTGCGATGAAGTCGGCCTTTATTCAATCTCTAACATAGTTTCGGTCATCATGACCGACGTTGAAGATGATCACAACCATCCGATGACTTACCGGTTGTCACAAAATTATCCGAATCCGTTCAACTCGGAAACGTTCATCAACTTCACACTGCCAAGAGCAGAAAACATTAAAATTCAAATATATAATATTTCGGGTGAGTTGGTAAACGTGTTGATGAACGGGCATATGCCGCCGGGAAGCCATTGTGCTGTTTGGGATGGCATAGACCGATGGGGAAATCGTGTGGCCAGCGGTGTTTACTATTACGAATTTGTTTGTCCCGCCTACAGAGAAATTAAAAAATTATGCCATGTGAAATAATGTACCTTATTCCATCCTTCAGGCTATAGATTCACATCATCACCTATAGTCGGTTTGGTTTGTATGACGTACCGATGGGATTTGTTTAGAATTTTGTTTTTAGAAACAATTTTGCCAGCCAGCTTTCCTCACCCACGGCTCCATATAAGATGAGTAATGACAGTGTCGTCACAGCAGCGGCGGCGATCAGCACTCCGATGATGTCGGCGATGATGAATTTTTTCTTATCCACACCGAGTAGGTAGGCACCGAAGGCGCCTGTATAGACACCAGACCCCGGGAGCGGGATACCGATGAAGATGGCGACGCCCAATTCTCCGTATTTCTCAACATAGGGGTGTATCCTGTGTCGTGTGCGCTCTAACAGAGGCCATACTTTGGTGTCGAACCACGGCCACTTCCTGAAAAGCATAAAAATAGGGCCGAGGATCAGAAAAACAACCCAACCTAGAACGATGTTCGTGATAATACAGACGATGACGATCATCGGCCAGGAGAGCTGATCCTTCATGCTGAAAATACCGAACGGTATCGAGGCCCGCAGTTCGAGCATGGGAATAAGGGTAATCAGTGTCAACCATACAATAGATCGGATCATAAGTCTGCCTTTTTCATCGTTATCCTGTTTTATTGCACATACAATTTATCATCAAACGGCAGAATCGCCGGGTGTCGTTCCATCGCCGAATATGACTGCCGGAACTGTGGTACCGTGCTGCGACGGGGCAGAATGCGAATGTATACCCCTTCCGCGCTGCTTTGATGATCAATTCTGTCTCTGTCTCAAAATGACTCGATTCCAAATCGATATGCCTCAACACCTCGGACTTGATCAGTCTATAACCGCATTGGCTATCAGGAATCCACTTTTTACTGACACAGGAAACGGTCAGCGAACTCAACCGATTGGAACAAATCCTGTCCAGCGGCATTTCGCCCACTCGGAATGGTCGCGTTCCCAGCAGAATATCACAGTCGCTGTCTGAGAAGACGGACATAAACCGTGGAATGGCTTCAGGATCGTGCTGACCATCTGCATCCAGGGTAATCACGCCATCCCAGTCACTATCCAGGGCGAATCGGAACCCGCTCTTCAGGGCTTCCCCTTTTCCGAAATTTGTAGGATGTCGGAGAAGCACAACACCCAAAGAGGTGACCACCTTCGCCGTGTCATCTGTAGAGCCGTCGTCAACAACGCAGATACGCGTTTTGGGTATATACTCTATGGTTTTTGAAAGAACGTGTCGAATATCATGTCCTGCATTGTAAGCAGGGATGACGATTCCGATCTTCATGCCGCTTCCGGATGAAAAAACAATACGTAATGACGACTCATTGTCTCTTCCAGAATGCCTCCTAAGGGTGGGTATAAGTATACTTATTTTGCGTACAAAAAGCAATTTTTTTTTCATGGGCAGGAGGATTTTTCATGTCCGGGGAGGGATACGTCTTGACTTTTATGGATTTGTTCTTTATGTTTATCCGATTTGTTTGTTCGATGGGACAGTCATCCATGATTAGAATTGTATCCATTGTCGGCGCGCGGCCTCAATTTATAAAGGCCGCTCCCGTGTGCCGGGTACTGCGAGAGACGATGACCGAGGTTCTCGTCCATACGGGTCAACATTACGATGAAAACATGTCTCGCATCTTTTTTGACGAACTCGGCCTGCCCCGCCCAAACTACGATTTGGAGGTAGGCTCCGGAAGCCATGCCCTACAGACGGGTCTGATGATGGAGCGGATCGAGCGTGTCCTCATCGACGAGAAACCGAATCTTGTTCTTGTATACGGAGATACGAATTCCACTCTGGCCGGTGCGTTAGCGGCGGCAAAATTATGTGTTCCCATCGGTCACGTGGAGGCGGGTCTTCGCAGCTACAACCGGAGCATGCCGGAAGAGATCAACCGTCTTTTAGCGGATCACTGTTCCGAGCTTTTATTCTGTCCCACGGATACAGCCCGGAAAAACCTGGAAAAAGAGGGCATTACAGAAAACGTATTTCTGACCGGCGATGTGATGTACGATGTAGCTCTGGAGTTCGGAAAACTCGCAGACGAGCGATCCCAGGTTTTAACCGAATTGGGCATCGATAAGACGGACTACATGTTGTGCACGGTGCATCGTGCTCACAGTACGGATAATCAGGATCATTTAACGGGGATTGTGGAGGCCCTGATGAAGATCAGCGACAGGGTCATTTTCCCAGTCCATCCCCGTACAAGAGGCGCGTTGAAACGGTATGATCTGCTTGAATGCATGGAGGCAGCTGAACATATCGTGATAACCCAGCCGGTCAGTTATTTGGATATGATTCGATTGGAAAAGAATGCGAAGAAAATTTTAACCGATTCGGGCGGTGTACAAAAGGAAGCCTATTTTTACCGAGTACCCTGTATTACACTTCGAGATGAAACCGAGTGGGTGGAGACCACAGAAGACGGTTGGAATGTGCTTGTGGGCACAGATACGTCCAAGATTCTCCAGGCCGCTCAGACATTTTCACCTATTTCTGATCAACGCTTTCTTTTTGGGGACGGCAAGGCTGCTGTGAAAATTGGAGAGATTATTACAAATTATGTATCTAAACATTATTAAGGGAAAATGTATTTTTTACTTGACAATAAATTAATAATATCATATATTATTAACAATACATTTTATTATACTTCGTACTAAGGGGAGGTATTGATGGATTCAAAAATTAAAACCCGAATACGAGAATGTGAAAAGATTATCCCCTTTCTCAAAGTCGTCTCAAACACAACACGTCTAAAAATTCTGTGCATTTTAAACGAGGGTGAAAGACGTGTTGGCGAGATACAGCAATTCTTAGGGGCAAAACAATCTTACGTATCGCAGCAGCTTAAATACTTGAAGAATGCCGGGTATTTAAGCAGTCGTAGAGAAGGAACCCAGATCTATTATCAACTGATAGATCCCAAATTTTCTCAGATCCTCAAGTCTCTGAAAAAAATTCTGGAATAGATACTGACGTCTATCCTTCCTAGAAATGAAAGCCTATCCCCAAAAGAGGGGATAGGCTTTTTTTATCCGTAGACAATGTAGTGTCGATTATGAGGATGGATTATTCTTCGGATATAAGACGATAATCGCCGTTACCGTGTCTGTCTAAAAACACAAATCGTTTTTGAAGATTCCTGTAATACCATATTTCGTAGTGGCTTGTGCCGCCGGTAGCGGTGGAGGGTGTGTCGATTTCCGATGGAGGACCGTATATGATGTACGTCCTGCCCCTGTCTGTCCTCCACCCATCCATTCCGCCTTCCCAGGTCGATAGGTTGTGATTGGCAAAAGCGACGCGCCTGTAGTATTCTTCCTCGAGCTCATTATCCTCGGTGTCGGGATCGGGATCGCGTTCTTTCCAGAATTGATCCAGGTTCTTTTTCTGCTCCTCTTCGGGTAATTTCTGGAGTTGATCCCACTGACGGGCCTCCATGATGTAGCGGGTGGTTTCGACGGCTTGTTTCAGGTTGGGAATGAATGTGGAATGAGATTTCCACCGGACATAGAATGGGCTCTCAAGAACGATTTCTTCATT
>Ga0180438_10001699_pt1 | contig 38244 bp, 50 predicted proteins | sample SS_ome_12_FD_132455 | JGI IMG/M metagenome (GOLD analysis project Ga0180438, IMG submission 132455) | Hypersaline lake sediment archaeal communities from the Salton Sea, California, USA - SS_3_D_2 metaG | ecosystem: Environmental > Aquatic > Non-marine Saline and Alkaline > Hypersaline >... | reverse complement strand
GATAGCTCCCCGATCTTCTCCGATAGGCGGAGAATCTCTATAAGCTCTTTATTATACGCTTCGGATTTAGCAACAACTTTTTTAACCTTCATAATCAACCTCTATTTCGAAACGATAGCGTTTACCTTTAGAAATAACTCGGACCCCTTCAATTAAGCCTTTAGAATTGTAAACATCCCATTCTTTAGAATTGATTTGTTGCAAGGAAATCTGAGAACCGAAAAACCATTTGGAGATACCTTTAATAAGGCTTTCTAATGAGCCATCTGAACCGACTAATTTGAAGCTCTTTTTCATAACTATTCCTCCCTCTTGGCATCATAATGAGCTTCGTTTAACTCAAACTGTTCAAGGGCATATTTAAGGGCTAGTAATGTCCATCCTGGCATTTCACATAATCCACCATCATTTTTATGCCAGAATTCATTTAAGGCTTTACTCATAACGACGTCTATATCCCCACCATCAAACTCAACATCCCCTAATGAAGCTGTAATTTCTTCTAGGGATTTGACGATATCCTTTTTGGCTTTATCGATAGCCATCTCTTCTTTTAAAGCTTTAATTCCGTCTTCGGCTGGTGTTAGTTTTTTCATCTCTATTCCCTCCTACATTTATAGTATAACAAGTGTTATACATAAAGTAAATAGAAAAATAGAGTATTTTTGAAGGGAAAAACGTAATGATTATAGGTATCTAGAAGGGGTGTATAAGAAGTTTACACCTCTTTTTCGCCGTATTCTGGGTGTTTTTTAATGAAATCATCCCAAGGAATAGGCTCCATATACGCGGGGTCTCCTACTAAATTATTCGGATCACTACTCACGACGGGCTCTCCGTTGTACGTAAAAGCAACGACAAATTTCTCTAAAGGAACATCTCTAGGTATAACCCCGCTAGCTAAAATCTTATTAATATTTTTTCTTATGTATTGTGGTGGAAAAGCCCTACCGATTAACCATTCATCTTTTAAAGCGAAATATGCAGCTATCATTCTCTTAGCTTTATCTTTCCCTAATGTTCCACACATCCACTGAAAATCAGCCACAACTTTACTCACATCATTTGAATCATGAACAGGATTACTACCAAACTTTCGATAGAAGCATTTATCGTATTCATTTAAAAGATCATTACCATCTTTCTGGTTTGCTACTCGCCATAAGGGTTTATCTTTTTTTTCTTCATACATTTTTTTTTTAATCCTTAAGAGAGAGTAATTACTCGATACATCGCTTACAGTATTAGCATTGTTTCGAGTAGTGACCCTCTTCTCTCTTTTTTTTCTTTAATTCTTTTTTCTTTTTTCTTTTTTTTGCATACTCCTACTACGGCTAAGCATTTTATAGTTAAAAAAAAGAATATGAATACCCTTTTGTTTTACAAAAGAGAGGGAGTATTCCCCCGCTGTCCTGTGCTCATCTCAGGCTCTGGCGATGCCTTTCGTGCTGTTTCCATATTCTCTCGATGGCGGCCTTGATTGACTTTAAGGGTTTACATTTCAAATGGCTCGTTACTGCCATCACAGGGCTGTTCTTCACAGAAGGACCCCCGAATACCTAGGCGCTATTACCGGCACCGATTTTTAACTTTTCTATTGAATAACTGAAACTAGGTTGGTTTACTTACACCTAGTTTATCAGTTATTCAGATTCAATAAATAAACCCCTTCTCTTTGGTTGTAAAACTAAAAGAAGGGGTTTTTTAATCACCCTATACATTATTAATTAGTATAGTTTTATAGCCGTGCATAACCGTTCATAGGTCTCCATGGCCATTCTTCAGTGTACACCCTCATTAATTAATACTCTTTAGTACTGTATTAATTTTCTCTCTTTTTTGTTTTACAAACGGGTAAATAGGTATAGAAATATGCCTAGAAAGGGGGAGTGAATGGCAGACGTCGAACAGAAAGCAATCGTTTCTAAAGAATCTAGCCAGTTAGAAATAGCTTCCAAAATAGTTTTAGAAGGGAATATTGCCGGCCTATCGACCGAAGAGAAAGTTAAGTATGTTAACAATTTATGCCGACAATATGGGCTTAACCCCCACGGTGCTCCTTTTAAAATCATGCGTTTCAGGGATGGTAAGGAATCACTCTATGCGGATCGTGGGGGGGCGGCCCAGATACGGACAGTTAAGGGCGTAAGCACAAAGATAGTCTCTGCCGAAACCGATAGCTTAGGGATTAGGACGGTACGGGTGCAGGCTATCTTACCTTCAGGCAGGACAGAGGATGGCACGGGTAGCGTTAGCGTTGCAGGGCTTAAAGGTGTCGCTCTGGAAAATGCGTATATGAAAGCCGAGACTAAGGCCAAAAGGCGCGCCACTTTGGATTTAATAGGTCTAGGTTGCCCTGATGAGAGTGAACTGGATAGTATCGATGGGATTCTCTCCAGAGACGTCTTGGGGGGTAATATAGAAAAACCCCCACCGCAAGAGATCGCGATCCACGATGAGGCCTCCGTTCGCAAGAAGTTTCATCGTGATGCGGTGGGGGAATTCAGTCTCGAGGCATCGACCACGCCAGCGAATATCTCAATCACAAAGGGGGAGAAAATCGAGGGTCGAATGCTAGGGGAATTCCCATTAGACACGCTGCGTAAATTAGCTAAGAGTAAACGCGCCTGGATAAACTCCATGAGTGAACCACCACACCAGAAGATGCTAAAGACTGTAGAGATGCTAGAAGAAATTGTTTTGCAGAGAGAAGAAAGACTTCATGAATTAGATAACGAAAAGAGTGACGATGTACATCGGGAGATAGAAGATATCTTTTCTTTCGAGAAAGAGGGAAATGAAAACCACCCAAGTTGAACGTGATCACTGGCAGCCAATTCTTAAAGAGTTTGTAGAAAAGGCTATTGAGCTACATGAAACGCAAGCCCTTAATGGTTATTGCGATGCGCGCCTTAATGAAACTAAAGATGCTAAAGAAGCCCTAATACTTTCTTATTTTTTTTACCTCATGCAGGGAGTAGAGATTCAGCACGAAATGGTTGAGAGGCATAAAAATATGTCCCGCGAAGAAACGGAAGCGCGACTAAAAGAATTAAAGAAATTTATAGAAGATGGTAACAGTCTATACGGCAGAGATTGACCCGATAAGTTAAAGTGTTATACAATGGAAGTGTGCTACTTCATTTCACATAAAACGAACAATAAACCTAAAATAGAAAATTTCTGCGTCGAATTAACCATCGGGCATACTTCCAAAAAAGAATTAAAACAATATGGGTGGGTGCCTCTGGGTTCCTTCGGTGTATATGAAAAAAAACTCCCCGAAGAGCTTGCTTTTCACTCCTCTTTAAGAAAAGCAGGGGCACTGCCCTCCTTTAAATGTTTGGGGTGTGCTAGTGGGGTGGAAAAATAGGATAGTTACCCTTGATGTCCATGAAATTTTCTACGCACGGTTAATTGCTCTTTTAAGATTAGTGACGTGTAAAGAATACGCATCTTTCGATCGACGCGATCGCTCGCCTGATTTACGAAAACTCGGGGAATTGGAGACGGATGAAATAGGTTGCATGGGGGAGGCCGCCGTTCATAAGGTTGCTAATAAATGGTGGTCATCGGCTTTTTTTAGTACCACAGACCCCGTACAAAATCGTCCTAAAGATATTGGTCAATACGAAATCAAAACCACTATACACGCCAACGGGCATTTAATTATTAAGCCTGATTATCCAGAAAATACCCCATATCTTTTGGTTCAAAAACGATCCGAAACAGAATTTAATCTCGCGGGATGGATCTATGCCAAAGACGCAAAGCAAGATAAATACTTCAAAATCAGGAAAAAAGAATTCTGGGTACCCGATAAAGATTTAAAGCCATTTCCAATAAAGGGAGAATAAAATGGAAGATGTATGTGAAAAATGTAAATGGTATATTATTTCAGAAGAACCAGAAGGCATGATGCCCTACGGAGAATGTCACAAAAACCCACCGCAAATAACACGAAATCTAGAGGGTGTGCTTTATTATGATTGGCCAATTGTGGACGAAGATGATTTTTGTTCTGGGTTTGATAAAGGATGAGCCGTAAATACTATTTTGAAAACGGCACGTTATACAAAGAACCAAACAGGAGGGGGGTAAAAATGAACGGTTGGGGAATTGTTTTTACAGTCTTGATGATAATGTTTCTTGTCGGTGCTTTTATTTACTATTATGGATAATTAAGCACACGAACCTATGGGGAGCGTTACAGTTTTAGGCGGATTTGGATGTCTGTAAACCTGTAAATATTAAGTTGGCTCTACCAATCGGGGTTGGGCCTTCTCTGGAAAAACCTAAGTATCGCTCCCCGCTTTTTTCTCTGATATAATTCCCATTAATCTTTTTACTCATTAAAAGATTTCCTAAATTATGCCTTACCGCGGTTGGCTTCACCTCCTACCGCGGTTTTTTTTATGCTAAAATACACTTGAGCCAAGACGTTGTGTTAAGGCTCATTAAACGCATTCATTTAGTTATGATGTCGTTTCTCGATTGGTACATGGAAGAAAGACTTAGCTGATTTCTTGAAGTAAAGAGAGTAAAAAAGGGGAGACCCGAAAGGGCCTCCCCTTTGCTTTTGTATAGGGAGTTTTTAGCTAGCGAAGAGTGAGCTAAAAATTCGTGTCTATACTCCTAGTTTTCCTTGCCCGCTCATTTCCCGAGTGGGTGAGCTTTCGGGAAGATCAAGTGGCTGCACCACCGCAATGTAATCAACAAGTAATCGACGAGCTTTTTCTACCAATGCGCGAGCACGTCGCTCATCAAATGGAAGCAAGCCTGCGCCCATTCGACTTGACTGGCTGTTTAACAATTCAACATTCGCAAGCTTCAAATAATAAATAGCATCCGCAAGAGATTCATTCTCAATGGCGAGAATTTCATCATCCGGTTGAAGATCAACTTCAATTTTCCTAGGATGACTTTCGGGTAGGTCGAGTTGTGGCTGCGCGACGACGTGATTTAAATACACATCGGTAGCATCCAAGTATTCACCCATTCTCTTCTGATCGAATTCATTCGTGAATGCTCCGGCAGAGCTAACAGATTTATATAGCTCAAAACCAAAACGATGAATCCTTCTCGCGATACCACTGATATCGTGGTTATAAGTTACGTGTTTATCTCCATTAGTAGGCATTATTTATTTCCCTTTCCCATGTATACATAGTTAAATTGGCCGCCATCCAAACTTTAAAGCTATAAAGATCAAACCAGAAAAGATTAGCGCCAATGCAGCCCTTAATGTCCATTTCCCAAACTTTGAGAAATGTTCGTCAAGCCACTCTTTTAAAGCCTCTTTAATTAGCTCTTTATACTCATCCCGTTCCAAGAAATTCAAAGCCTCGCCAAGATGCGCGATAGTTCTTTCGAACCGCTGGATGTTTTAAGGGCTCCTGCCTTTCTTGCTCGATCGAGATTTTGTAATTCATGCTTTAGATTATCGGCCTCCGAGACAGCTTTCTTCTTATCAACGGGGATCATACCCATGATAAGTTTTAAAATCCGCTCGGCCAGTTCACCAATACCATCAAACCCATTCTGCTTAAAGTTTTTGATGAAACTAATGACGTCTTTAATAATAGGAATAATCGACGGTAAAGTGAATAATAATTTTATCCACATCCATATAGACATAGCGTTATCCTATAAGTTTTTCCCAATTTAAATTATCAGCGACTAGTTTTTTAAGCTCATCTTCTAGGGGCTGGTACAGTGCGGCGAGCACAATATCATCGATCTTATTAGAGCTTTTCTTTACCGCTTCGCGTAGAGCAGGCTCGGCAATACCGTCGATAGCGTCATTAATAAGACCGGATAAGTTGATATTCTTCTCCAGTATTTCTTTAATCTTTTCTTTATCCATAAATTTCTCCAATTAAATAAGGCAGTGTTTTTTTAGTTCCGCATTTGTAAACGGATACTCTTTACCATCATACCAGATCCAGCGGTGTTGTGGTTCTACTACCTTTTTAACTGGGCGCACATCTAAGTGTAGTCCTAATGGTTGTGCGCATTTAGGATGGCGAGCGTTGGCAATTAAGCCGAAACCAATAAAATTAAAACGGGTAACAGCAAGGATAACATCAAGAGGATGAATCTTTGCCGTGTCCACGACGGCATCGACTGCCAAGCCTCTATCATGCCACGGAGCTTTATGAACGCCTTGTGTACCATAGGTAACGTAAAGGGGAGTGTTTAGTTCTTCTCTTAAGTGATCGCATAAATAGATGAGATAGAAATTCATCTTAGCAACGTTACCCCACGGTTCATACGGTTTCATATGTCCGTACGGTAATCGCCGCCAATCATTTCCAGTCATCTATTCCCCTGGCATAGGTATCTGTGCGCAGTACTGAAATAGTTTTGTTACGGATTCATGGGCATGTTGAAAGCTCACCGCATTTAAACGCATCGTCCACTCTACCGCTTTAGGTAGGTATTCCTTAGCGTGTTTCGGGTCCTTCGCAGCCATCGCAGCAAAACAATTCGCTATCGCATCGATACAGTTTGGATTATTTGGTTTTAAGTCTAGGGCCTTTTTAAAATGCCCTATTGCTTTTTCATAATCACTATACCGCGAACATAAATCACCTGCAAAGAAATGCATCTGTGAGTGATTGGGTAAGGCTTTTAAAGCAGGATTAATTATATTCTCTTCAATCCCCTTTAAACCAAGTTTATGCCATTTTTGGCGCGTATGCTCATAATGGCCAATATGCGCCATGGGAAATTTAGGATAAATCTGTATTGCTTTAGCATAATCCCCAAATTCATAAGCCTTATTAGCCTCGAATATATGCCGCATCGTTTCGATAATTTCTACAGGAGAATCATACTCTGGGTTTTTACACTTAAAGCCCGCATTCTTTTTACATAAGTATGTACTATCGTAATACTCATGGTTCTGATCGATAATCTCAAAGCCGTGTTTCGTTAAGAGTGTCTCGAATAACTTTCTTGTCCAAACATTTACATGATTCTTATGGTAGTAATATTGGATAGAAAATTTATCCATCCCAAAATTAGTCAACTGATCAAACCAACACGGAACAGAGATATATAAATGACCATCATCTTTTAAACATTCGAAGTATTTCTCTAATTCTGTATTTACATCTGGGATGTGTTCCGCAACCTTATAGGAGGCAATAAGATCATACTTCCTAGATGTGTCCATCTCTGTATCAAGTTTAATTTTATATTGATGCCAGCAAACCCGCCTGAATGTTGTGGTTAATTCCGTTCCGTATACTTCAGCCTTGGGATAATTCTTCTTAATATAATCCAGGAACAGACCTATGGCTGCACCAGATTCAAATACAACAGGAGCATCATCTTTCTTCCATTTCTTAAATAGATTTTGTTGTAGGAATGCCTCATGAAAATGAAGCTTCCTTTGTCCAGAAAATACATTTGGTACAGTCGGTGCCGGCCTATATTCTTCTTTATAATAATTTGTAACCTTATCGGCATTATCGATTGCCTCTGGATAGGTTACAAAGCCGCACGTCATACATATACACATTCCATGTTTTTGTGATGTGTATTCATCTACATTCTGCCAGTCTTCTTTAGAACATATTGTACATTTAGCCATTTAATCACCCCATTGCTAAAACGATACGTTGGAATGCGGCAGGCGTTGCCCCATGTATCGTGTCTCTAAATACTTGATTATTCCATCGTCTATCTTGAACTAAAGTAAAATGCTTCTCTACGATATTAGCGCCATATACTTCTATCGCCTTAAGGCAATTATCTATACCCATTGTATGGTCGCTATAACCCACCTCATCCCTAGAGAGCATAATCTTTAATTCAGAAATTCTTCTTAGATTTGGTCTTTGTGTTAAGTAATCCGTGACGTGTAGAATATTCGCTTTCTTGAATGGTTGAATAATAACGTTATTAGGAACAGAGATAATCACGTTATCGTGATCATGAAACTCTGTGGCTTTACCCGCTCTAGTTTGTGCTCCTGTAATCTTATGCCACGTCTGTTTTGTTTTAAGAGATTCAAATCTATCGGAGAATATAGAAAAGAATAAATCGTTTTTTAAATCCCGCGTGTAATCGATAAGGTCGATATAATCCTGTAGGGTAAATTGACAGGCCTCATAGAAGCTTGTGGGCATAGAGCCCGTCTTCATATCTCTAGCTAAAAAGGCTTGAGACTTAATTAAATCCGCACCCGAATCATTCGCTGCCCTGATAAGTGTTTTAGCCTCTTCTATAGAGCCAAAGTGATTTAGACCTATTTCTGCGATAACCATTAATAACTCTTATCCCTTAAAATGCGATTGATCATTTCATCGCGCCTTCGTTTATTATCCCGCTGGTCTAAATGGTCTCTGGCTTTAGTGGGATCATCACAAGGATTTGGGTCTTTCTCTTTTAATACCCGCCGTATTGTGTTCTCGACGCTTCTCTGTAAACGAATAAAGAAAAGCTGTAGCTTCTCTGTATTCATTTTTTTCTTAACCAAATCATCCATCCCAGCCTGAACACCATACAGCATAGCGAATAGGCCGTCTAAATCTTTCTCCTGATATCGTCTAGTTAGCCATCTATTCCAACGCTTAGAATCCGCATTAGAATAAAGCTCTAGAATATCAATGGCAGGGTATTTGCGCTCTCCGTATCGCATTCTTTATCTTCTCCCGCTCTTTATGATTCGTTCGGGACATAGAGCCCTCTGTGTGTCGATAAAAAAACGTGGGTCTATCTAAATATCCAACCTTCAACTTTGCCTCTAGACGCGTCCACAAATCAAATGAATCGTGATGCCTTAACCCCTCTGTGAATTTAATAAAGTTTAAGGCTCTAGTATTAAAGAGAGCACCACCTGCATGATGCATAACACGGCCATGGGTAACAGTATCAAAGCTGCCATCATAATAGCTCGGATAAACCACATTATATTTACCACCTTTCGCCATCTCTAACATTTCACTTAAAATCGTACCTCGACAAAAACGATCATCCGCATCCAAGCGAATAATATATTCACCCTTTGCTTTAGAAAGAGCGAAGCTGGAACTATCGGATAATCCTTTATTCTTTTCATTTTGATAAAAGCGTGTTCCTACTTCATTAGAAAATAGTTTCATTTTAGTTGCTGTCGTATCTGTAGAGGCATCGTCGATAAGTATGTATTCATAAGTGGGGAGCTTTTGTTGGAGGTATACACTACTCATGCATTGCTCGATCCACTTTTCTGCATTGTACGCACAGGTATAAACGGTAACATCTGGGAGTTTATTGTTTTGTTTTATAGATGGAAATGTTTCACAAAATCGACAGATTTGATCTATCGTGCAGTGGTCCCCCAGCGCCGAGAAGATGGCCTTTATAGTTACCACATCCTCTGGATAATCCACCAGAAGGCGGGGGGGGTTGTGTGGCGTCTCTAGTGGTACATTTACAGTATTATTAGTAATAGCCCTTATGGCATAACTAATATGCTCTACGTCTTTAAACTGAGAGGCCGCCTCCTGTAGAACACTATTCCTAATTACTTCAAAGCCTGTACCTGGGATAAAATCCGAAGAATAGACATAATCAGCATTAGAATTAAAAAGAATATCAATGAAGCCCGAGATGTCATTTCGATCCACGAATATTTTATCATGGGTAATGCGAACAACGGCATCTAAATTATGCTCCCTAGCTACCCACGCCATTCTTGCTAACGGATCACTACCATGCCCAGATACTATTTTTATAGACATGGTATTTAAATCAGCCGAATAGGAGACCCACTCCTCTTCAGGTACGGCTATAAATACGGGATATACCCCTCCTACCCTTTGAATTAAATGCTCTAGTAAAGGCTTCCTATTAAATTCAACAAAAGGTTTATCAGGTATTCTAGAGCTACTACGCCTAGAACAAATAACGATGCCTACATTTGCCATACTTTCACCCCGTGTTGCTCGAACAACTGTTTATTATAAATATTTTTAATATCAAATAAATGAGGTACACCCTTCGAGAGCATTCTAAAAGTAGAGACTGGAATATTTACAAAACATTCATGTTTTACAGCTATGATTATAGAATCAAATGTACCTAGGGAATTAAGAGGGACGGCTGTGCCCTCCCCAACTATCGGATCGTAACCCACTACACAAGCGCCATTGCTACGTAGAATATCTAGAATCTCAAACGACTGGCTATTTCTTGTGTCTTTACAATTCTCTTTAAAACTTAAACCCAATACTAATATCGTCGCATCTTTAAGGGGCACCTTTCGTTGCCAAAGATTTTGCATAACCTTTTCCGTTATCAATTTTGGCACGTTTGAATTTACATAACGAGAAGCGGCCATGAGGCGAGAATCAGAGCCTACCCTCCCAGCAACATGAATAAAATAATACGGGTCTACAGGTATACAGTGACCGCCCACAAGACCAGGCTCAAAGGGAATGAAATTCCATTTTGTATTAGCCGCGGCCAATACTTCAGACGTCTCAAGATTCAACTTCCCGCATAGCTCGGCTACCTCATTCATAAAAGCTATATTCACATCTCTCTGGCAATTCTCTATGAGTTTAGCCATCTCTGCGGTTTCAATATTAGAGACAGCCCAGACCTTAGCTCCCTTAAGAATAGGGGTATAGATTTTCCCTACACGTATAGCTATCTCTGCGTTTTGCCCTGATACTATTTTGTCTATTTTGTCAACGGTATGTCGAGTATCGCCTGGATTTATTCTCTCAGGGGAATACCCCACACTAAATTCATCAGGGGATTTTAAATTGCTAAATTTCTCTAAGATAGGAATACAGACCTGGGTAATGGTTCCTGGATATACGGTTGATTCATATACGACTAAATCACCTGCTTTTAATACCCTCCCCACCGCTGCGGAGGCTTTCTCTAGACAATCTAAATCGGGGTGAATAGAGCCAGCTAAAATGGGAGTTGGGACAGCGATAATGTACACGTCTGAATTACATTTACTAAGGTCAGTATTAAAATTAATTCTCCCAAACTCATGAGCCTCTTCATTTCTGTCGAATCCATTTTTTAACTCATCTATTCTGGTTTTAGATATATCGTACCCATATACCTCGAAATGATCTGATAAAGCCGCTGCTAAAGGCAGACCAACATACCCCATACCCACAACTGTTATACTGTTATTGTTCATTAGCTGACCCAGTTTGGCCGATATCCGGCGTAAGATTCGAAAGATGAACAATTCTTGCAAGGGTCGTTTTCGAAGGCTTTTCCAGAGAGAAGTGAGCGCCGTAATTGGCGAGCCTCTCCGCTTCTGAAAATATCTCGCATGGTAGTGTCGTTGATATTGCCCAAACACAATTGTTCCGCGATATCTGGGCAGCAAGGAAATGCTCTCCCATCCCAGGAAAATATAAGTCTAACATGCGCTTGTAAACAGGATTGTCTTTTATCTCTTGTCCTATGGCGGTGTTCGAGGGCAGAGACGTCAATACCAACGCGCCCACTAACCATATCACGTATAGAGACCACCGCTTCGGGCCACCGTTGTTGCGCAATGTTAAGGAAATCCTCATCCTTATTTAATGTGGTACGTACTGATTGAATGACAAGGGCTGTTTTACGTCTTTTTGGATAATTATAAAATTTATCTATATTCGCTAATACCGTATCGTAGTTGCCTCCAGCCCTCTGCGTCTCGAATACCTCTTTAATAAAAGAATCGAAACTTACCTTTACTTTCGTTTGGTTACAGAGCCCGTCGAAGATATCATCCCTATCTGTAGGAAACCAAAAGTTGGAGTTTGTTATACGGTCGATAAACGTAGAGCCAGAGGCTAAATCCTTGGCCTTTTTAGTAATTAGCTTGAAGTTGGGATTAAGTGTGCTCTCACCCTTCCAATTCATCTTAAGGCTATTCACTCCAAGATTGGCCGCCTGATTTAAAATTTTATTGGCCGTAGCGGGTGCCATAAATCCCCTAGTAAATGGGAGATTATTAGGATCGGCGTGATAACAATACGCACAGTTAAAAGAACATCGGGAGCTTAGCTCTAAAGATACATCAACGGGTTTACGTATTGGTAAACGTCTTCCGTATCTATATTTAAAACGATAAAGTAGGTATCTAAAATTAGGCGGGAATCTCATAATATTTATCCGCTGTAGTCATCATATGAACGATAACACGCATTTACCTCATACCCCTTTCCATTAATAGCTGTCCACCCGGTACCCTGCATATCTTTGTATACATCATATGCATGTCCACCCGTAGTCATCCAGCAGAATCCGGTTAATGTCTGAATTGCACTACTATCAATAACTCGTGTTGTAGCGAGCATATAATTAGATTGAGGTGGAATAGGAACGCTCCCTTTTAATCCAGCGGTATTCGATGTGCCATATGCTGTGCCGGTATGATGATAATTAAACCATACGGTTTCCCCGTGCATTGTCCATCTCACAAGAAGCGGTGGATTTGCAGAATATCCGGTAATTGTCGGTTGATAATGTCTTACGATACCGTCACTTGATCCATGGTGTACATTATTATACCCATCGGCACGCAATCTCCAATGACTTCCAGATGCGACATAGGTGCAATACATCCAAAAACACGGGGTAACAGAACATAGTGTATTAACGGCGGATGCGGTTCTTATGGCTTCAGCGGAAGTGGTTGCTCCAGTTGAACACCTACTCGCAGGGATTATAGGTCTTGCCGATCCGACGTAATAAGAAAGACCGAATGAACCCACACTATAGTCATATAAATATACTAAATCTAATACGGTAACGCTCATATTGGCGGCTCCACCAATATGCCAATTAGACCCGCTTGATGTAATATCCACATTTGCTGTGATAGTTATTTCAACATATTGACTTGAGCCAGTATTAACCGCAGCGGGGTGCTGATACGCTCTAACAATCCCGTAATTAGTAGTCGATAGGTTTGTACCGTCTTCCTTTTTAATCGTCCAAGTTGTAGTGGTATCTTGAAATACACCTAGACCATACGCGCCCGGTTGCCACATTACATTGTTAAGGCCCTGCCCATTAACCTTTGGGAAATTATTAAAATATCCATTGTTCCACTGCGCATCCGATGCACCTAAATCATAGGTATCTGATGCCGTTGCAATAGTATTAGGATCAAAGGGGAGAATATGTCCTCTAAACATAGTAAAGTTTGTATTTACCTCACTAGCCTTAGCTCTTGTCTTGGCTACGAAATTAAAAAAATCACTCGCAGTTATTGTTTGATTAGCTGGCATTCTATTCCCCTATATCGCAAAGGCTTTAAATTTTGATTCAAAATTATCTAAATTTAATTCAATCGAGTTAAGTTTAAATTCTCTATCGGTAAATAATAAAGTATCACCCTCTGGGTACGACCATATTAAGTCTTCAGCTGATGTTGTCGCATCATCTGCCCAGTCGGCTAAATCCCAACGGCTCGTTAATGCTGCCTCCCCAGAATCATAATTTATCTTTACTAAATCTAAAATATCAAGCTGCGGTACAAACGAAGTTGTAAAATCTAACTCTTCTTGTATAGCGGAGGTTTGCTGAAATATTGTACCCGCTAAATCCTCGGCAGCCGTTAGCGTGGCAATCCAGTAATTCTCAACATCAAATGTTCTATGCCCATAATTCCACGCATCGTTTGTACCCGATACGGCAAACGCCGTTTGTGTTATAGCGGTAGCTCCCGTAGTGGGTTCTTCAGACCACTTAACCTCTACCCTAGAATAATAATCCGAGTATTTACGCTTATAAGTATTAAGGCGCTTAATCGTATGTCCGTATTCGGTATTAAAAAACCCTCTACCGTAAAACGAATACTGAGATGTTGTAGTAGGGCTAGAGCGATCAGCGAATCTAAATGTTCCGTCTCTTAAAATACGAGGAACAAGATTCTCCGCCTCCCCTAGTTTTTCTATGGCATCCCAGACGTTCATTTCTAAAAAATCATTCGCTACAGGATCACCACTAGGCGTGGGTCTAGATGAATTCGGGTCGCTACTAATATCAACGTATTCAATAGAAGAGCTTGTATATTCCCAATACGTAGTGGTGTCTTGAAAGAAAGGCCTGAATATTAGCTCCCCTGCACCGTCTGTCTGGTCTCTTAGAAGCTCTATGAATTGCTTCGCAGTCATACCTCCGCCGGCAGATAGACCATTTAAATTTCTCGTTGCGAAGTCTCTAAAAACTTGAAGTAGGGGTTTAACAGGTAGGACAATCTCGTTGCTATCTGAGATTGGGATGTCTCCCTGAATAACACCAAGAAAAACTGTTGGGTCGGCTGGGAGGTTAGTGTTAGACCATATTCCATTAGACCCAAGGGTTTGATGAGTAAAACCAGCTTGTATGCGTACGAGCGTTCGTTGTTGGCTTGCATATCCATACCAAAAGCTAGCTAAATTATCTTCTGGGTTATAAAGCCCGTTATCGTTTGCGACGGTGAGGTTTAAATCCGAAAATCTCACTCGGCTATATCTCACATCGTCTACACTCTTTTTAATCGATCCCCATTTTTTTACATCCGCAGATAAATCCTGCCAATCGGATTCAAATTTTCCATCCGACGTCTGCCTGCGCTTAATCTCAAACTTTCTAAATACTTTACTCTTAGGCTTTTTAATCTCTGTCTTAATTGTAGGAGTAGGGCTCATGCTGGGCTTGTCTCCATAAGTCTAATCGTCCCCTGAAAACCCGCAGCGGGAGCGTTATCAGAGTATTTGAAAAACTCGAAGGGAGATTTCCATACGCATGGAAATAGCAATTCATCCCATCCACTGGTTGTACCAAATGCGACAAAAATCATCCCTTCGTGTAAATCAAATACCGTCTTTAAATCATCACGAAAAGAACTAGTTATATAATCCAGTTTAATATCTGCCATATGCTTCGTAGCTACGGCTTGAATTCTTGTAGAACCATCCGAGAGTTTATGTATTACCTCTTTACTTAATCTCTGAGGTTTATAATCCTTTGCGGCGGGAATTCTAGGGAAATCAATATGCTCTTCTGTAATAACAAAATACCCTAAAGCCTTTTCGTTATTCGCTTCTATCGTGGCGGTAATATCTAAAGTCACACTCGTACATTGAACAGGAGTGGTCTGCATATAAATAGCCGTGGCGCTATTAGAAGACCAGTCACTCACTGTAGTATCTGCCGTTGTAGTTAAGGCGAAAGTATTTGCAGTGGTCCCGTTATGAAAGAGGGTAAAATCCTTAGCGTTATGGCCCAACATTGCAATGCGGCTCACCGTCGTGGTTTCATCAAAGTTTATCGTTATACTTGAAGTGGTCAAATCACTATTATCACCAGATGTGACATATTGGAACGATACGTCGGGGTCCATCATAAATTCTGCGGTCTCTGTATTAGACCCCACTACAATAGATGTTGTTGTGAGGATATAGTTAGCTTTTAATAATTCCACTAGATAATCCCTCTATCGAAAGCGACCGATTCATTCGATTGTCTCAATCGGAATAACTCTAAATCAAGAGTTTTGGCCCATTCTTTCGCTTGATTCTCATCACCCAAAAATCCGCCCTGTACCTCTAGATTAATGGTCGTGCCCACGTTCGCACCACCCTCATCTAAGGGAATAACGGCCTCGTCACGGCCTCCCTCGCCCACGATGGCAGGTACCCCACCAGGGGTAGCCTTAACAATGCCTCCTTCGGCCAATTTCACGCCCGCTGCCGCTGCCGCTTGCTCTGCGCCAAAAGCTATCGTTGCTGCAGCCATGGGAAAACCTAATACCGGACCCCCGATACGTGTACCAAATTTCATCGCTTCTGTAGCATTCTCCGCTGTGTTTACGGTAATCTGTGCCAAGGACGCGGCTTTACCCACCGCAGCAATTTCCTTCATTTTTGATTGCTGTAGGGAGCTAAGATTTCCCAGATTCGATTGATTGTCTTTAAGAACCTTCAGGCCGGTTTTATTCATCACATCGGCCACGGCAGCTTCGTTATTCTTCTTATCAGTGAGGGCCTTATCTTCTATAGCTTTTCTTTTGTCCATCTCTTCTTGAAGAATGGCGTTCCTCTTAGCCTGTTCCTCTTGCATCGCAGCGGTTTTATTCTCTTGTCTCTCTTGCTCCTTTTCATCAAATAAACGATCAAGCTCAGCCATTTCTTTAGCTCGATCCTCTACGGCTTGACCAATCTCATCAAAAGCCTTTCCTGTAGCATCTCCTATTTCAGTGAGCGCAGCCTTAAATTCACCACTTGCGATATTAGATACAAATGTGGCTATTTCCATGAATCCGGCTTTTAAAATAGAAAAAACAATTTGTGAGGTGAGCTTTAAGCCAACAAATCCTCTAGCCAAGAAAGCAACGGCAGAATTCAATCCCCTAATAAACCCGTCGTTTTCCTGTAAATTAACAGCAAGACTTGTGAGTTGTTTTGTAAAAAAACCAATAACAGGAGCAAGGGCCTTTCCTATAACCTCGAATAAATCTCCAAAGGCATTAGAGAATTGTTCTAAAGAGCCAAGACCCTGGGCTGCCGCAGCGGCCTGGCCTCCAAATTGACCGGATAATCCCTTGGTAATAGCAGCGAGCTTTTCAGATTTAGTCGCGCTTGTATCAATCTGAATTCCATAGCGAGTGAGGGCGTTTGTCTGGCTACCGATACTCTGGCCAACTAATCGAGAAGCGGTCTTTAAATCCACTTTCATCGCAGCGGCGAAATCAAGTGTCGCTTGGGTTAATTCTTTCGTTATCTTCTCTTGACCTAAATAGGATTGTAATTGTGCTTGAGCGGAAATAATTGCCTCATCCCCAAAAGTAGTGGTCTTTTGAAGATCAGAAGCCATATTTTGATATTCTTTAGATAGCTCTTTTGTATAGACGCCTTGCTGTATTAGTGACTGGTTTAATTTATTTACTGATAATTCTTGTTCTTTATACGCAGCAACGGCCTTTACGCCAATGGCCGTCAATCCGGCAAATGCTACGGCGGCAGCTTTACCTAATTTATTTAAGGCGGCCCGCGTCTTCTCTATAGTCTTTTCACCCTTTGTCTTTAGATTAAGTAAAAGGGTTGCTTCTTTTTTGGCCATTATGCTACCTCGCTGTGGATAATCTGGGCTATAATTTGGGCCTCTGCGTCTGTACCACTAAGCCCTCCATTAATTCTAACATTTACCGTCTGCGCTATTTTTATATTATCGGGTATAGGTGTAGTTAATTCCCCACCCATAACCATTCCGCCTTGAGCCATCTTAGCACCCAATACATTAGCGACTTGCTCCGCAGCAAAGGCGATAATGGCTATTACAGCAATCGTAGCTAAAAAAGCACCGATAAGAAAAAACCCACTAAACCAAGCAAAGGTATTGCGTATGGCCTCTGCGGTATTAATAGCAATAATCCCAAGAGCGGCAACTTTACCCACGGCTAATAGAGCGGCGCTTTTAGAGGCTTGCATTTGAGAGAAAGAGGTGAGTATCTTCTCTGTCGATTTTACCTGAGTATTTAATACGGCCTCTTGCTGTATAGCTTGGCCCTCTGCCAAACTCTCTCTTGTTTTATTAAATTCCTTTTCTTGCTTTGATTTAAGTTTAACGGTCTTAGCAAATCGTTCTGTATTCTTAGCTGCGGCAGCTGCTATTTTATCATTCTGTCTAGATACTTCCCTGGCCTCTACAATCTCCCCAACCTCTTCTAGGACCTGTCTCTTTCTATCTACAACAATCTTAAGATTAGCATCTATGCCGGTCTTCATTGATTCGGCGGCTTTTCTAAATCTCCCCTTAATTAAATCTCCGAATACAGAATACCCAGTTGCTATGGAATTACCTATAGCCTCAGATATTCCCACAACCAGGTTTTTAAAAATCATGGCTCCCGCAGCCATAGCATCTACAATATTTGCAAGTGTACGAGTAAAAGTGGTGCTTTCTTGAAGGGCTATAGTTGCTGCGGTTAATTGCTTAGTAAAAAATATAATGGCCGGAGCTAAACCCTTGCCTATAGCCTCCATTACGTTACCAAAAGCATTTCTCATTTGCTTAAGGCCGCCCAATCCTTGGGCTTGAGCTTCCGCTTGACCGCCAAATTTATTTCCCAGACCCGCCACAACGGCAGCTAATTTTTCTTCTTTACTTGCTGTAGCGTCTATCTGAATTCCGTATCTAGATAAAGCATTTGTGCTAGAGCCTATAGATTGCCCAACCAATCTTGCAGCCGTTTTTAAATCCACATTCATTCCGGCAGCGAAATCTAAAATCGATTGCGTTAGCTCTTCACTCACCTCCGTATTACCAATGAATTGCTGTACCTGAGATTGCGCCTCCATTATTTGCTCATCGGCAAACGTGGTACGCTGGGATAAGGCTTTAGCCTGTTCCTGGTATCGTTGAGATAATTCCTTAGTATAAATCCCAACGTTGATAAGAGATTGATTTAGAGAATTGGTTACACGCTCTTGGTTTTTAAACGAGGCAACGGCTTTAACGCCTATGGCAACGGCTGCCGCGCCAATTACGGCTATTGGCGCAGCAAGGGATTTCATGATGGGTAGAAGGCGGTTTAAAGAGCGGGGAATGAATTTAAACGCTCCCGATTTATCCTTGTCAAATACTACGTTGTATTCGGCCTGTTTTTTTATATCCGCCATTCTATTTCCTAGAAATCACTATAGGCTTTTGGTTTTTTCTTGCCTTTTCTAGCTCTTTAGCTTCTCGCTTCGTCCCTTGCTCGGCAACGAAAAGAGTAAAAGAAAAACCTAATGGGTCTAGGTTGAGTATTTCGGTGGGTAGGACCCCATAGCGTTTAGCTATGAAGTCAAATTCTGAAGCCCTGTCTGGCGAGAGATAAGTGACTGGAATTTTTTTTTACCGTATGTAATCTCCATTATCTTCAAATACAATTCATTCGCTAAATCCCAATCCGTAAATAAATTCTGTACGAATATCCCTTCACCATCTTTCTTTCTGCATAATTTAGGCTCAACTACACCCGCCATAAATACATCAACGTAATGCTCTTTTACCTTCTCTACATTCTGATTAAGTTTTTGTATCTGGTCTTTCTGTCCTTTTGTCTTGTACGTATCGTAATGCATCTGAACGGCCTTAGTGCCCGCCACATAATCCATGGGATTGATCCGTCTTAATTTAAAGAATATCCCGTGAATTTTTACCTTGTGGATCGCGCCTAAATGACCGTCCAGTGTTTTTCGTTTAGTAAAAGGCCACATTATGCATAGCTTGACGTGGTATTTGTAACGATCGCCTGCATGGCATATCCGGTTGCGGAACTACAATCACGCAGTACGTGGAATTCCACATCACTAGTTAATACTTCGTTGGGACCATTAATCACGGGATCGCCTGCGTTGGAAATATAAACCTTTGGGAAATTAAATTTAATTCCCGGCCTTGCAACCGAACCACTAATGGTATTACGACCCTGAAATTCAAGCTGCATCGATAATTGACTTGCATCAATCATCGCATCGAAAGCCGCTGTCGTATTAAAACGAATGGTCGCTTTCATATTAAACTGAGCTATTCCAAGAGGGAGTAATTCCTTTACTGCACTACCAATGCGTCCGGCTGCCGCATCTGTTTTAAGGTTATTATTCCATCCCCATTCAACGCTCTGTACGTGCCAGTATGAGCTTGAGGTGAGAGAGGCAAAAGAGCCCTCTACCGATACCCTACCGCTTTCAAAGCTAAGTGGGTCTGCGCAGGTAACGGTTAATGCGCTCGATACATCGTTAGATGTTTTAGTGGAATCTAGACCGACGAAATTCACATCCACCTGTAGAGGCTCATCAATATTAGCCGCGAAAGAAATATCGTTTACCTTCACACCGTCATATTCGAATACCTGTCCAGTTGTTGCAGGACCTTTTCTCACGTTGATACAGAGAGATGGGAATGATTGCTCAACATCACCGATAGCTACGGTATGCTCGAAAGCACCACCACCAACGGTTTCACCAGTCGCCGTGGCCGATGTAACCGTACCAATCATCGCATTATGCAAAATATAATTACATGCCGGTGAACAGGGCAGGAAATAAAACGATGCAGGCCCGGCAACGTTTTTAGTTTGCTGAATACGTTTCGAGTATGTTCGAGACGTTTCGATCTGTTCTAGAATCTTATTCTCTTGTGTAGTGACAAGACCAAACGACAGTACGTCCATTCCAGCCGTACAGGTATTGTATTCCCCAGAGGTGGTTTCTCTACCAATTGCCACATATGATAGCCCACCCAGTAAAGCGGTATCTCCTATTGCCATTGTAAACCCCTTTCCTAGCTCACTGAGCTAAGATATGCGTTATTATGATCCCAAGCCAACTCTTCGACTTCTTTAGTTATCGACTTAAGTTGCCTATCTAAAATTCTCTTAAGCTTAATCTTATCACGCACCCTATCGGCGTCCTCTGGTTTATATGAATATTGCATTTGTTCGGATAAATTCCCGCTCGAATTAAGAACCAATACAGTCTCTTTTGTGCATTGCACTACCGGTAAAGCAAATGCGTTTACATAATCCGTCAACCATCGGCCTGAAAAGATTAAGTTATTAGAGCTACAGACCATTGTACCCTTACCATCGTACATATAGCCGTGTCTCATGTAATTATGCTTCCCTCCGCCATCAGGGTCAAAAGCGTAGTAATGCCCATTTAAAGGCCACGAATAGTCAAATCCTATAAGCAGAATCTTATCGTAGCCGAAGTAGTTTCGGCGTCCCTCGTTGTCGCTTTGAGTTAAAAGAATAACCAGAGAATTACTGACGTTTGTTCCGGCGGGCACGACGTTGGTTTCAGGGCATCCAGAAATTGCACAAAACTCTTTCTCGCTCTGTAAAACATCCTTAACGACAAAAAAGTATTTGTTCTTCCAATTTCCATTAGCAATCCATTTGGGGTTAGCACAAATATTAGATATTAAAATAATATCAGATAATTTGTCCTTCCATGGATGCATATACTTTTCGTAAGAAACATTTGCGTCACATACTAAACAATAGGTGGGTATAATGTCGTGATCGAGTAATATTCCTAAGGCCTTATCACAACAAATAATATCTACATTCCCCTGATAAGCCTTGATAACGTTTATTTCTTTCTCCATGCTTTGGCCCATGGCTACACAGAGAACGGCTTTACCTATGCCTATATTCTCGAAATCAGTAAAAGATTGTTGTGGAAATTTAGAGTTAATCTTAGCGTGTTCACGCCATTGAGGAGCCCACTGTTTATAGGCCGCTTCGCTTTGTGCCCTTATCTCTTCTTTAGATAGCATCCATACACCCCGTTAATAAAATACCGTACACTGAACGTTCATTATTCCTACACGAAGGTTCGCCCCCTCGTCTAGAGCGATATTATGATATTGAACAACCGTGGGTTGATGCCATGTAACAGAATCACTAAGGGTTACATCCTCGGCTAATATGGCTTCGATATTCATCATGAGGTTTTCACAATCCTCATCGGACAAATCCTCATCCACATCCTCAAAAATACTATTCCATACCCCACCGATAATCTGCATATTAACGGTGCCCATTCGTTTACCGTATTCATTACTTGTGGCTATTACTTCGGTATCTGTAATTTTATCCCCTATGTGAATAGAGACGTATGGGTACCATGTAGCTTGAATAGGAATTCTTGTGGAATTAGTTTTTACAATTCTCTGTACACGGGTGGGGAGATTATCAGACAGATCATTTGATGATGAGGTAGTATTAGCGCTCTGTAATTTCGTCTGTACCTGTTCTTTAATATCATTTAAATCGACTACAGCCATTTAAAAACCATATCTAGAATCTATATATGCCTCTACCTGAAGCCTATTCGCATCGGTTAATGTTGTTTGATAAAAAATCATTTCGGCAATATCCCCATTTAGATGAATAGATGGGTCACTACCGCCTTTATACCCACCAATAATTGAATGCTGTCCTATTCCACCGCTTGTAGACACAGGATTAGCACCAAGCGAGCCGTCTATATATACGCTATAACTAGTTATCGTGCCTGGCGCTACACCGTCACATCTGTGATTAATTCTATGCCATGTTGTTCCGAATGGTGTAGAGGGTGCAACATAATGCCGCTTAAACGGATTACCAGCAAACCACAAATAAGCATTGTCTGACATCTGGCATTGGGCACCGAAATTTACACCCTGATATTTTAGAGAGTGAACAGTGTCTTGTGTGGTATCGTCTTTCTTAATAATGATCCAATAATCCCAACCATTACTATCATTCAAATAAACATCCGACCCACTAAGGGTTAAGACACAAGAGCTATCAGAAAAGGAAATTACGTCTTCCCCATTCAGTGCACCGGCATTAACCGTTGGCTGGGCTAATCCAGGTACAGCATGATAATTATTGCCGCTCTTATCGTTGATCTGAGTAATATTCGATCCACTCGCATTTACATCATCACCACGATACCAGAAAAGAAGTTTGGCAATATCTGTAGGAACAAAACCGGCTGGGGTAACGGCATTAGAGGCCGAAGAGGCTGGACCTGTCCCAATGGCGTTAGTTGCTGTAACGGTAAAGGTGTAGCTCGTTCCGTTTGTTAACCCCGTAACAGTAATGGGAGAAGCTGCACCAGAGGCAGTGATACCCCCAGGGCTTGATGTGACTTCGTAGCTCGTAATAGCTGAGCCACCATTATCAACTGGTGGAGTAAAGGTTATAGTTGCTTCCTTATTGCCACCGACAGCAACAACATTCGTAGGAGCACCAGGGACAGTTAATCCGGATGGTAAAGTATAATAGGCAGAGCATTGGAGGGTTAATATACCCGTTCGTACATGCACACCCTCTTCTAATCCAACGTTATGATAAGTTACCCCTACTGGCATATGCCAATCAACCGAACCGTTAAGTGTTCTATTCTCTCTTAATACCTCCTCGATATTCTCCATTAACTTTTCACATTCCTCATCCGCGGGGTCTACTTCGTTATCAGTAATAGCCGTGCTCCATACGGTACCGATAACCTGAATATTCACATTAGCTTTTCTAAAAGTTTTATTCTGATTAAGATGAGAGACTGGCAATTCAATTTGATTTGATTCTACAAAATTCGTTACATATGGATGTATAGATGCCTGTACAGGAATACGAGCGGGATTAATCTTTAATACTTTTTGAATTCTAGTATCTAGGCTTCCCGATAAATCGGTAGAGGCGGTAATAGTATTGGCCTCTTGAAGTATCGTTTGAATTTGCTCTTTAAGATTATTTAAATCAAATTTCGCCATTATAGCTTTGTTACAAAATTAAGTGTTATAAGGGCAACCTCTTCAAACGCATGGTCCGATATCCACATAAACGGTCGAGCCGGTAAATTCTTAGAGGGGTCTCCCTCATCATGCTGTGCTGAATACGGAGCGGCGTTAAACCACATCACTCCCGAGCCTGATTTCTTAGGCTTCCCAGGATAAATACTACGCTTCATATGCCCTGTATCTTGAAGTAAAAGATTACCAGCTTTCCCCCGACTGGCCATGTTTTTCGCATATGCATCAGACCAGGCTGCCCAGGTAGTGTTACCTATAGAGCCGCCCGTCTTCCCAGGGGGAGCTTTCTCGAAATGTTCGTTTATGTCTCTTAATACGCGGGGAGTAATTGCGTTGATATATTCGGAGGAAATATTACCTATCTGCTTGGCATTACCGGCGAGACGCTTCATAGCGCGCCGTAATTTCTTGTCCTTTACTTCTATTGTGGCAGCCATTAATCACGTTCGTCTGAAATATCATCTAGTTTATCTGAATCCACTGCCCATACCAAAGGATCATCCTCTGCAAACGTATCTGTATAATCTTCGGTATTGCTTAAAACCCTATATGAAGTATTTGCCATATCGTCGATAACTGAGCCAAGAGTGTCGGTAACGTCCATCTTGTAATCAGCTACCATTTTAAGATTCTCAATCGTGGGCTCGATTAATTTATCCCCACGAGTGAGGGACATATCCCCTGCCCCGCCTCTAGATAAATGATGCCACGTATAACCCTCAGAGAGCCGTTGACACCACGTACGCACTAGAGGCGGAACAGAGGTACTAGTCTGGAAATAGTTACTAGAAAGATCGTACCGTTTAGAGAGATATTTATTTATCTCCGCTTCGGCTTGTTCAATCATTACGGTCGCTAAAGAAGAGGTGAGCGTATTAAACGTCACTCCCACCATTAGCGTTTCCAACGTAGTCGTGGTGCAATATGTTCCCATTATTTTCTCGGGTCTCCGAATTTACCGATGCTTTTATAATGCTCGATAATTTCGCCACACCTATTGATGCGCCCTACATATGCCGTATGGACGTTGCCATTACTCATAAGTCTGCGCAACACAGCCTTGCCGCCAAGTCTATCGTGCTTGTTTGGGCGTAGTTCCAACCAAGTATCGACAAGATTAATAGAATCTTTTCTCTCGGCATCTTGTTTAATTAGTTTTGTTTTGTGTTTATGGTGCGGCGTAACTTCAGACGCCTTTTTATCGCTTTTTCTCATACCAGGCTTTCCTTCAGTTTAAGTAGGCAGGGACGCGGCACGGGGTGATGTGTCGCAACCGCATCCCCGCCAATCGATAGTTTACCCTATATGGGGTATTAACATACCCACATATAACTAGGCCAGAATATCTCTAATGAGAAATCCGGATAGCGATGCTACCACTCTGGCTTGATATTCCATGTTCACTTCGATCCACTCGCCTTCGCGGGCTTCGTCTCTGTAGCGCTTCACCATGGGCATTTGATTTCTGAACACATACCCAGAAGAAGGCTTCTTCGGCGCTGCCGCTGCGGGTTTGTAACCGAGAAACATATTATCTCCGTAGAAGCTGGAGAAGGTCGAGGTTGCTCCGAGAGCGCTCGTATCGTACCCAGCTGCGGGGATTAATAGTTCATTAAGCTCGAACATTGCCGCGACTTTTCTCGTATCAACTTCGGCGGTCGTATATTTCAACCGATCGAGAATTGACACGTGATTCTTCACAGCAACCCAGCCATCTCTCGGGAGAATGCCGAAATTAGGCTTGAAACCGCCATTCAGAATGACTTCGGACGAACCGGTCATCACTACAGGAACAGGGTCACTAACGGTCGTATTTGCGTTCCACGCGTTTGCGGCTGCGAGCGAAACGTTCAGTGACCAGTTAGTTGTGGTGAAAAGTTGAGCAACATCTAGCTCTAGCCTGGTGAGAATCTTTTGTGTCAAATCTTCTGTCGTATCGACGCGAAGATCGGAGAGATCATAATTCTCAGCCTGTCTGTCGGTCACGATCTCTCGAAGAGAATGGCGAACCAAAAGATAGCTAGCATTGCTTACTTCAAAGTGGTGCTCACGGGCCACAGCGCCATCGGCTCTCTGGCTCTCGGGTACCCTCATATTCCTGTCAAAGATTCGGAACAGGTCCGATTCTTTCTTGACGGGAACCTCGGGAAACACCTTCATTCCGATCAATTCATCTTGCTGATAACGAATCGAAACGTTTGAAAGGAGTTGATCGACATGCAGTTGATTACGTAATGGGGACATTGTTTACTCCTTTCTTTATCTGCCAGGTTGAATTAAAACGCGAGCAACTGTTCCAGTCGCGGCTACGTCTGCGCCTATAAGAACGCCGACATATGCTGCCTGAATTGTGCTAGCGAGGGTTGTTAAATATGCAAAGGGAATTCCGCGTCCAGAGCTATCAGCGGCAACTGCTTCTCCAGATGTGCAAGTATCATTAAAATATAGCTGTGCAATTTCCCCAGCGGTTTTAACCGGAATGGTTCCGGTCGTATCTTTAACCGTATCCGTTGTGATCCCGATGATCAGTGCCGATGTTGTATCTGGGTATTCAACCATTTCGGCAGTACCCGTGACACAAGACACACAACGATATGCGGCCAAGGTTGTTGCAACCTTAAATCCATGTACCATGTTGGTCTCCTTTGTTTATAAAAATGCGTACGCCTAGGATTTCTTAAGCATAGCCTTCGTGGCCTGCCCGAATGTTAACCCCTTTTCTTTAGCGTATGCGCTTACCTTCTCAATAAGGTCCTTTTCGTCCTCAGCATTCTTTTTGCCTGCCTCGGAATTTTCATCTAAATTAACCTCGGCGGCTTTTTTGAGCTGTAGGATTTCTTTTAAGAGACCTTCCTTTGAAAACTCTTTCTCTTCCTTTTCAATTTTAATTGAATAAGATTTTTTCTCATCATCGAGAAGCTCTTTCACATAGGGCTTCATGGCCTTTGTGATAAGTTGTTCAGATAGCAAGCTAGCAACAGATGCTTCAATGTCTTTTTCTTTGATCTGTTTGCGAAGGGCTTCATTATCCTCAGAAAGTTTTTTAACCTCTGCCACATGTTCTGTATTCTCTTTCTTGGCTTCGGCTTCTTTCATTTCCTCCTCCTTCTCGTTTTTCTTCTCAAGAGCCTTTTTAAGTTTTTCACATTCGGCTTTTAAAGACGCTACTTGAGCTTTGAGGGCTTCCACGGTGCCCTGTTCGTTCTCTAATGCTTTTTCCATTTTTTCTTTATTCTCTTCTGGCATCTCTGCCCCCTTATTATTGGAGTTTTGATTGAGTTTAAGTGTGTAATAGCGTGTTTCGCCTTTAAAGCTAAAACGATCACTAATACGTTGTAAATTGGTTACCGCTGGTAAATCCGCACCTAATAGAGCAACGGCGCTTAGGACCCTTTTATACGGGTTACCATCTACCTCAGCATTCCAGTGAATTTCTGCCGATACTGTATCGTAGGCTTTATTCTTAATAACCTCAAATACCTTTTTAGGGATATCGACTAAATCAGCAACTAGCTTCTGCCCAATACGGCGGAGATTAGAAATCCATCCCGCTGCGGGTAATCCGTCTTGCTGCAATATGGTTTGATTTGCATCGTGTCCAAGCTTCAGGGGAGGCCGCCAAGATTTTGACGTCTCATTAAAAGCCTTGACCATAATATCAAGGTCTTTCTCAGTGTATTTATCCCCGTTCCATTCTCCAACGGCGAAGACTTCTACGCCTTCAATATTTTGTAGCTCTGGCATATATTTACCTCTTGGGAAATCCCTTCCCCTTATTCTCCTCGATAAATGAGTTTATATCCTGTTTACCGACCTTTTTATCTGGTGTGAATTCTTCGAAAACTGTTATAGGAACCAATACGCTGCGACAATTAAAATGCATGGGGGGTACGGGCTCGGTGCCGTTCTTAAAGATTTTACCGTGTAGTCCTCTACAGATATCCGTGGTCCTATCATCAAGTATAGCAGAATATTGATAAGCTGCGACCATGCCGGTCTCGTTAAAAAAGGCCTGCCTACCCCTGTTAATCACATCCGTATGTGCGGTACGGGCATATCGTTCTATAGAATTCTGTGCAGCCTTTTTACCGTCCTCTTCTAATACGTCAATTACATGAGAAAGGGGTTTGCCATCTCTAATGGCTTGCCGCATTTCTTGCTTTGCTTTTTTAGACACGTTGTAGGCCCAATCTCCAACAAACTCGAACGTCTGTGAATCTAAAAACTCTAGGAATTTATCATCCGGTAATGGTGTGGCGAAATTGCTCTTGAGTAATTCCTTTTGTCCTAGTATCTGTCCATCTTTGTATGCACCGCGGAGATTCTTCTTAAGCATCTGCTTTAATTCCTTAAGATGCTTCAAGGAGATGGTCTCCAATTTCTCTGCGTTCTGTGTCTGGAGAATTCTCTTTCTCTCTAGTTGATCGAATAGGTCCTCATAAATCTTATTTACTATAGGTGCCGCTTCAGCTAAGAGCCTTTCTCTAAAGCTCTCCATATTATTCTTAATCGCTTTGAAATCTGTCTTATTACTAAAGTCTCCCTTAGCGGGAGCATAAACGGAGGCAAAGGTTTCAACTTTATCCACAGGCTTATCCACAACCTGTGGATTCTCTTTTTCTTTAAACGGCATTGGAGGCGTTGAGGGTTGAGGCTCAAGTATCTCAACATCTCCAGTGGGAAATCCCACTAGCTCTCTAAGTCTATTAATCTCTTGCTCCGTAGGCTTATAAAGCTTTCCTTTCATCGCCTCAATCCAAAGCTTCGCTAGTTCAACTGCCTTTTCATCACTAATCGAATTAAGTTTGAATTTAGGATAATTTGGAACAAACCCATGATTCGCTACCACAATAGGCCACACAATATGCTTATTAATCATGGATTCTAATGTGCTGCGTCGACGCTCTACGTGCTTAAAGAGAATATCCATCTGGTCTTTACCAAGAGCGTACGAGCCGCCCGATGTCTCATCCCCCTGAAAGCCCAGTAGGTCTGGGATTAACAAGCTACGTCCAATAAACATATTGAATATATTAATGCCCTTGGTAAAAGCTTCACCCTTGTCATTAGTCTGTAGGAAATCAATCTCAATATCCTTGGGAATGGTTAGGGCAGTCTTTACCTGAAGCTTCTTAATCGCATCATGAATATCATTTACGGCGCTCTGCGGCGCGTTTTTATCATACTTAGCTACGGGCGTAGGTGATGCGGCCTTTTCGATAAAAATTCCGTAGTATCGAATTATCTGTGTTTTTACGAACCACGCAGTATAAGCAGCCCTTAAATCCGATAGCCCATAGGGATTTCCCCAACCAGGATTGTTGACATAGTGTATCAAGCTCTTGGGGTTAATATCGAAATTACCCATTACGCCTTGCTGTTGATACTTAACAACGTTCCCTTGCCTATCCGTATGAAGCAACCATGTAGAGGGGTGTCTTGTCTTAATATACTTTAGTGTTAGAGCGCCATCTGGCCGATATTTAAAGACTTTCTCAGATACACTAAAGCCATAATTATAAGCGGAGATAATCTCTTCCAACTGATCATCAAACGGTAATTCCGTATCTTCAGATAATGCCCGTTCGATATCCTCTTGAATAATCTGGTGCTGTTCATCGTCCTCCTCGGAAATGACCGACCAGCCTGTTCCAACCACTAAGTCTCGTTTGATTGATGCGCAGACAGATACCTGATCGTCTTTAAGCATCTCATCGTAATAGTAGTAGTCGTTTCGTTTTTGAAATAAATCGTCTGGGTTATAGGGAGCGAATTGAGAATCTGGAAAGTATGCAGAATCCGCTTCCGTTCGCTCCTTCATGTTTGGAAACATATCAGCAATTAAATTCTGATTAGAATCCGTAGGTGGTTTAGCTTCAGGTTTTTGATATTTTTTTTTGGCTGGCATAGTTAGATAAGGATTTTCTCTTTTATCTTCTCATATAATTGGCTCACAGAACACTCTAAGCACATTTGAATGGCTATTGCCGTTGCCATAATACAATCATCATGCTTACCAGGAGCCGCCTGAGCTTTTCCGTTTATATCCACAAACGTCAAACACTCTTGGAGGGTATTTCTATCGAGAAGCGTTACGGTCTGATTTTCCACCCCGTCAACGAAAGTATCAAGCATAATAGGACGCGTGACCCTATCTGTCACCCATCCATATCGACCGTCCTTATGCCGATAAAGATTCTCATACCTGATGTGCTCATCTAATTCCAGTATTACTGCATGCCCATGATTATTCCTTTCCACCCCTACTAAGGGCCATGGTTTACCCTTTTCGTGATACAGAGCACACGATTCATAAATATGGTGAGCGAAATCGTGAGGCCTTTCCTGGCATCTTAATATCGCGGCTTGCTCTTTTGTCACGTTATCAATAAAGCTCGCAACCGAAAAATCCTGCCCCACCCCTTCAGAGGTATCTACTCCCACGACATAGGTATGCGAGGGATCGTATTGTCGCATTATTGTAAGCCCATTCTTATCTTCAATTGGAACGGGGAGATTATTAAGAAATCCCTGAATCTTAATAAGATCCATTACGGATTGACCACTTGTTAGGAAGCAGCTTGTGGGGTCTTCGGGGTATTCCTGAAAAAACAAACCCTTTAGGTCGTTTATTTTAGAGCGCCTAAAGGCTATCTGTTCATCGGTTAATGCGTGACCATATTGCTTTAGAGCGTATCGTTCTAGGGCTCGCTCCTCCGGTGTCCATACCAACGGTCTAGTGGGAATTTTGTATTCATGGAATAAATACCAAGGGAAGAAGAAATGATCCCACTCCTGATTTACATCGTTCCACACATCATAGAACCACCCCCCTATTCCATTCGGTGTGGTCTCTGCGCTTATTTTACCGTGTAAAGGGACACACTCCATTGTGGCTTTAATACGGTTTTCATCTTTAATAAAATGAGCTTCTGAAATATGAAGCCTCTGTATAGTGTCCCCCCGAGATTCTAAATCACAATAGATACGGGAATTAATCTCAGGGAAGAATAACTCGTATTTAGAGCCACCACCCCTATCTAGTTTTGGTTTGAATGTGGGGTGTAGAGCGTCGTATGCCCTTGTAACAATGCGAAAGAGCTTTTTAATCGCATCATTCTCATGAGCTAATATGCAGCAATTCAAATTCTTTATCGTGAGCACATCGTCAAAGTAATCTAAGATGCATCCTGTAGAGATACCTACTTGGCGCGCCTTAAGGGCTAGCTTTCTTAATTTTTCAGATGCGAAGATTTGTTTTTGAAATCTATTGGGGGAAAGGGTAACCCGTTTACCTTCTTTATTTATGATTTTATAACAATGAGAGAGACGCCACGATTTATCATTGAATGGAGTTTTAGGCATCTAGCGTGGCTTTTTTACCAGTAAAGGTTTCCCACCTCTTAACTATTACATCGCAGTATGTTGGATCGATTTCCATTCCATAGCATTTTCGGTTTGTTTTTTCGCAGGCGATGAGGGTTGAGCCAGAACCGAGGAATGGATCAAGAATAATCGTATTTTCTCTTGAATAGTCTGACAATATTTCCGCACACAGTGTTACCGGTTTTTGGGTTGGGTGGACCTTTTTATTCCCCTCGTCTCTTCTTGTTCCACTCATAAACATACCGGACCAACCGTGTTTATACATGACTGTCGATGTACGTTTAAATGTGGTCCAAAGTAATTCACAATCTGAAAAGTCATTGACTCGCAAGTGTTTATCCTGAGAGTGTTTGTTCCAAACAACCCAATGGGTCGATCGTGGCAACGTGTGAGCAAAGTAGTTCCCGCCAAATATCATTTTTTCGCCAGAGAGCCCCAACAAAAACCGGGGGTCAAACTCTGACGTGTCACCAATCACGTCCCCATATTGTTTGGATATACACTTCTTACCTTCCCCTATTTTTCCATCTGACCCGGCAACATCAATCCCATAAGGCGGATCAGTAAACACCATATCCGCATTCTCACCATTCATGAGCTTTTCAATATTATTCGGATCGGTGCAATCGCCACACAATACTCTGTGCTCACCCAATATCCACAAGTCGCCTGTTTTAGTAATGGGCTCTTTTGGAGGCTCTGGAACGGCATCCTCGTCTTTATCTGCGTATAAATCGGCTGGTTCTATTTCAAAATTATCGAACCCCAATAGAGCCGTATCGAAATCAGGCCCGAAATCTAATATATCCTCCCCCACTAACTTCTTATCTAAATCAGCCCATACAGCAATGGCGTTATCCGCTGTGAGATGTTGGTATTCCATTTCTTCGTTATCGAAATCTTGGTAAATAACAGGAACCTCTTTTAACCCCAGTTTCTTTGCGGCCTTTAACCTGGCGTGCCCAGCAATTAATCTTCCACTTAAATTAGATATAACTAATGGATTTCTAAACCCGCTGTACCTAATGATTTCACACAGACGATCTATTTGCTCATCTGTGTGAATATTCCGGTTCTTTGGATGTTTTTTTATTTTGGATATAGAGACGAGCTTTATATCCTTAGCTTTTATTTTCACGATGCCTCGTTAGCCTTTTCTTTCTCTAAATCCATACACGCCGCCAACACCTTAGCATAGCTATCATCTTGTACCCTATCTGTATAATTCAAGAGATGTTTTTGCTTCGATAGGAATATCTGCATTGTCGTATCGTTGTTATTTATCGCCTTTGACCACATCATTCTTCTTAACGTTACACGTGATTGTGCGCTCTTTTTACGGAAATGCTCCGAGAAAGTTATCCCATATTTCTCTTTAACTCTATTCTCTATCGTATCTGCGGACACACCAAACCAGTCGGCTATTTCTTCAAGGCCGCATTGAATTTGACAGAGCTTATCTAGCTCTAAGAAATCGAATTGATCAAATTCTATTCTAGGTCTGCCGTCGTTTGGGGATGGGGTTTTATAGCATTTCCCTGTCTCTGGATTTATCTTAGGATTTTTTCTTTTACGTTTGGTTTTATTTTTAGGCGGGCGCCCTCGTTTTTTCTTCTTTGCCATATATCGCTCCTTACTGCACCGGCAATATTTACTCTTAGTATAACACGCTTAAGATATCAATCTTCTAACCAGGTGATACCCACAGAGACGTCCGTTGTGCCTGAGCTTGCTGCGCAGGCGACATAAAGAACATCGTGCCTAGCAAGAACAACATTTAAGGCCTTAAGATCGACAACGGCTCCGCCAACCTTTGGAACGGCCGCTGAAACAATAGCGCTTGCTCCCGATAATACGACGGGGGTTTTATTTACTTCTACGATACTTATATCGTGATCCACATAGACCCAATTTTCTTGGCCTGTAACAGTGGGATTTATGTATATTCCAATAAGGGCTGGCTTATTTCCATCCACTGCGCTTGTAACTAGATAGGGGAATACTTCCCCTAAATTAATTCTTCCTTCAGATTCACTTCCTACTCTAATACCTAAAATACCATTTATTGCTGTATCAACTCCTGTAGCGCTATTATTCTCCCCCCTTGGATTTCTAAAAGGGACAATTTGGCCCTGGACAGAACCTTCTGCCGATGCACCTTTAACTGTAATATTTGTAGTATTTCCAGTATTCTCCGCTGTCCATCCTACTCCCATAATGGGATTATCCATACTTGGCTGGTCATCTTGGTTGGGAAATTGAATTTGATGAACGGGAGTAAATAATCCCGTATTAGGATTTTCTACCGAATAGGTAATAGAACCATAGCCTAAGTATTTAAAACCAATCTGATAAACATTCCCCTTTGAGGGATCTAGAATAAAAGATCCAAAGGTATTTGATTCTAGGGTGTCTATATTCCAAGAGCCTTGTGTAACGAAGGTGTCAACATTAGGAGCGCCCGCACCATCTTGTATCATACTTGCGCTTGTGGTTGCAGCGCCTCCCGTGGTTGTGACGCTAAAGGCTCCAATTCTTTCCCCAACGGTTTTAGAGGCAAATATAACCCTAGAGGTTGTGGATTGATTAACATGATCAAGCTCCCATCCTGTAAAGGTCGCTGCGGCTTGAGCTATTTCATAAGCAACTGTGGTTCTACTGGCTCCTGTCACAGAGACGTCATAACCTGTACCATCTAATTCGATAGTAAGGGTTTGATTTCCAGTTGCGGTATTAATACTAAGATAATAAATCTCAGGCCTACCGCCCGTGCGGTGCCATATACCAAAATCTGTATCTTTATACCCAAAGGCTAATTCATTACCCAATGCGTAGGAACCGAATCTCTGATTACTATCTGCTTTAGGAGTATCGAATACGGCTGTGCCTTTAAATTTAATCCCCTCACCTGGGCGATATCTCACATTTCTTTTTGAATAAATTACGGCGCTACCCGCAGTATCTGTACCTGTAGCGCAAACGAATTGCCCACCAATTGTAGAGAATGTAACCGTGGCCGAACCACTCCCAGAACCTACAATATTCTGCGTATCTGTTCCGTCTCTTAATCCATAAACGGCATCAATCTGCGCAAGAGGGGTGCTTTCAGCTACCTCCATTTCCCCAAAGCCAGTTAAAGGGCCAGCTATGCTCACATCAAGAGCGTTTTTATTTCCCTGCTTAGTGCTTGAAAACGGAATATCATGTGTATCTAAAATCTTTGTGCTTTGAGGCATAGGGGTCTCCTATATATTGTGGTACTGCTTAAACCACTTAATAAATCTTTCTATCCCTTTCTTAAACGTAGTCGAAGGGACATATAAACATTTTTCTCTTAAAAGGCTCACATCCGCTTGTGTCGCTATAACATCTCCCTTTTGCATGGGAGCATATTTAATTTTAGCCTTTTTATTTAAATTATTCTCTAGCTCTTCTACCACTTGAGTTAGGGCAATACTATTTCCCGCTGCCGCATTTAAAATAGACACATCGTGGTTCTGTTCTATGTTTCGGATTATCACCTCAACCACATCGTCAACGTAGGTGAAATCTCTTGCGTGATTGCCATTATTGAACATCACAATTTCTTGACCCGATGCAATATTAAGGGCCCACTTATATATGCACATTTCCTTTCGACCCCATGGGCCATATACCGTAAAGAACCGTAACCCTGTAATAGGGAGGGCAAATTGATTTATATACGCCGCAGCCATGGCCTCATCCGCTCTTTTTGTCGCTGCGTAATAACTTAGCTGGTTATTACACGGCATATCTTCTCTATGCGGGGGAGGCTCTGATCCGTACACACTACTCGAGGATGCGTAAATAACTCTTGGGGGTTTATGAGCATGGCGGGCGCATTCTAGAATATTAAGCAACCCCTCAATATTTACTTCCGTATAGGCCACGGGTTCTTTCATCGAACCTTGCACCCCTGCCATTGCGGCCAGGTGAATAATCACATCTGCTTTTTGAGCGTAATGCCAGACCTGGCTCCTCATTGTGGCAACATCAATCTCTTTATGCTTGACTTTGGGAAGCTGTTTCGCTCTATATTCCGCCAATTTTTTATCGTTCCAGTAGGCAGGGTGATCTATTCCCACAACATTATGTTTGCCTTGAAGTTGATAACAAACATGAGAGCCTATAAAGCCCAGTGATCCAGTTACGAGAATATTCATGCTAAGAGATCCTCAAAATTATCCATACAGACCATCATTTTTCTCTTTTTAGGTTGATCTAATTCTACTTTTCTCATTCTTCCATCCCTAAAGCTTTGCGGGCGCGTTTGCCGCCAAACTCTTCGCTATATCCATTTTTCTTTTCTTTAGTTCCATCGTCACGAATGGTGAGCCATTGAAGGTCATAACCGAAACCCTCTGTCCAATTTCGCTTATCCGCATAAAACATGAGGGCGTCTCTCAATCTCTGATTCTCATACACCAAATCAAACCCATTCCATTTTTCATCACAATCAGGACAGAATGGTGTCCCGATAATGTTTTTATGCTCACACTTTTTCATAAAGCCCACTTAATTAAAATTATCGTTATACACAGAATAGAAATAACTCCACAACAACACAGAAGAGCGCAAGTAAATCCAAGCAACCATCTAAACAGAATGTCGTAAAGCTCTTCATTCATCCTCCGCTAGCTCCTCTTCGAGGAGATGTGTACCGATAACCGGTATAACAAGTAAAATCAATACAAACGCAAACGATACAAGAAATAATCCCATTAGCCCCCCTTGGGTATTATCGTCTCGTGTAAGAATACTCCTTTTCTATTTTTTTTATAAACATAAAGTGTAGAAGGTCCGTAATATTTCCAAAGCCTTCTTTTTATTCTCCAGACCGCCGTCTCGAATCCCTTAAACTCGTAATACTCATGTAGCTGTAAATCTTTATTCCATACTTTAAAGTCTGGCTTATAGAGTATGCGAGCTTTAGTTAAATGCACATTCGGTTGGGTAGTTATATCTGTAATATGTCCGCCCATCTCAGCGTATTTTAGAAAGTCGAATAAATCCCCCTCGCCTCTAGAATCGAAGGTATATCCGGCGTGACTTATTTTTTTTGAATTATATTTCGTGCGCATCCATGGTCCTCTGTGATGCCCTGGTAGCGGCTTTTCGTGTATACTAGTATCTACCACCTCGTATTATTCATGCAAACACTTAAGAGCGCTTTCATTTCAGATATACATGCGCCTTGGCATGATACCAGGGCCGTGGGCCTATGTTTAAGAATCCTAGAGGCTAATAGACCGTGGGATAACATTATCTTGGGCGGTGATATACAAGACTGCTACGCGGTATCTAGATACGATAAAGACCCCCAAAAAACTAAAGCCCTTCTTAGTGATGAATTAAAACCTGGCAAACTTCTTTTAAAACGCTTCGAGAAGCTCTCTGAGGCTAAACGAATGATTTACCTAGAGGGCAATCACGAAGACAGAATCCGTACCTACCTAATGAAATACGCCGGCGCTCTAGGTAATAGCGTAAGCGTGAGGGGAGTTTTAGAGATACCCCGAGATTGGGAATACTACGAATACGGGCAGCTTGGGCATTTAAAGATTGGAAATTTTATTATAACCCACGGGACGCTTTGTTCTAAATATGCCGCCTCCCATATGCTCTCTAAATACGGCTGTAATGTTTTATTTGGGCATACGCATAAATTTCAGACCTTTTCGCAGAGGGTTATGGATGGGAGGCTTTTAGAGGCTGTGTCATCCGGATGGATGGGTCATACGCTAAAGGCCCAGGAATATGTAAAGAACGTGGCAGATTCACATCATGGATTTGTCGTCTTGTATCAATGCGGTACCGAATCTTGGTACGAATTGGTTAAAATAAAGATTAAAGCCCACAAGTATAGAGCCATCTTTCAGGGCAAACTCTACGAGATATGAAATATCCCCTCACCCAAATAGACTTTCTTGACCACGCTCAAGGTACGAATAGAGATAAAGCTGTTAGAGCTACCGTCTGGGGTTTGTTAGTAAAAGAGGATGATGAGAGTTATTACGTTTTAAGTTGGGGTTGTGATAACGATATAGATAGCGAGAATTCGGACGTCTATATCATTCTAAAATGCGCTGTCGTGGATATGGAGACCGTCTGTGAAATAGAATGGCCCTACTAACCAGCTTTCTTTTTATTCTCTTTTTTGATGTGCTCCAGGAGAAGCTCCCTCACGTATTCACTAAAGCCTACAACCCTTTTTTCCTTCTCCGTTTGTTCTCTTAAGAATCTGCTTATGGCCCTGTCTTCATGAAGCGTGAAACGTAAAGCCCTCAAGACTTCTCTACTGTATTTCTTTGGAGGCCTACCCATTTTACTATCTGATTTACCCATAGCTTTTCATTATACCCACGTATTACGGGTGTCAATTAATCATCATGGCCCTCAATCTTCACGGCGAAGGATTTAATCTTTCCTGGGGGACAAACATCCTGGCAGATTTCCTCACATTCGCGTCCATCCTTAACCTTTTCAATCGCCTCTTTCTTAGTGGTAGCGTACACACGATACACGCTATACATATGTAAAGGGTAATATACTTCATAAAGATTTTCTTTCTTCATTATTCACAATCTCCCGCTGAAAAGGTTATGGTAGATCCATCAACACCGCTATCGGTATCGTTATAAATAACCCCTGTAGAAGTAAATCTCCAGTAAGCCATGCCAGGGTCACCGCTATCTATATCCCAATACACATCACAGTTAGCAGACTGTCCTGAAGGTATGATTCTTGAATAACTCCAGCCATAATACGGTCGGCGTACACGACACGTTACGGAAATCATCCCGTTAGAAAATCCTACTTGTTCATAATCAAAGGCGAGCCAAGTAGTATCAACTACTTGTTCTTTAGAACATTTTAAAGATGTGGTAACGGAGATTTCAGAACCAGGTCCAGGGAAAGGGTCCGGCCCAGTAGCGTTACCCTGGCAACCGATTAAGGAAATTATCACTAAGCTAAGTATTAGTTTTTTCATTTTTTATCTCCTTTATTATTTATTTCCGGATCAAATTCATCCCTATGATCTGCCCACACCATAGTTGCAACACTTACAAAATCCTCAGCATTCGTGAAATCATCGGCCTGACCAGCTTCAAAGGAATCTTTAATAAAATCAACGTATGCTTCTTTTAAATGTATTCCCCTATGTGCGAATACCATTTTGTCCATAGCCTTTATTACCTTTTCAATCATTGGCCACGATAATTTAAATTCACTTACACTCATTTTTTCACCTCACGTTTTTGAAAAGAGTATTTAGAGATATAGACAAACTGTCCCCACTTAGTAGGGCTAGAGTTATCTCTTATGGAACAGGAATAGGTTTTCCCTTTGTATTTAACTCTAGTGGAAGAATTAAGACGGGGAGCCAAATGATATAGAAGGGAATTCTTTTTTTCAGATAGCTCCCCGATCTTCTCCGATAGGCGGAGAATCTCTATAAGCTCTTTATTATACGCTTCGGATTTAGCAACAACTTTTTTAACCTTCATAATCAACCTCTATTTCGAAACGATAGCGTTT
>Ga0180438_10001698_pt1 | contig 38249 bp, 44 predicted proteins | sample SS_ome_12_FD_132455 | JGI IMG/M metagenome (GOLD analysis project Ga0180438, IMG submission 132455) | Hypersaline lake sediment archaeal communities from the Salton Sea, California, USA - SS_3_D_2 metaG | ecosystem: Environmental > Aquatic > Non-marine Saline and Alkaline > Hypersaline >... | reverse complement strand
TCTTTGTTAGCTATTGGAAGAACCCATCTTAACCTTTCTTCTTTAATTGTTTTTGGCATATTTACACACATTAGAGGATATTACCATCCTCTGGAAAACCGCCAAATGTGTGTGTAGATTACCTAAGGGTGTTGACAAAGTAGAATTAAAATGGTATTATTTAAATGTGTTTACCCTGTTATAGCTTATAGAAAAGGAGAAAAATTATGATTAGCGCAGTTAGACTTCTCATCGCTATAATGGGGGTGATTTTTTCCATCATTGTTAGTTTCGTTGTGAGCACAGCCGCATTTGTTCTCTTGGCTATTCCTTTGAACGGAATATGGCTGTGTTGCGCGACGGTTCCAGCCCTGTTTTTCTCTTTCTTCTCTTTCCATTTTATTATTAATCTTCGAAGCAGGAGAGAAAGAGAAAAAAGGCACTTCGCAATCCAGAGGTGCCTCTGGGGATCACCCCTATCATAGGGGCAAGGGAGGGGGCGTGTGTTTTTTAACATACGTCCCCGAAGCACAAATAGAGAAATCACTTTTCTCTTTTTGTTTTATTTCAATTTTGCTATACTTAAATAATTATGCCAAAGAAACCTAATTCCCCATCTCAATTAAGGTATGATATTGTCTCAAAGGATTGGGTGGTGATAGCAACAGGCAGAGCCAGGAGGCCGGATGAGTTTAAAAAAGAGAAAAAGGAAAAGCCACAGCCCAAAAGGACTTGTCCTTTTTGCCATCTCAAGAAACAGCTCCCGCCAAGCTTAATTTACAGGAAGAATGCTAAATATGAAGGCAAGGGGATTCCCTTGGATTGGACCACTCTTGTTATTCCGAATTTGTATCCCGCTTTTTCTCCTTCCGGGAAATTAGATGAAAGGAAAGAAGGTCCATTTTACAAAACACTCAATGCTGTTGGTTTTCATGAGGTTGTTATAACCAAAGACCATAAAAAACATATTGCTCTTTTTTCTCAAAGACAGGTTAAAGAATTAATTGATGTTTATCAAGAAAGGTATTTGTCTTTGAAAAAAGAAAAGTTTGTCAATTACATTAGTATTTTCCATAATCATGGTTCTGAAGCTGGAGCTTCTATTTCCCATCCTCATTCTCAAATATTAACTACTCCTTTAATTGATGTTGGCTTGCAAAGGACTTTAGCTAACGCAGAGGATTTTTTTAAGGAAAAGGGCTCTTGCATTTATTGTTTAATGAATGATTGGGAAAGAAAAATGAAAAAGAGAATTATTTTTGAAAATGAACATTTTATAGCTTTATGTCCTTTTGCTTCTAAAGTGGCTTTTGAAGTTATAATTACCCCAAAGAAGCATCTTTCATATTTTGAAGAGACAACAGAAGAAGAAAAGATTGCTTTGAGTGAGGTCTTTCGCCAAACCATGGCCAGATTAAACAAAGCGCTAAATAATCCTCCTTACAATTTCTACTTGCACACAGCGCCCTGTGATGACAAAGAATACAGGTTTTACCATTGGCATTGGACTATTTTGCCAAAAACAGCCACTCCTGCTGGTTTTGAGTTTGGGACAGGAATTGAAATTTCAGTTATAGAGCCAGAAAAAGCAGCAGAGTATTTAAAAAAGCAAAAACCATGAGGATTAGTTTTTTTAGGCCTACTGTTTTTAAAGTTATCTTTTCGGGTTTTTTCCTGGTGTCTGCTTTAACCATTTTTATTTGTAGATATTTTTCGCTTTGCTATACAAACTTTAACTTTGTAATTTTGCCATTTTTAGTCCCTGGCTGGTTTGTAGTGAGTGTATTTTCTATTCTTCTTGAAGAATTGGGAATAATCTCAGTAGCGTGTTTTTTAGGATGTGAGCCTCATACTGTCTTTGGCTACGTTTTGGTTTTTGTTTTGACTTTAGTAGTTTTTTATCTTGTTGCCTGCCTACTTGCTTTATTAGGACGTAGAATAAAAAGGTTTCAAAAAAAAGAAACATGAGAAAACTTATTATTGCCAATTGGAAAATGAATCCTGTTTCTCAAAAAGAGGCCTTGAAGCTTGCTTTTAAAAAAAAGACAAAAAGGGAAGTGGTTTTCTGCGCTCCTTTTCCTTATCTTTGCTTGTTAAAAGGACTTAGTTTGGCTGCTCAAGACTGCTTTTGGCAGGAAAAAGGACCTTTTACTGGAGAAGTTTCCCCTTTAATGCTTAAAAACTTGAAAGTAAAGTATGTTTTAATAGGGCATTCAGAAAGAAGAGCTCTTGGAGAAACAGATGAAGAGGTGAGTAAGAAAACAAAAGCTGTTTTAAAAGCAGGCCTTACTCCTGTTTTGTGTATTGGTGAGAACTTAGAGCAAAGAAGAAAAGGAAAAGCTTTTTCTGTTGTTGAAAAGCAGGTTAAAAAGGGGTTAGATAGGGTTGCCAAGGCCTCTGTTGGTAAAGTTATTTTTGCTTATGAGCCTATTTGGGCTATTGGTTCTGGCATGTCTTGTTCTTTGGAAGATGTTTTGACAATGATTCTTTTTTTACGTAAACTTTTATCCAGAGCTTATAAAAAGAAGAAATTGAGAATTCTTTATGGCGGGAGCGTTGATTCTTTGAATGCTAAAGAGTATTTAAGTTCTGACTGGATAGATGGACTTTTAGTAGGGCATTCTTCTTTAGACAAGAAAGAGTTCTCTAAGATAGTCAAGTCATGAAAGCTAATGAGATAAGAGAAAAATATCTAAAGTTTTTTGAGAAAAAGGGACATAAAGTAATCCCTTCCGCTTCTTTGATTCCAGAAAATGACCCAACTGTTCTTTTCACCACTGCTGGCATGCATCCTTTAGTGCCTTATCTTTTGGGGCAAAAGCATGCTTTGGGAAAGAGGTTGGTCAATGTTCAAAAGTGTTTAAGAACAGGAGATATTGATGAAGTTGGAGACGCCACTCATAATACTTTTTTTGAAATGCTGGGCAACTGGTCTTTGGGCGATTATTTTAAAAAACAAGCCATTGAATGGAGTTTTGAGTTTTTAACAAAAGAGTTAAAAATTCCTTTAGAGAAATTAGCTGTTTCTGTTTTTAAAGGAGAAGGAACTGTTCCAAAAGATGAAGAATCCTTTTCTTTGTGGAAAAATCTTGGTATTTCAGAAAAAAGAATAGCATTTTTAGGCAAAGAAGATAATTGGTGGGGGCCTGCAGGCAAAACAGGGCCTTGCGGTCCTGACACTGAAATGTTCTATTATGTTGGTGGAAAACCTCCCCTTGCTTTTAATCCTGATGATGAAAAATGGGTTGAAATATGGAATGATGTTTTCATGGAGTATAATAAGACAGAAAAAGGGGAATTTGTTTTATTAAAGCAAAAGAATGTTGACACTGGTATGGGCTTGGAGAGAGTAACAGCTGTTTTGCAAGGGAAAGAAAGTGTTTACGAAACAGAACTGTTTCTTCCTATTATTGGAAGAGTGAGGGAGCTAATTTCTAAGAAAGATACAAAGGCAGAAAGAATTATCGCAGATCATATTAAAGCTAGCATTTTCATTCTTTCAGAGAAGATCTACCCTGCAAACACAGAGAGAGGGTACGTCTTAAGAAGACTAATTCGAAGGGCTCTTTGGCAGGGATTGCTCCTTGGAGCAAAGATAGTGCCAAGAGTCTCAACTTCAGAGAGCTATTTTGCAGAGAGCGTTGCAGATTCCGTTTTTGATATATATGGTCACGTTTATCCTGAGCTTTTAGCTGCTAAGGACTTTATCTCAGGTCGTCTTCATAAAGAGGAAGAGAAGTTTTCAATTGCTGTGAAACGTGCTTTGGCTATATTTGAAAAATTAAGGCATAAAGGGAGACTAAGTGGCAAAGAGGCTTTCGACTTGTATCAAAGCCACGGATTACCAATAGAGATAACAAAGGAGCTTGCCAAAAATTATGGAATAGAGATCGACCAAGAAGGATTTCGAAAAAACTTAGAGAAACATAAGGAGATTTCAAGTTCATCTTCATCGGCTTCTTTCAAATCAGGCTTGGCGGATTCTTCTGAAAAAACAGTAAAGTATCATACAGCAACTCATTTGTTGCATGCTGCTTTGAGACAGGTTTTAGGAAAAGAAGTAAAGCAAATGGGCTCTAATATCACTTCAGCAAGATTAAGGTTTGATTTTTCCTTTGAAAGGAAATTAAAGCCAGAAGAGATAGAAAAGGTGGAGAAAATCGTAAATGATCAGATAAAACAGGGCTTGGAGATAAAAGTAGAGGAAATGCCGAAAGAAAAAGCTCTTTCTGAAGTTGATGTTGCTTTTTTCAAAGAACGCTATCCAGATAAAGTCAAGGTTTATACCATTTTTAACCCTAAAACCAAAGAGGTTTTTTCAAAAGAAATATGTTCTGGACCCCACACAGCTGCAGACTTAGGTGTTTTCAAAATTATTAAACAAGAGGCCTGTTCTGCTGGGGTGAGGAGAATAAGAGCTGTTTTAGAGTAATTTTTGTGGTATAATAAACTATGACTCAAAAAGTAATTGATATTATTCCTGTTGAGGAGAAAGCTCCTGTTGAGGAGAAAGCTCCTGTTGTTAAGAAAAAAAAGAAGAAAAAACATTCTTTTGTTTGGGTAATCTTTTCTTTTCTTTTGATTTTAGTTATTGGTTTTTTTGTCTTAAGCTTAAACAGCAGATTAACTGTTGCTTTGTATCCTAAGATGGAACAGGTTTCTGTCCAAGAAGAGGTTGAGGTTTCTATTTCCCAAACCAATGTTGATTTGGAGCAAAAAATACTTCCTGGAGAATTTTTTGAAACAGAAGAGGAAAAATGGAATACTTTTCCATCAACTGGTTCTGGTCAGGAAGGGGGAAAAGCAGAAGGCGCGCTCACGGTTTACAACTCCCATTCACCACCAAGAGCCATGAACTTTGTTGAAAATACCAGGTTTCTTTCAGCTAAAGGTGGAAAGACATTCAGAGCAAAGAACAAGATATATCTTCCTCCAGCCCAAATGCAGGGTGGAAAGCTCGTTCCTTCTTCTGCTGAGGTTGAGGTTATAGCTCAAGAATCAGGGGAAAGCTATAATATTCCTCCGTCAAAGTTTTCTGTTCCCGGGCTTTCGGGCTCTCCTCTTTATTACAGCATTTGGGCAGAATCAACAGAAGATATGCAAGGAGGCTTTGAATCTGAAGTAAAAATAGTGACAGAAGATGATCTAAATAATGCCAAAGATAGTTTAAAAAAAGAGCTGGAACAGAGTTTAAAAGATAAACTTCTAAGCGTTTTGCCAGATGATTTTTTAGCAGACAAAGAGTCCTTGATTTTTGAGAATTTTGAGAGTTCTTGTTTCCAGGAAGAGGGAGATGAGGTGGCAGAGTTTAATTGCTATGCTAAAATGACAGCCAAAGGACTTGGGTTTAAGAAAAAGGAATTACTGGAAATAGTTAAACATTTTGTTCTTGGAGCTGCTTCTGATAAGAAAGTGGCAGAGAATTATATGGAAATAGCTTTCTCTTCTAAAGGAAGCGTTACGCAAGGGGGAAGTATTGTGTTGGATGTTCAGGCTTTGGCTAATGTTTATCAGGAAGTAAATAAAGAGCTTTTTGTCTCAAACATGGCTGGCATGAAAAAATCAGAGATAGAGAGCGCCCTTAGGGAGGCCTATCCTGAAGTTGAAAGGGCAGAGTTTGATTTCTTCCCTTTTTGGAAGAAAACAGCGCCTAAAAAAGCAGAAAAGATAAAGGTTAATATTGTTTTAGAATAGTTGACTTTTCTTATTTATTTTGTTATTTTGGAAAACGAGCAATGAAACAAGAAGAAAACAAGGCAAAGGGTCAGGTGTTAGAGGCCTTGCCCAGTCTTTTATTTAGAGTTCGGTTAGAAGACGGTAGAGAAATTTTAGCCCATTTAGCTGGCAAGATGAAGATTCACAGGATCAAGGTTTTGCCTGGTGATAAGGTTTTGGTTGAAACCACTCCTTATGATGAAAAAAGAGGCAGGATTGTCTACCGCCTTAGGTGATTTATGAAAGTAAGACCGTCAGTAAAGAAAATATGCAAGAAATGCAAGGTCGTTCGCAGGAAGGGCCGAGTTTATATTATCTGTGAAAATCCAAAACATAAACAACGTCAAGGAAAATAATGCCAAGATTAACAGGGGTTAATATCCCAGACCAAAAACAAATACTTTATTCTTTAACCTATATCTATGGGGTGGGTATTTCTTCAGCTAAAAAGATTTTAAAACAAGCTAAAGTAAAGCAGGATAAAAAAGCTAAGAACTTAACTGAAAAAGAATTAAATGCTTTGAAAAAAGCGCTTGGAGATTACAAAGTGGAAGGTGATTTAAAAAGAAGCCTTGTTTCTGACATTAAAAGACTCAAAGAGATAAAATGCTGGCGGGGCATGAGGCACAGCAAAGGGCTGCCTGTGAGAGGGCAGAAAACAAGAAAGAATTCAAGAACTATAAGGGGCAATGTAAGAAAGACAGTCGCTAGTGGCAGGAAAGCGCCTCCAGCTCCAAAATAATATGGGAAAAAAAAGAATTATTAAAAAAACAGAGCAAGAGCTGATAGAAGAGACAGAGAAAGTAGAAAAGAAAATGAAAAAACAGGCCTCTGTGAAGCCCAAACTCTTAAAAAGAGGCAGACTTTATATTTACTCCACCTACAACAACACAGTGATTACTTTAACTGACGAGCAAGGCAATGCTTTGCATTGGAGAAGCGCTGGCGCTATTGGATTTAAAGGGACCAAAAAAGGAACGTCTTTTGCAGGCTCTAAAGTGGCTGAAGCTGTGGCTGAAACTTGTGGGAAAATGAAAATAAATGAAGTTTCTATTTTTGTGAAAGGAGTTGGAGGAGGCAGAGACGCTGCTTTGAAAACTTTTGCGAATAAAGGTTTTGATATTTTAAGCATTAAAGATTTAACTCCAATGCCCCATAACGGCTGTCGGCCTAAGAAACCAAGAAGAGTATGACAAAAAGTTGTAAAACTTGCAGGCGACTTAATCAAAAGCTATTTTTAAAAGGGGATAGATGTTCTTCTCCCAAGTGCGCTTTTATTAAAAGGCCTTATGCTCCCGGCCTGCAAAAGAAAAGGAGAAGAAGCAATTTGTCTGAATACGGCAAAGAATTAAAAGAAAAGCAAAAGCTGAAAAGGTTTTATGGATTAAGGGAAAAACAATTCAAAAAATACATTGAAGCTGTTTTAGAAAAAAGGGGCAAGGTTGAAGATGCCTCCCTGCTCTTGATTGATCTTTTAGAAAGAAGATTGGACAATGTGGTATTTAGATTAGGCCTTGCAAAGTCCAGAAGAGAAGCAAGGCAGTTAGTGAGCCACAGTCATTTTTTGGTAAATGAAAAACCAGTGAATATCCCTTCTTTTAAAGTTAAAAAAGATGATATTGTTTGTTTAAAGGAAACTAAAAAGAAAAAACCTGTTTTCCAAAATTTTTCTTCTAGTTTGAAGAATTATCAAGCTCCTAATTGGTTAAAGCTTGATAAATCAAAGCTTGAAGGAAAGGTCGTTGGAAATCCTTCAGCAGAAGAAATAACCTCTGCTGTTGACATTCCTTCTATTTTCGAGTTTTATTCTCGTTAAAAATATATGATTCCACTTCCATCAAAACCAAAATTAGTTCAAAAAAAAGACAACATTGGCCATTTTGAAATTGAGGGTTTTTATCCTGGCTATGGTGTCACAATCGGCAATACTCTTAGAAGAATTCTACTCTCTTCTTTAGAGGGAGCTGCCATTACCCAAGCTAAAATTAAAGGCGCGCCCCATGAATTCTCAACTCTTTCTGGAGTTCTTGAAGATGTGATTGTTATTCTTTTAAACTTGAAAAAGCTTAACTTTAAGAGTTTTTCTGAAGAACCTCAAACAATTACCTTGAAAGTCAAAGGAGAAAAAGAAGTGAAAGCAAAGGACTTTAAATTAACTTCAGAATTAAAGCTTGCTAATCCAGATCAGCATATTGCCACTTTAACTAAATCAACAGCAGAGTTGGAAATAGAATGTCTGGTTGAAAAAGGAGTAGGCTACGAGCCAATAGAAAGAAGGGAAAAAGAGAAATCAGAAGTCGGAGTTTTGCCCTTAGACGCTATTTACGCACCAATTAAAAGAGTAAAAACTGGAGTTGAGAATATGAGGGTTGGAAAAAGGACTGATTTTGACAAATTAAAGATTGAAATTGAAACAAATGGAGTTATTACCCCAGAAGAGGCCCTAAACAAAGCAACAGAGATTTTGCTTCAGCACTGTACTCAAATAGCAGAACCATTTTCTGAAGAAGAGAAGAAAGAAGAAGATGTTTCAAAGACCAAAATAGAGGACTTGAATATTTCAGAAAGAACAAAAAACGCTTTAACCCAGAACAGAATGAAAACAGTGGCTTCTTTAGTGAAAAAGACAGAAAACGATATTTTAGAATTAGAGGGATTGGGAGAGAAAGGATTAAAAGAAGTGAAAAAAGCTTTGAAGAAATTGGACTTAGAATTAAAACAAGATGAAGAAAAGAAATAAAAAAAGAAAGCTTCACAGGAAAGAAGACCAAAGAAAGGCCTTGTTAAAATCCCTTTCCAGGGAACTGTTTTTAAAAGGAAAGATTAAAACAACAGAAGCCAAAGCCAAGGAGCTGAAGAGTTTTTCAGAGAAGCTTTTAACTAAAGCAAAAAAGGGAGGATTAACTCAAAAGAGAGAACTTTTAAGGTTTTTCTCTAATGAGCTTGTTAAGAAGTTAATAACAGAAATAGCTCCAAAGTATCAAGAGAGAAAAGGGGGTTATACCAGGGTGGTTAAATTAGGACCCAGGGCTTCTGATGGAGCTAAAATGGCTATTATTGAGCTTGTATGAAAAGAGAAACAAAGACAATTGACGCTAAAGACAGGGTTTTAGGGAGATTAGCAGTTGAGATAGCCCTGCTTTTAAGAGGAAAAGGAAAGCCGGACTTTGCTCCTAATAAAGACATAGGGGATATTGTTGTTGTTGAAAATGTGAACGAGATGAAGGTGACTGGAAAAAAGCTAAAAGATAAATTATATAAAAGTCATACTGGCTGGCCAGGTGGTTTTAAGCAAAAAACAATGCAGCAAATTGTAGAGAAAAAGGGCTTTCAAGAGGTTTTAAGAAGAGCTGTTTATGGAATGCTGCCAAAGAATAAATTAAGACAAGAACAAATCAAGAGATTGAAATTTAAATAATTATGGAAGAAACTTTAGAAAAAACAGAAGAAGAAATTTTAAAAGAGGCTTCTTCAAAAAAGAGGTATTTTGAAGCTGTTGGCAGGAGAAAGACATCAACAGCTCGTGTTAGATTATACACCCAGCAAAAGAAAGGTATTGAGATAAATGACAAGGATTTGAAAGAATATTTTCCTGTTTCATCCCACCAGAAAGTGGTTTTAGACCCTTTAGAAAAATTAAAGTGTGAAGATAAGTTTGGGTTTACTATAAAAGTTAAGGGAGGTGGAAAATCAGGTCAAGCAGGGGCATGTCGCCACGGCATCTCCAGAGCTTTGGTTTGTTTAAACCCTTATTTCAAAAAGAGATTAAAAAAGGCCGGCTTCTTAACCCGTGATCCTAGGATGCGAGAAAGGAAAAAGCCCGGGTTGAAGCGGGCTAGAAGGGCTCCTCAGTGGTCAAAAAGGTAAGAGCATTCTTGTTAATCTAATGATTAACGTCGCTCCTAAGATCATTAGAGGCATAAACCACCACTTGACCACTTTCAAGAGCACCATTGATAGAACGGGGAGCAGTATTGAAAGCACTCCCGCACAAAAAGAAAAGGTAAAGTAGGAAAAAATAATTATGTAGTCCATCTTTCCTCCTTTTTTGTAAAGCCGCTGTTTAGATTTTAATGCTAAAAGAACTAATTGACAAGTTTTATTTAGACAGTCAGGAACATAAAAACCAGACCAAGTTTTACATTACTGATTCTGGCAAATGCCAGAGAGCAGTTTTTTTTAAGTTTAAAAATGCCCCTAAAGAGAAAGTGGACGCTAGAATTATGAGAATCTATGAAAGAGGCGAAGAGCTTCACAGGAATATTTTCAATATTTTATACAGATTAAAAATAGGGGTGACAACAGAAATACCTATTCCTCCAAATGAGTTTATCTCTGGAAGAGCTGATGCTGTTTTATGTTTGAATGGAGAAAATTATGTTTTGGATATTAAAAGCATTAACAGTTCTATTTTCAGGAACTTAACTTCTCCTAAGCCAGAACATGTTTATCAGGTTCAGCTCTATATGCATTTTTTTGAGATTAAAAAAGCCCTTCTCTTATACATTGATAAAGACAGACAAGAGTTAAAAGAGTTTGTTCTTGATTATGAAAAGGATTTAGTTCAGAATCTTTTAAATAATTTCAAAGAACTTAAAAAAAGAATTGATTCTGATATTGTGCCTGGAGTTTTGGTTGATTATCCTAAGAATTGGCAATGCTCTTATTGTTCTTACAGGCAGATTTGTGATTTAGCTGGCAAAGAAGAAATAAAGTGGCTGCTTTTTAAGGATAAGATAAAAGAGCAGTAATTTTGTCACTTTTTTTAATTCTTTGCGTTTTATGTTTATAGGAGCCTAAACAATGTTTAGGATTTTTTATTACTTAAACCCTTTTTAAAGAGGAGGAAATAAAAATGAAAAAAGGGTTTGCGGCGTGTCTTTTTTTGTTCTTTGGTGTGATGGTTGTGAATGCTGATGTGGCTCTTCCAATGCCCCCGCCCCCTCCAGGCGATATCATCATTTGGCCTGGGCATTCTCCTGTTGCAGCGCCAGCGCTGCAAGAGACAACAGCCTTCAAGTGGGGGTTGTTTGACCCTATGCCTATGGCAAGCAAGGTGTATCTGACGTACACCATTCAGATTGAGGGAGTGCGTCATCTGAAGTCCCTTCAGCTTGTAAGTGGCTCTGGTGGGGTCCTGTATGATTCCAAGAAGCTGGCTGAAGCCGTCCAAATAACAGTGGAATGGGATCCTCCAGAAACGGCAAATCCTGGGGTGGAGGAATTCGCCCTTAGAGTCGTAGATAGGAACAGGGTGAATGATTCATTTGGCTTTGGGGTATCCTTGAAAGCTACTGACAGTTCTGGCAATGAGTTGATGGTTTTAGGGACTCCGATCCAGAGCGGAAAGATAGGCATAGTAAAGAAGCATAGAGCTTCAGAAGAACCTATCTCCATACTCTTCCCCTGGATGGTTGTCTCATTTCCTTGATGCATTTATGAAGTGGGCTGATGCTATAGCGTCAGCCTGCTTTCCTTGATAAATTCATACTTTTCAGCTAAAATGAGCTATTATGTCAGAGAAATTCATTATTGAAGGGAAAAAGAAGCTGGAAGGCGAAATAGAAGTTATGGGTTCTAAAAATGCAGCTGGTGCTCTTGTTTCAGCTGTTTTGTTAACTAAAGAAGAATGTATTTTGAATAATCTTCCTTTGGTAAAAGACATTTTAAACTTAATAGACATTTTAAAGGAAATGGGAGTTGAGGTTAAGTGGCTTTCAGAAAGAAAGGTAAAGTTTAAAGCGGGAGACAAGGTTGATCCAGAAAAGCTTAATTTTGAAAAGTTTGGAAAAGCCAGAACTTCTGTTCTTTTAATAGGAGGTTTGTTAACTAGGTTTAAAGAGTTTAAGGTTTCACGACCTGGTGGAGACAGAATAGGAGTGCGTCCTATTTCTGCTCACCTGAAGGCCTTAAAAGAATTAGGGGTTGATGTTAAAGAAGAAGGAAACTTTTACTATTTTAAAAGAGACAATTTAGTTGGAAAAGAAATAGTTTTATCAGAATTCTCTGTCACAGCAACAGAAGTTTTAATGATGGCCTCTGCTTTAGCTAAAGGGGAAACAGTCATTAAAATAGCAGCTGCAGAACCCCATGTTCAGGATTTGGGAAAGATGCTTTGTGAAATGGGCTGTGTTGTTGAGGGGTTGGGAACGCATTGTTTAAAGATAAAAGGACAAAAGGAATTAAAAGGAGTGGAACATTCTGTTATTCCCGACCCTATTGAAGCTGGAACTTTTATTGTTCTTTCTGCTTTAACTGAAGGCAGGGTTTTGGTTAAAAATGTTGATTGTTCTCATTTGGATTTGTTTTTGGCAAAACTTGAGGAGATAGGAGTTCAGTTTAAAAAAAGAGAAAAAGAAATTGAAGTTTTCACTTCCCATAATTTAAAACCAGTTAAAATACAAGCGCTTCCTTACCCTGGTTTTCCAACTGATTTGCTCCCTTTGGTCGTGCCTTTATTGACTCAAAGCCATGGCAAGAGTTTAATCCATGACCCTTTGTATGAAAACAGGTTGAATTATGTTCAGGAGTTAAAGAAAATGGGCGCTGATGTTGAAATAGTAGACCCTCACAGAGCTTTTGTTTTAGGTAAGACCAATTTAAAAGGAGTTAATATTGAATCCTGGGATATTAGAGCTGGGGCTAGTTTAGTTATTGCTGGTTTAATTGCCGAAGGGAAAACAGTTTTAAGCGAGGTTGAGCAAATTGACAGGGGTTATGAGAAGATAGAGCAAAGGTTGAAGAAATTGGGAAGTTCAATTAAAAGAGAAAAATAATGGCTCATAAATTAGCAATTGATCTTGGAACTTGCAATTGTCTTGTTTTTGTTCCTAAAAAAGGGATTGTTTTGAATGAACCTTCTGTTGTGGCTGTGTCTCAAGCAGAGAATAGAATTTTAGCTGTTGGCACTGAAGCTAAAGCCATGATTGGGAGAACCCCAGACACTATCAGGGTCTATCGCCCTTTAAAAGATGGAGTAATAGCCGATTACAGAGTGACAGAAGCAATGTTGAGATACTTTATTAAGAAGACAAGGAGCAGGTTCGGGTTTTTAAAACCAGAGCTTGTTATTTCCATTCCGGTTGGCGCAAGCTCTACAGAAAGAAGAGCAGTTTTAGAGGCTGCAAAAGCTGCTGGAGCCAGAGCCGCTTATGTTGCTAAAGAGCCGATTTTAGCTGCTATTGGAGCTGGTATTCCCATTAATTCCTGTGAAGGGAATATGATTATTGATATTGGAGGTGGGACTTCTGAGGTGGCTGTTGTGAGCTTGGGGGGGATTGTGACAGCCCATTCTGTGAGAGCAGCAGGAGATAGAATGGATGATAAAATAGCTGAGTTTATTAAAAGAGAGTTTAATTTAGCTGTTGGCACTCAATCTGCAGAGGAGATAAAGAAAAGAATAGGCAGGGCCCAGAAAAGGAAAAAAGAGGACTTTTTTGAAATAAGGGGGAGGGATTTGGCAACCGGTCTTCCAAGGAACATTAAGGTGTCTTCAAATCAAATTGCTTCTGCGGTAAGTGAGGTCTTGGAAGAAATTATTAACGGTATCAAACAGGTTTTAAAACAGACCCCTCCAGAACTTTCAGCTGACATTATGAACAAAGGTATGATTTTATCGGGTGGTGGAGCTTTGTTAAGGAGTTTGGACCAGTTTGTTTCAAAATCAACTGGGGTCCCTTGCTTTGTGTCAGAAGAACCTTTGTTCTGTGTTGTTAAAGGAACAGGCATTGTTTTAGAGAACTTAGAGGATTACAAAAAGAGCATAATGACCAAAAAATGATTATTGGCCATAAAAATCAATTAAGTCTTCTTTTGAAAGCAAAAGATAATTTATCCCATGCTTTGATTTTTTCTGGAGAAAGTGCTTTGGGTAAAAAACAAGTTGCTTTAAAATTAATAAAAGAAATGGCTCAGAAGGACTTGAGTTATCCTGATTTAATTTCAATAGAACCAGAAAAAGGAGTAATTCCAATAGAAAGAATAAGGGAGATTCAGAAGGGCTTAAGCTTTAAAGCTCCTTTTCAAGCTGTTTTGGTTGATGATGCTGAAAAAATGAATAGTTTTTCCCAGAATTGTTTTTTAAAGACCCTGGAAGAGCCGAAGGGAAATGTTTTTTTCTTTTTAATAACCTCATTTCCTGAAATGCTTCTTCCAACTGTTAAATCAAGATGTCATCAAGTAAAGTTTTATCCTCTCTCTGCTTTGGAAATGGAAAAGGGTTTTGAAAAAGAAAAAAGCAATCCTCATTTTAAAGAGATTATTGCTTTGTCTGAAGGCAGGCCTGGTATTGCTTTTCAGTTTTTTCAAGATAATAATTTATTCTTAGAAAAACAAAAAGCAAAAAAAAGAGCGGAAGAATTATTTAAAAAAGATTTACCAGAAAGGTTTGGCTTTGCGAAAAGGTTTTTTGAAGAGGAAGAGAAATTATTTCCTTTTCTAGAGGAAATGAGCTCTTTTTTAAGACAAGAACTTTTGGGTAATTTAAATGATCTTTCTTTGATAAAAAAGATAAAAGAGGTGGAGGACTTGAAAATTATGCTCCGTCTTTTTAACATTAACCAAAGACTTGCTTTTGAGAATCTTTTGTTGAAAATATGAAGTTTGAAGAAATAATTGAAAATATAGAGCCGGAACTGGAAAATGCGGTTCAGGACTTCAAAGGAGAAATGCTTAAATTAAGGACAGGCCGTCTTTCTCCAGTTTTAATAGAAGACATTGAGGCTGAATGCTTTGACTCTGTTCTTCCCTTAAAACAGCTTGGAGCTATAACCTCTGTGGGCCAGAGAGATTTGGTTTTACAGCTTTGGGATAAATCCTATGTTGAAGGGGTCGTCAAAGCTATTGAACAGGAAGGTTTGGGTTTGTCTTTGAGAATTGACGGTAGCAATATATATATTACTTCGCCTCCTTTGTCTCAAGAGTCAAGAGAGAACCTTATTCACGTTTTAAACAAAAAGAAAGAGGACTCATTTCAAGAATTAAGGCATTTCAGGGACAAGGCCTGGAAAAAGATTCAAGATGGGTTCCAAGCAGGTGAAGTAAGGGAGGATGATAAATACAAAGGCAAGGATAAATTAGACGAGCTGGTAAGAGAGAAAAGGGAAGAGCTGGAAAAAATTATTGAGCAAAAGGAAAAAGAAATAAAAGGATGATTGGCATTATTCTTATAGTTCTCTTTAGTTTAATTTTTTTAACCGCCTTGCATGAGTTAGGCCATTTTGTTTTTGCTAAGAAGTTTGGAGTTAAAGTAGAAGAGTTTGGAATTGGCTACCCTCCTCGTCTTTTTGGGAAGAAAATAGGGGAGACAGTTTACTCTTTAAATCTTCTTCCTTTTGGCGCTTTTGTTAAAATATTAGGAGAGGATGGCCAGAGCAAAGACAAAAGAAGTTTCACTGCAAAACGTTTGTGGCAGAGAGCTTTAATTATTATTGGCGGTGTTGTCACGTTCTGGATTATAGCTTTTCTTCTTTTAACTTTTATTGCTGGTTTTTCTGGCATTCCAGAGCCAGTTCCAGATGATTTGGCAATGGAAGGAGCTCAAGTAATGGTTTTTTCTGTGAGTTCTGACTCTCCAGCAGAAAAATCAGGCATTAAAATAGAAGATGTAATTTTAAGAATAAATGAAACAGAGATAAAGACAAGCGCAGATGTTCAAGACGCTGTTAATGCTAATTTAGGAAAAGAAACAGAAATAGAACTTCAAAGAAGAGGAGAGAATATAGTTGTTAATTTAACCCCAAGAGAGAATCCTCCCCAAGGAGAGGGAGCTATGGGTGTCGGCCTTTTAAGAGTGGCTAATATTAAGGCGCCTTGGTATAAAGCGCCTTTAACAGGAGCTGAAATAACTTACAGGCAAACCAAAGCTATTCCTGTTGTTCTTTACAGAGCTTTGGTTAAAAAGCTAAAAGGAGAAAAAGTGACAGAGATTCAGTTTGTAGGTCCTATTGGAGTTGGCAAAATGTTAGGTCAGGCAGTTAATCAGGGACTGGGAAGGTTTTTAATGTTAATTTCAATGATTTCCATTTGGCTGGCTTTGTTTAATATTTTCCCTATTCCTGCTTTGGATGGCGGCAGGTTGCTCTTCCTTATTATTGAGGGTGTAAGAAGGAAACCAATGCCTCCTAAAATAGAACAGAAGATAAACGCTGGTTTCTTTATTTTGTTAATTCTTTTAATGGTTTTTGTTACTGTAAGGGATGTAATTGGGTTGTTTTGAAAATAATTATAGGTTTTTTGGTTTTAGCTTTGACTTGCAGTCAGAGCTGTTTTAAGCTAAGATTATTAAATATGAAACAGTCAGAGCTATTCACAAAGACCCAGAAACAAGCTCCAAAAGGGGAAGAAAGTGTTAATGCTATTTTGCTTCAGAGAGGTGGTTTTGTTTATAAAGAGATGGCTGGTGTTTATTCTTTTCTTCCTTTGGGCTTAAGGGTTTTAAAAAACATTGAAAATATTATAAGAGAGGAAATGAACAGAATAGGAGGCCAGGAGGTGTTTATGAGTGTTTTACAGCCCAAGAGTTTATGGCAGAAAACGAACAGATGGTCAGAGGGGATTGGAAAAGAAGTAATGTATAAATGTGAAGGTGTTGGTTTGGGTCCCACTCATGAAGAAATGCTAACTGATATTGTCTCTAAGAATATTCAGACAGAGAAAGACCTTCCTTTGTCTATTTATCAGATACAAACTAAGTTTAGAAAAGAAAAAAGAGCTAAGTCAGGACTGCTGAGAGGCAGGGAGTTTCAAATGAAGGACTTGTATACTTTCCATGCTTCTTTAAAAGATTTTAAACAGTATTACGAGAAAGTTAAAAAAGCATATTTAAGAATTTATGAAAGATGCGGTTTGAAAGCTATTATTACTGAGGCCTCTGGTGGGGATTTTACCAAGGAGTTTTCTCATGAGTTCCAGGTTTTGTCTGAAACAGGGGAAGACACTATTGTTTTTTGTGAAAAGTGCGGTTTTGCTCAAAATGTTGAGGTTTTTTCTGGGGGCAAGAAATGTCAGTGTGGTGGTGTTTTAAGAAGGGAACATTCTATTGAAGTTGGAAACATTTTCCCCTTAGGAGATAAGTATTCTAAGGCCTTGAATGCTGTTTTTTTGGATAAAGGGAAAAAGAAACCTGTGGTTATGGGTTGCTATGGTATTGGCATTTCAAGATTAATGGGTTCTGTTGTTGAAATCCATCATGATGACAAAGGCATTATTTGGCCAAAAAGCGTTTCACCTTTTCAATATCATTTAATTCCTCTTTTAAAAACAAAAACAGCAGATAAATTATACAAGGAATTAGACAATGTTCTTTATGATGACAGAGATAAAACTCCTGGAGAAAAGTTTATGGACGCTGATTTGCTGGGCATTCCTTTAAGAATTGTTGTTTCAGAGAAAACCTTAAAGCAGGATGCTGTTGAATTAAAAAGAAGAAATGAGGAAAAAGTGAGAATTGTAAAATTAAAGGACTTACAAAGATGTTTAACATAATCTTGAAGCGTTTTAATGAGGACATTGCCATTGATTTGGGCACAGCTAATTCCTCTGTTTATGTGAGAGGCAAGGGGATTGTTTTAAACGAACCTTCTGTTGTTGCTTTAAATGAAAAAACAGGTCAGATTTTGGCTGTTGGTGAAGAAGCGAAAATGATGGTTGGTCGAACTCCCTCCCATATTCAAGCTATTAAGCCCTTGGTAAGAGGGGTTGTTTCTGATTTTGAGGTGACAGAGCAGATGCTAAAGTATTTTATTGGAAAAGCGCACAGGAAAAAATTCATTTCTTTGGCTTGGCCCAGGGTAATTATTGGAATACCATCCAGGGCGACAGAAGTAGAGAAAAAAGCAGTGGAAGATGCGGCTAAAAATGCGGGAGCTAGAGAGGTATTTTTAATTGAAGAGCCTTTAGCTGCAGCCATTGGAGCTAGATTGCCCATTCAGGAAGCAAAAGGCAGTTTTATCATTGACATTGGAGGTGGCACTACTGACATTGCTGTTTTAAGCTTGGGTGGTATTGTCACTTCCCAGAGCCTGACAACAGCAGGAGACAAGTTAACAGAAGATATTATAAATTACATAAGGGATAAACATAAGCTTTTAATAGGGGAAAGGTCTGCAGAAGGGGTTAAGATTTTAATAGGGCAGGCAGTTTCCACCAAAGCTCTGAAAGAAGCTCCTTTGAGAGGCAGGAATGTTGTTTCTGGGCTTCCAGAAGAAATATTAGTTAATTCAGAAGACATTAGAAAAGCAATGGAAAAGTCCTTAAACCAAATGATATTTGCTATTAAACAAACCATTGAATCCACTCCTCCTGAAATTTTAGCTGATGTTATGTCAACCGGTCTTTACATGGTTGGTGGTGGGGCTTTGTTAAAGTATTTGGATAAGCTTGTTGCTCAGTCAACAAAAATGAAAGTTAACATTATGGAAGATCCCTTAACCGCTGTTGTTAGGGGAGGCGGTATTGTCTTGGAAAACCTTGACTCTTTAAGAGAAGTTTTAGCTGATACAACTTCAGGTCAAGTTCCAAAGTAAATGATTTCAAAAAAAGAAGTAGAACATATTGCTAATTTAGCTAAATTAGAATTGGGAAAGAAAGAAGTGGAGAAAATGCAGGGAGAAATGAACCAGATTTTAGAATATGTTGAAATGTTGAATCAAGTTGATGCCTCTAAAATTGCCCCTACCTCTCATTCTGTTCCTTTAGAAAATGTTTACAGAGAAGATAATCCAGAGAAAGATAAATCTGAAATGCTAAATCAAGCTCCTGAAACAGAAAAGGATTTTATTAAAGTAAAAGGGGTTTTATGATAGAGAACCTGACAATAAAAGACGTTGTTCAAGGAATAAAAAGAAAAGAATTCTCTGTTAAAGAGGTTTTTGAGAGCTACTTGAAAAGAGCCAAAGACAAGAACAAAGAACTTAATTCTTTTATAAGTTTTAATGAAAACATAAAAGATTTGCCAGAGCAGGGCTCTTTGCTTGGTGTTCCTTTCTCTGTTAAAGATTCTATTTTGGTTAAAGGTATGCCCTGCACTTGCGCTTCCAAAATGTTAGAGAATTACCAAGCTGTTTATAATGCTACTTGTATTGAAAGATTAAAAAGACAAGGAGCTTTGATTTTAGGCAAGACAAACTTAGATGAGTTTTCCATGGGTTCTTCCTCAGAGCATTCTATTTTTGGAAGAGTTAAAAATCCTCATGATTTAGAAAGGGTGGCAGGGGGCACTTCTGGTGGCTCTGCTGTTTCTGTTTTTTCTGACCAGTCTGTTTTTTCTTTGGGGGCTGACACTGGAGGGTCTATTAGGCAGCCAGCTTCATTTTGCGGAGTGGTTGGCTTAAAGCCAACTTACGGGGCTGTTTCCAGGTATGGGCTCGTTGCTCACGCTTCTTCTTTGGATCAAATAGGGCCCTTGTGTAAAAATGTGGATGACGCTGAAATTGTTTTTGATATAATAAAAGGGAGGGATGAAAAGGACTCAACAAGCATTGATTTAAAAGAGGAAACCTTTCCTTTAACAGAAACGAAAGTTGGTGTTCCCAAAGAGTATTTTTCAGAAGGGCTTGAAAAGGGAGTTAAAGAGGTAATAGAGAAGGTCTTGAAAAAAGCAGAAGAACAGGGGGTAAAAATACAAGAAGTTTCTCTGCCTCACTCAAAATATGCTCTGCCTTGCTATTATATCATTTCTACTTCAGAGGCCTCTGCAAACTTAGCTCGATTTGATGGTATAAGGTATGGGCTTTCTATTAAGGGCAAGGATCTTTGGGACGGTTATTTTAAAACCAAGGGTGAGGGTTTTGGCGATGAAGTTAAAAGAAGGATTATGCTGGGCAGTTTCTGTCTTTCTTCTGGCTATTATGATGCTTATTACCTAAAAGCCCAGAAAGTGAGAACTTTAATTAAAGATGATTTTGAAGAGGTTTTTAAAAAGGTTGATTTCATCTTTGGCCCTGTTTCTCCTTTTCCTGCTTTTAAAGCTGGAGAAAGGTTGGACGATCCTTTGAAAATGTATTTAGCTGACATTTACACTGTTTCTTTGAACTTGGCTGGCTTGCCTGGTATTTCTGTTCCAGTTGGAAAGACAAACAATCTTCCTGTAGGCCTTCAGATTATTTCCAGTCCTTTTTCAGAGAAGAGAATTTTCAAGGCAGCTAAATTAATTGAAAGCATATGTTAATTTCATTATTAGGACCTCCCACCTTAGACGCGGAATCAGCTGAAATGGTTGAAAAGCTTAAACAAGAGCTTGAGTTTTTAATTTCAGACCAGCTTCAGCAGGACCTTTTAATTTTCAAGATTATAGCTTTGGCTTTTTCTGCTTTGTTCATTTTCTTTATTCTTTACTTTTTGAAAAAAGATGATTTTGATTTTTTTACTTCAACAGCTGGAGCTGAATTAAAAGAAAGAAGGAGTTATAAAGATTACGGAGCTTCTGGTATTCAGAAAAAGTGGCACAAGATTCAAAAAAGAATGGAAAAGAAAGCAGAAGCTCATTGGAAATTGGCTTTAATGGAATCAGAGGATTTGCTTGATAATGTTTTAGTTAGAATGGGATATGGCGGTGAAAGCATTGACGATAGATTAGCCAAGCTTACAGAAAAAGAAATATCAAATCTGCCTGATATTAAAAGAGCTAACCGGCTTTGTCAGGATATAGCAAGAGACCCTGATTACAAGATAGACAGAAAAAGGGCTCAAGAATTTATTGATATTTTCGAAAAAGCTTTATCTGGCTTGAATGTCTTTTGATTTTGAGTTAAGATAACTTGAACTGAAGCGGGGTAGAGAAGTGGTATCTCGTCGGGCTCATAACCCGAAGATCGCAGGTTCAAATCCTGCCCCCGCAACATTATTGCAGGTGAATCGAACCTAAGATATAATGTTATTATAAACAAATGCCTTAGGTTCCATGGCCAAACCAATAAAAAAATCACAGGCTTTAGAACTGCGAAAAAAAGGAAAAAGTATAAAAGAGATAGCAAGGCAACTAGAGGTAGCTAAAAGTAGCGTGAGTCTCTGGTGTAGAGATATAGAATTAGCGCCTAAACAAATCGAGAGGTTGATGCAGAGAAAAAATTGCTTGGTTATGAAGGCAGGTTAAAAGGAGCGAGAATCCAGTATGAGAGGCGTTTGCAGAGAGAGATGAGGTTAAGAAAAAAAGGCAGGGCGAGGATGAAATCATTCGGTGGCTACAATTTCTTTCTTGCTGGGTTAGCCTTATACTGGGGCGAGGGTTCGAAAACGGGAAGGGCGGTTAGGGTTTCTAATGCTGATCCCCACGTTATAATTTTTATGTTGAATTGGTTTCGTTATGCCTGGGGAGTGAAAGATAGTAGGTTCTCTCTGCATATTTTAATCAACGAAGTCCATAAAAGCAGAATTAAAGAAGTAAAGAGTTATTGGTCTCGATTAACTAGAATACCGAAGAAGCAATTTCAAAAGACTACCTTTATTAAGGCCAAGAATAAAAAGGTTTACAAAAACTTTAAGGATCATTATGGAACACTTGCGATAAACGTCAGAAAAAATTTTCCTTCCGAAATTCATCACCAAATTATGGGCCTTATAGAGAAAATGGGCGAGGAAGGAGCGAATTTTAAGCCGGCGTAGCTCAATGGTGGAGCAGGCGTTTCATAAGCGCAAGGTTGTTGAGTTCAAATCTCACCGCCGGCATATTATTGTAATTTTGTTATTTTTTTGATATATTCTTTTTATTTGCGGGCGTAGATCAATTGGATAGATCACCACTCTGTCACAGTGGAGGTTGCCGGTTCAAGCCCGGTCGCCCGCGCTATATCTATGTCTCTTTAAAAATGAATGTTTTTTGTTATAGTGGAAGTACATGAGCAAGGCTCAGCTTGGACAATTTTTTACCACCAACAGCGACTACATTCTTCAAGGTTTAGAGGACTTTGTGAAAGGTAAAGAGGTGGCAGATCCATTTGCTGGAAATCAGGATTTGTTTGGCTGGGCTAAAAAGAACAAATGTGAGACAATCACTGGCTATGATTGTGATAAAAAGTATGTTGACGAAAAGAATGTTTTTTATAATGACTCTATCAATTCTCCTAAGAAATATAAATTTGTTTTAACTAATCCCCCTTACTTGCACAAGAATAAAGCAGATAAGAAAACAAAAAAGGAATTTTTTTCTGGGAAAAACTCTTCTTTTGAGGACCTATATCAAGTTTCTATTTATTCAATTCTTAATTCTGAAGAAGGAATTTTAATGGTTCCTTTAAATTTCCTTTGCGCTGAAAATTCAGGGAAAATTAGAAATTTGTTCTTTGAAAAGTTTAAGATTATTAAATTAAACATATTTTCTCAACCAGTGTTTGAAGACACTACTTATAATGTAGTATCATTTTATTACAAGAGAAAGAAAAGGCCTAATAATAAGAATCAAATTAAAGCCGTTCTATTTCCAGAAAAAGAGAAAACAAGTTTTGTTGTAGAAAAGAGGTTTGGTTGGCAAATAGGGGGACGCTTTATTGAGCAAATCAAAAATGCTAAAAATTATTTAGAGATTTTTCGTCTTACCGAGGACTTCTTAAGGTCTGGGCGCTATGAAGCTAAAATGGCTTTACAGAGCATGAAAGAAGTTAGGAATTACCATATCCACAAGGGTGTAAAAGATGCTTTAGAAAGGAATATTTTGCTCCTGAGGGCTATTGACACAAAGAATGGAAAGAAAATTCAGCTTGAAGACATAAGAAAATATGGTATTTTAGGTCTTGTTGGGAAAGATACTTCTCGTAATATGGCTCATATAATTTTTGGCAAGGAATTATCTGTTGTTGAGGTGGGGATTCTATTCAAAAGGAGCTAAACGATATATACCGATTAGCTCCCAAAGATATGTTGAAGAAGTAGTTTGATTCTCCTTTTGAGCTCATTGCAATCTTTATCTATGCCTGCGAGAACTTCTTTAACCTGTTTTTGTTCTGGATTTAATTCAATCATAAAACAGCCATACTCATCTCCATGTGGCCAGAAGCTCAGATGAAGCCATTCTTCAGGAGTCCGCAATGCACGACTACGTGCAAAGGCCCTAAAAGATTTTTCTATTTTCAGCTCTGTTGCTTTACCTTCAGGGATAAAATGTCCGTGAAGGAAAATACTTGGTTTGATTGAGTAGGCATAGGGGAATTCATAGCCAACCCAAGCGTCAACCCATTCTGTTTTTATCCTTATTCCCAACAAAGGCGTTTCAAAAAACATCTTTTGCCCCCTCTCGTTGTAATTTTTGGAATATCTGTATCCACTTTAAGGAAATTTTTGCCAATGTCAACTTGGCATTCTATAATGACAAGTAAATGACAACTTTTTACAAGATATTTTTCCTCTTTTTCTTTTCCCAAAACCCGATTTTTGCTTGTAAATACAAGGCGTGAGGGCGCGAGCAAAGCGAGCGCCCGAGCCAAGACAGAGTATTCTGAATTGGTCAGGGCATTACTAATAGTCGGGGCTAATTTTTTAGAAATCTGCGTCAGGATTTTGCTGAAAATAGGTTCTGACTTTGTCTAATACATAGCGCTAATATAGGAGCTGTTTAAAGGTTTCTTCGTTAGCTAAAATTGTGGATATTTTAGCTTGTTTTTAGCTTGTTTTTAAGGTAAAATAAGGGAATAAGATGAAGATTTCAAAGCTGAAAAAAGAGGCTGAAAAAGAACTTCAGAAAATCTTTAATTTGAAGGATTTGAATGCTTGGCATAAGAAATATTTTGGCAAAAAAGGAGAAGTTTCTTTGATTTTCTCTTCTTTAAAAGAAATGAAAGAGAAAGAAAGGAAGAAAAAAGGAGAAGAAGTTAATTTTGCCAAAAAAGAATTAAAGGAGCTTTTTTTGAAGAAGAAAAGAGGTCTCGCAAAAGGAACTAAAGTTTCAGCTCCAGAAACAATTGATGTCACTCGTCCTGGCAAAAAAGTAGAAAGAGGACACTTGCATCCTTTGACCTTGATTCAAAGAGAGGCCTTGCATATTTTTGAAAGCATGGGTTTTGAAGTGGCTTTAGGTCCTGAAATTGAAACAGAATGGTATAATTTTGACGCTTTGAACTTTAAAAAGAATCATCCAGCTCGTGATGTCCATGATACTTTTTGGATTGACTCAAAAAAAAGAATTCTTTTAAGAACTCATACCAGCCCTGTTCAGGTAAGATTTATGGAAAAGCATAATCCTCCTTTGAAAATAGTGATTCCAGGAAGGGTGTTTAGGAATGAAGCAACTGACTCTTCCCATGAAGCTGATTTTTGGCAGTTAGAGGGGCTAATGGTTTCAAAAGAGGTTTCCTGTTCCAATTTCAAAGCTATTATTGAAACTTTTTTAGAAAGATTTTTTAGAAAAGATGTTGAGATTAGATTAAGGCCGGGATATTTTCCTTTCACAGAACCGAGTTTTGAAATAGATGCAAAGCTTGGTAAAGCCAAGTGGCTTGAATTAATGGGAGCTGGAATGGTTCACCCTAATGTTTTTAAGGCCTCTGGTTTAAATCCTGAAGACTGGCAGGGATTTGCTTTTGGGGTTGGCTTGGATAGATTAGCTATGATTAAGTACAAGATAAAAGACATGAGGCTTTTTCGTCAAAACGATTTAAGGTTTTTAAAACAATTTTAAAATGGTTTTTTCATACAATTGGTTAAAAGAATACATTTCAAAACAAGTTAATGTTGAAAAATTAGCTGATCTTTTAATTTTCCATAGCTTTGAAATAGAAGGAATAGAGAAAAAAGGAGTTGATTTTGCTTTGGACATAGATGTTCTCTCAAACAGGGCTTGTGATTGCTTGAGCCATATTGGGATAGCAAGGGAAGCTTGTGTTTTAGCTGAAGCTGATTTAAAAATTCCAGAAGCAAATTACGAAGAAGCGAAAAAAAATTCCCAAGATTTTGTAAAAGTTAAGGTTAGTTCACCAGATGATTGTTCAAGATTTACAGCTAAAGTAATTAAGGGAATTGCAGTGGGTGATTCTCCAAAATGGATGCAGGATAGATTAAAGGTTTGCGGGTTGCAGCCGATAAACAGCATTGTTGACATTACCAATTATGTGATGTTAGAGACAGGACAGCCCTTGCATGCTTTTGACTTGGATAAGTTGGGCAAAGAAATAATTGTGAGAAGGGCTGAAAAAGGAGAAAAGATAGTTAGTTTGGATGAAAAAGAGTATTTATTAAATGGTGATGTGATAGTGGTTTGTGATAAAAAAGCTCCGGTTTCTATTGCTGGCATTAAAGGGGGAAGACAGACAGGCATTGATTTAAATACTAAAGATATTGTTATTGAAGCTGCAAATTGGAATCAAGGGGTTATTCGTTCTGCTTCAAGAAAACTGAAATTAAAAACAGACGCTTCTTGGAGATTTGAAAATGGTTTAGACATTTCCTTGATTGATTATGCTCAAGAAAGAACAGCTTCTTTAGTCCAGGAAATAGCAGGCGGTAAAGTAATGTCTGGTTTGGTGGACACTAATCCTGAAAAAAAACCTGAAAGGAAAATTAAACTTGACTTAAAATACGTCAACAAATTATTAGGAGTGAAAATTCCAGAAGAAACCTGTTTGGATATTTTAGAGAAATTAGGTTTTGAAGCTGAGGGAAATATTGTTAAGGTTCCCAGGAGAAGATTAGATGTTTCTATTCAAGAGGACTTAATTGAAGAGATAGGCAGGGTTTATGGGTACAGGAACATTGCTTCTGTTTTTCCTAAAATGAGCTTAGCTCCTCCGAAAAGAAACAGCGCTATTTTCTGGCAGGATAAAGTTAAGAATTCTTTAAAAGAAGGGGGATGTATTGAAGTTGTAAATTATTCTTTTTTAGGAGAGTCCTTTGGCTTGGAAGGATTAATTGAAATTGAAAACCCTTTAAGCTCTTTGAACAAATATTTAAGAGGGAGTTTAATCCCAGGGCTTTTAAAAAATGTGAAAGAGAACTCTAAATGGCGCGATAGTGTGAGTATTTTTGAAATTGGCAATGTTTTTTTGGAAAAAGAGAATTTAAGATTAAGCGGCGCCTTGATGAGAAAAGGGCTTAAAAAAGAGGGCTTTTATGAATTAAAAGGTGTTTTAGAACAAGTATTTAGTGATTTGGGCTTAGCCAATGCTTCATATCATGAAGCTGGAGAATCTTTATGGTTTCAAAAACAAGCTGAAATTAAAATAGGGAGAGAACAGATTGGCCATTTGGGAGAAATAAGTTCTGATTTAAGAAAAAAATTAGAGATAAAAGAAAGGGTTTTTCTTTATGATGTTGACTTTGAAAAATTAATGAGCATAGCTTCAGAAGAAAAAGAATATAGGCCCATATCTCCTTATCCTGTCTGCTTAAGAGATTTGGCAGTTTTAGTTCCTTTAAAGACTAAGTTTTCAGAGGTTCTGAACATTATTGCTTCTGCTGGTGGAAAATTGGTGAGAGATATTGACCTTTTTGACACTTATTCTGGAAAGAACATTCCAAAGAGCAAAGAGAACTTAGCTTTTCACATTGTTTACCAGTCCTATGAAAAAACCTTGTCTTCTGAAGAAGTGGACAAATTGCATCAGAAGATTGTAAAGGCCTTGGAAAAAAACCCAAACTGGGAAGTTAGAAAATAGTATGCCAAAGAAGAAATCAGATTATACAGCAGAAGATATTTATGTTCTTGAGGGCTTAGACCCTGTGAGGCAGAGACCAGGAATGTATATTGGCTCTACTGGGGTTGATGGTTTGCATCATTTAATTTGGGAGTGTTTTGACAACGGAATTGACGAGGCAATGGCAGGTTATTGCAAGGAGATTGAGGTTGCTTTTCTTAAGGATAATAAAGTGAGGATTTCCGATGATGGAAGAGGCATTCCTGTTGAAAAGCACAAAAAGACAGGCAAATCAGCTTTAGAGACCGTGATGACTACTTTGCATGCTGGAGGCAAGTTTGGAAGCAAGGCCTATCAGGTTTCAGGCGGTTTGCATGGGGTTGGGGTTTCTGTTGTATGCGCTTTGTCTGAATATATGCGAACAGAGGTTTGCCGCGAAGGTGTAAAGTATTCTCAAGAATATTCCAGGGGCAAAGTAAAAACAAAGCTGAAAAAAGAAGGAAACTGCAAGAGGACAGGGACTGTTCAGATTTTTCAACCAGACCCCGAAATATTTAAAGAGATAAGATTTGACAGAAAAAAGGTTTTAAGGCATTTACGCCAGCAAAGCTATTTAACTTCAGGGGTGAAAGTTATTATTAAGGATGAAAGAGACGGGTTTAACTATACTTTCTATTTTGAAGGAGGGTTAAAGTCCTATGTTAAACATCTTTTGGGAGATGCAGAGCCAAAGCATGATAATATTTTTTACTGTCAAGGAGAAAAAGAAGGTGTTTTGGTTGAGGTGGCCTTGCAATATGCCAAAGAAATAGAAATCTTTGAAGAAAGCTTTGCTAACAATATCTATACAGGAGAAGGGGGTCAGCATCAGACTGGCTTTAGAACGGCCTTGACAAGGAGTCTTAACACTTATGCTCGGAAGAACGGGTTTTTAAAAGAAAAAGACGAGAATCTATCAAGCAATGACACCAGAGAAGGTCTTTTAGCTGCTATTTCTGTTAAGATTAGAGAACCCCAGTTTGAAGGCCAGACAAAAGCTAAATTAGGGAACCCAGAAGCAAAAACAGCAGTAGAGGGAGTGTTTGGCGAGGCCTTTAATGAGTTTTTAGAAAAGAACCCTCAAGATGCAAGAAATATTATTGAAAGCTGCTTGCTTTCTGCTAGAGCTAGAAGAGCAGCTAAAGCTGCCAGGAGCACTGTTTTGAGGAAAGGAGTGCTGGATGGTTTAAGTTTGCCAGGGAAATTAGCTGACTGCGCTTCAAAAAAGCCAGAAGATTCAGAGTTATACCTTGTGGAAGGCGATTCTGCTGGGGGTTGTTTTTCGGCAGAGACTAAAGTAGCTCTGCTGGATGGCAGAGATCTTTCTTTCTCAGAGTTGGAAAAAGAACAAAAGCAAGGAAAGAAAAATTATTGTTATTCCATACAGGATGATGGTTCAGTAGGGGTTGGGATAGTTAGCAACGTTAGAAAGACCAGGAAGCATGCGAAAGTGCTGAAAGTTTTATTGGATAATAATAAGGAGATAATTTGCACTCCTGACCATAAGTTCATGCTGAGGGGTGGCTCTTACAAAGCAGCAAGGGATCTGTCCTCAGATGATTCTTTAATGCCGCTGAGGCGGAAGCTTTCTGAACTAGGAGGCAGGATAACCATCCAAGGGTATGAAATGACTTTCTGTCCCAAAAAGCATAGATGGATATTTACCCATCTTTTATCTGATAGCTATAACCTAAAAAAGGGTAGCTATCCTGAGGAGCAGGGATGCCATAAGCATCATCTTGACTTTAACAAATTAAATAATAATCCCGACAACATTATTAGGATGCCAGACAAGATGCACATGAGATTCCATCGCAATCATCTTCATCTTACTTTACATTCCAGGGCTGTGAAAGAAAAATGCAGAAAGATTCATCAGACAAAGGAATTCAGGGAGAAAATAAGAAGAATTATGACAACTCCTGAAATGAGGAAGATGTTGAGTGAGCGAGCAAAAAATCAGTGGCAGAATGAGGATTATAAAAAGTACATGACAGAAAAGTTTTTAGATTTTTATCATAACAACGAAGAGTACAGGAAAAAGAATAGAGCCCAGCTTAATAAAAACCAAAAAGAATATTGGTCTCACAGAGAGAATAGGAGGAAGCAGGCTGAGAGAGTAAAAAATTATTTTAAAATACACCCAGAGAAAAAGAAGGCGCTTTCTCTAAGGGCAAAAAACCAGTGGCAGGACGAAGAATTATTGGCTTGGCGCAGTGTTAAAACAACTGAACAATGGACAGACACCTTTAGAAATAGGAGGAAGAAGGCATACAACCGCACTTATTTTAATCATTCAGTAAAGCTGCTTAAGGAGGTTTTGGAAAGAGATGGAGCAGTTTCGCCTATTGAATACGACAAGCTCAGAAGGCAAAGGAGAAACAAAAACGCCCTTAAGTATGAGACTTTATTGGAAAGATTTTTTGACCATAATGAGTCTAGGCTGAAGCAAGTAGCGGAGAACTATAACCATAAGGTGAAAAAGGTTTCGATGCTTTCGAAAAGAATGGATGTCTATGATTTAGAGGTTGAAGATACTCATAATTTTGCTTTGGCTGCTGGAGTTTTTGTGCACAACAGCAGCAAGATGGCAAGAGACAGAAGATTCCAAGCCATTCTTCCTTTAAGAGGTAAGATTTTAAATGTGGAAAGAGCTAGGTTAGATAAAATTTTGTCTTCCAATGAAATAAAATCGTTAATCATTGCTTTGGGCACAGCTATAAGTCAGGACTTTGACATAGAAAAGTTAAGATACCATAGGATTATTCTTATGGCTGATGCTGACGTTGATGGCTCTCATATTAGAACTTTGCTTTTAACCTTGTTTTTTAGGTATTTTAAAGAAATAATCGAAAAAGGATATTTATATATTGCTCAGCCCCCTTTGTATAAAATACAGGCAGGAAAGAGAATAGATTATGCTTATACAGAAGCAGACAAAACAGAGATTCTTTCTGATTTTAAAGGGGCTTCAGTCAATGTTCAGAGGTATAAGGGGTTGGGTGAAATGAACCCTGAAGAGCTTTGGGAAACAACCATGAACCCAGAAAACAGGATTCTTTTGAAAGTCGCTATAGAAGACGCAAAAGAAGCAGATCATATCTTTGACACTTTAATGGGGAAAGAGGTTTTACCCAGGAAGAAATTTATTCAGAACCATGCAAAAAAGGTAAAAAACCTTGACATTTAAGTTCTAGAATACTAAGATGGGCTAAAGAGCCCTCAGGGGCTTTTTTAAGAACATGGTGCTTGAAAGAATAAAAACATTTTTTAAGGAGGTTTTAACAGAAGGGAAAAAAGTAAATTGGCCTTCCCGCCAAGAGGTTTTCAAGTATACTGTTATTGTTATTTCCATTTCTGTTTCTGTTGCTATTTTTTTGGGAGTTTTGGATTTTGTTTTTCTTAAGATTCTAGCTGAGATTTTAGTTTAAATATGCCAAAGCAAAAATTACAACAAGGGAGAAACTGGTATGTGCTTCATACTTATCCAGGAGAAGAAGAAGCAGTGGCTAGAAACTTAAAGCAGAGAATTGAAAGTCTTGGCATGGAAGACAAGATTTTCAATGTTATGGTGCCTAAAGAGAAAAAGATAAAGATAAAAAACGGGAAAAGGAAAGTAGTTGAAGAAAGAATATACCCTGGATATGTTTTTGTTGAAATGATAGTCACAGATGACTCTTGGTATGTTGCTAGAAACACTCCTCGTGTCACTGGTTTTATTGGAGCTGGGACCACTCCTATCCCAGTAAGCGGCAAGGAAGTAGATGTTTTGCAAAAAAGAATGGGAGTTGAATCTCCCCAATTCAAAATAGATGTTGCTTTAGGCAGCTTGGTTAAGATAAATGACGGTCCTTTTAAGGACTTTGAAGGGAAGGTGGCTGAAATAGATCAAGAGAGAGGCAAGCTAAAGGTTTTAGTTAACATTTTTGGAAGAGACACGCCTGTTGAGGTTGATTCTCTTCAAGTCAAGAAACTATAATATGGAAGTTAAGGCCAAAGTAAAACTGCATCTTCCAGCTGGGAAAGCAACTCCTGCTCCCCCTATAGGACCTGCTTTAGCTCAGCATGGAATTAATATTGGAGAGTTTTGTCAGCAGTTTAATGATGCTTCCAAGGATAAAGCTGGTTTTGTTTTGCCTGTTGATATTACTATTTTTGAAGACAGGAGTTTTAAGTTTAATATTAAAACACCATTAACTTCCCAGTTAATCAAAAAAGCGATTGGTATTGAAAAGGGCTCTGGAGAACCCAATAGGACTAAAGTAGGAAAAATTACTCAAAAGCAGTTAAGAGAGATAGCAGAACAGAAACTGCCTGATTTGAACACCAATGATATTGAAGCAGCCGTGAAGATAGTTTCTGGCACTGCCCGCAACATGGGTGTTGAAATAGAATGAAGGGCTATTTTGCTCTTTCTATAGCTTGCGGTCATGACTGGAGTTTGGCTAAAGAATTAGTGGAGTACATAGAAAGCTTAGGCCATGAAATTTTAGACAGGCATGTTATCTTTCCAACCAATAAACAAAGATTAGAGCATTTTTCCAAAAACAGCGGTATTCAAGATGTTAATCCCTTTACTGTAAGAGAGCAGGATTTAAAATGGGTCAGGGAGTCAGAATTCATGATAGTAGAATATACCAATGGGAGTTGGGGTGGTGGAATTGAATTTGACCAAGCCACTGCTTTAAGGCAGGCCTTGGGACTTCCTCCTATTCCTATTTTGTGTCTTTTGCAAAAAGGGAAAAAAGGGAGTTGGATAATCCAGGGAGCAAAATTTCCTAAACTATATTTAAGAGAATATTTTGATATTAAAGAAGCTAAAGAAATAATAAAGGATTTTTTTAATAAAATTTGACAACTTTTTTTATTTTCCTTAGTATATAAAAAAGAGCATAAAGAAAATGGCTAAATTGACAAAACAGAATATTGAAAAAATAAATAAATTAGCTACACTGTTTCCTCGAACAGTAAAGGTTTTATTTATCCGCTTCGAAAATGGCCGCTTTGGAGCCATTGTTCCTTTCGCTGGTGGCAATATTAGGACTGAAGCAAAAAGCTTGTCAGAGCTACTTTTTATGATAAACGATGCTATTAGAGCCGTACTCAAAGTACCCAAAAAGTATTGGCCATATGTCCCAGAATATATGATGACTTGCAAGCTCGCGCAGGAGCTTGAGCTTTGGCCTGCGAGTCGTCGTAGAAAATCGATTGGCAGCCTTTCGATTTTGAGGCAAGAAGCAGGTTCGAGCGTATGAAAATTTCGGTTGCGGACTGCAGTTGGAAACAGCTTAAAAGTTTAGCTTTCAAGTGTGGGCTCCTTGTTGAGGAAGGGGGTAAACATTCAGTCATTCGAGATAAAGATGGAAATTTCATCACGACTATTCCTAGGAAAAATTCGTTGGATAAATTTACGGCCAAGGGAATCATTGCAGATTTAGAGAAGGCGGGTTGCCCAAGAGAACTTTTGCGAAAATGTGGTGTCCGAAAATAGTGAATGCGGGCTTACGAAGAGAGAGGATGCTGTTAAGACCCTCTAAAAAGCTAGGCTGCCTCTATATTTTGAGGCCTTTTTTATTGCTTGTTGCTGTGATATGATGAGATATATGCAAAAAGGCAAATTCATTGTTTTTGAAGGTTTGGATGGCTCTGGAAAGTCGACTCAGACCAAGCTTTTAGCTGAATATTTGCAGAAAAAAGGGCTTGATGTTGTTAAGATTGATTTTCCACAGCATGGAGACAAATCTTGTGGTTTGGTTGACAATTATCTTAATGGCAAATATGGAACAGCCCAAGAGGTAGGTCCTTACATTGCTTCAATATTCTATGCTTGCGACAGGTATGACGCTAGTTTTAAGATAAAAGATTGGCTTCAGAAAGGCAAGGTTGTTATTGCAGACAGGTATTTGGCTTCCAATATCGGACATCAGGGAGGAAAGATAAAAGATAAAGAAGAGAGAAGGAAATACATTAAGTGGTTGTATGATTTAGAATACGAGCTTTTTAAAATACCAAAACCTGACTCTATTATTATTTTAAAAACAAACCCTGAAATTTCTTTAAAATTATCTAATAAGATAACAGATGAAGAGAAAAAGGAAAAAAGAAGAGCATATTTAAAAGATGATACTATTCAGGATATTCACGAGAAAGACAAGAGTCATTTAAAAGATACTTTTGATGCTTTTTTGCAGGCAGCTAAAGAGTTTCCAGACGATTTTAGCATTGTTGAATGCATGGAGGGGGAAAGGCTGCTGAGCCCCGGAGCCATTCATCAAAAAGTTATTGCTGTAGTAGAAAAGCTATGACTAAAAAATCTTTAGCTAAAATAATAGACCATACTAATATTAAACAGAATGCTAAAGAAAAAGATATTAGAAAAACCTGTTCTGAAGCTAAAAGATATGGCTTTAGAGGAGTTGATGTTAATCCCCAATGGGTTAGTTTTGTTAAAGAACAGATTGCAGCCACCAACATTAAAACCATTGTTTTAATAGATCCTCCCATGGGTTTGAGTTCCCATTTTAGGAGAAAGGAAACATGCAAGAAAGCTAAGAAAGACGGGGCTGATGAATTAGATGTTGTTTTAAATGTGATTGATATAAAATATGAAAGATATGACGATGTTTTAGCTGATTTAAAACAGATTTGCAGGATTCTTCCCTGTAAAGTTATTATTGGTTCTGGCTATTTAACAGACGAAGAAATCATAAAGGCCTCTCAAATTGTAAAAAAAGCAGGAGCTTTTTGTGTAAAAACAGCGACAGACAAAGACCCTTTGGACAGAACAGAATTAAAAGAAAAAGCAAAGCATGTAAAGCTAATGAAGCAGGCAGCGCCTGGCTTGCAAGTTAAGGCCTCAGGCAAAATTAGAACCTATAGAGACGCTTTAATGATGATTGAGGCGGGCGCTGATATTATTGGAACTAGTTCTTCTGTTAAGATAATGCAGGGCTTTAAAAGAGCTAAAAAGAAGTAACATGGACTACAAACCAACTATTGGGCTTGAAATACACGTTGAGCTGAAAACAAAGTCAAAAATGTTTTGTTCTTGCTTGAATGATCCTGACGAGCAAAGGCCTAATTTCAATGTTTGTCCTGTTTGCATGGCTCAGCCAGGCACTCTGCCAGTTATCAATAAAGAAGCGGTTGAGAAGCTTTTAAAAACAGCTTTGGCTTTGGACTGCGAGATAGGAATGAAGAATTCTTTTGAAAGAAAAAACTATTTTTACCCTGATTTGCCAAAAGGGTATCAAATTTCACAATATGCTCTTCCAATGTCAAGAAATGGCTGGCTGGATATCTCTGAAAAGAGAATTAGAATCGAAAGAATACATTTAGAGGAAGACACAGCAAAATTAATTCATTCTGAAGATAAGGATTACTCTTTAGTTGATTTTAACAGGGCAGGTGTTCCTTTAATGGAGCTGGTGACAGAACCCGATATTACATCTGGCTCTCAGTCAAGAGAGTTCGTAAAATTATTGCAGATGATTTTAAGGTATCTTAATGTTTCCGATTCAAACATGGAAAAAGGCCAAATGAGATGTGAGGTAAATATTTCTTTGTCAAAAGATGAAAAATTAGGGACAAAAGTGGAGATAAAGAATCTTAATTCTGTTAAAGCTGTAGAAAAGGCAATTGATTTTGAAATTCAGAGACAGAAAGAATTATTGGAAAAAGGGGAGAGGGTTGTTCAAGAAACAAGGGGCTGGCATGATAAAAAAGAAATTACTTTTTCCCAGAGAGAGAAAGAAGAAGCGCATGATTACAGGTATTTTCCAGAGCCGGATTTACCTCCTTTGGTTTTCAATGAGAAGTTTCTTTTTGATATTAAAAAAGAAATACCAGAACTGCCTCATCAGAGAAAACAAAGAATGAAAAAAGAGTATCCTCTAGAAGAGAAAATAATTGATCTTTTTGTTTCCCAGAAAGAGCTTGGCGAGTATTTTGAGAAAGTAGTTTCTGAATTAAAGGATTGGGCAAAAACAAAAAATATTAAGCAAATTGAAAAATTAATAAAACTAGCTTCCAACTATATTTCGACAGACCTTCAGGCTTTGTTAAAAAATGGAGAATTAAAAATTACCCCAGAGAACTTTGCTGAGTTTTTAACCATGATTCATTCTGGAGAAATATCAAGCAAGATAGCAAAGATGGTTTTAAAAGAAATGTTTGAGAGAGGCAAAGATCCTTCTCAAATCATTAAAGATAAGGGCTTAGAACAAATAGGGGATGAAGCGGAAATAGAAAAGATAGTCAAATTAGTTATTAAAAAAAATCCTGATCCTGTCTCCCAATACAAATCAGGCAAAGAAAATGCTTTGCAATTCTTAGTCGGTCAGGTAATGGCAGAGACCAAAGGCAAGGCAAATCCTAAAAAAGCTATTGAAATTTTGAAAAAATTCTTGCTATAATAATTTTAGAAAGGAGTGATACAATTGAGAAAACTTTTTAGGTTTTTACCCTCAGGATACTTTATGGGGGCTGTGGGAATACTGCTTTCGCCGCTAGTGTTCCCAATAGATTTAGGGTATGCTTTTTTTGGATTTTTGGTTTGGATAAGCATACCTCAGTTTCTAGATTGAGGGGAAAAGTTGTTCTAAGCTTTTTCCCTCAGGAACCCTTTTACCAATCTTTCTGCTTGCTTTTGATTTTTTATCCAAAGGATTCTTTTGTCTTTTTTAAACCAAGTCATTTGCCTCTTGGCGAATTTTTTTATATCATTTTCCAATTTTTCTGTCATTTCCTGCTTTGTTATCTTTTTCTGAAGATATCTTGCTATCCACCTGTATTCTAAGCCAAAACTGTCAAGCTTTTTAAAAGAAACTCCTGATTTGCGCAGGTTTTCCACTTCTTTTATCATTCCCTGTCTTAATCTTTTGATTAATCTCTGATGGATAAGCTCATTTATGTTCTCTTTTTTTATTCCTAAAAAAAGACAGTTATATTCTGGTGCTTTTTTCAAAGAGGGGACTTTACCTAACAGAGTTGCTATTTCAATGGCTCTGATTAATCTTCTCTTATTCTCTTTTTCAATGGTCTCAGCTCTTTTTGGGTCAAGCCTTTTTAGCATTTTAAAAAGTTCTTGTTTTGATTTTTTCTCTAAAGTTTTTCTTAAACGTTTGTTTTTTTTCATCTCAGGGAAAATCATTCCTTCTGTTAAAGCATAAATGTAAAAAGCAGAACCACCGACTAAAAAGGGGAGTTTGCCTTTTTCTATTATTGTTTTTATGGCTCTTTTTGCCAGTTTTTGATAATCAGCAACCGAAAAGGTTTTTTTAGGAGATATTATGCTTAAAAGGTAATGAGGAATGCCTTGCATTTCTTTTTTTGTCGCTTTTCCTGTGCCAATATCCATTTTTTTGTAAACCTGTCTTGAATCAGCAGAAACTATTTCTCCATTGAATTTCTTTGCTAATTTTATAGAAAGAGAGGTCTTTCCTGCTGCTGTTTGCCCTAAGATAACTATGAGCTTTGGCAATTCTCCCTTCAGGCCGAAAGAATCTGTTTTTGTTATTTTAACATTACAGAATTTGCCAATTAATTCTTTTCCTCCTTTAAACTTTACTGTTTTATAATGCAATGATTTTCCAAAAAGAAATCCTTTCTTGTATTCCATTGGAAGAACTTTTACTATTTTGTTTAAAAATCTTTTATTGTTTTGTTTAGCTGTTTTTTCTAACGCCTTTGTTAGAACGCTTTCTCTTCTTTGCTTTTCTTTTTTAGGGACATCGTTTTTCAAAAGGCAAGCTGCTGTTCCATGTCTTTCGGAGTATTGGGAAACATAGGCCATATCAAACTTTACTTTTTCCATTACTTTTTTAGTGTTTTGAAAAGCCTGTTCTGTTTCTGTTGGGAACCCGACAATAATGTCAGTTGAAAGAGAAATATCAGGGATTTGTTTTTTTATGGTTCTTACTAATTTTAAATAGTTTTCTCTTGTGTAATTTCTGTTCATTTTCTTTAAGATTTTATTATCTCCTGACTGCAAAGGCAAGTTAAGATAAGGAGTTAGTTTCTCGCATTTTGAGATTGTTTTGATTAATTTTAAAGAGAAATCTTTGGGATTGGGAGAGGTAAATCTTATCCAAAAGTTTCCTTTTAAAGAATTAATTTTTTTTAATAACTCTGAAAAGTTTTTATATGAATTAACATTTTCTCCCAAGAGCCATATTTCCTTGAATCCTTTGCTTATTGCTGTTTTTACTTCCTTTATAATATCCTTTCTTGGCCTTTGTTTTTCTTTGCCTCTTGTTTGTGGCACACAGCAGTAAGCGCAGAAATTATTGCACCCGGTTGAAACAGGGACAAAAGCGCAGGGAAAAGAAGAATAAAGAGGGGGAATTTTAAGATAAGAGCAGGAATTGCTTTTTCCAAACCAATTTGGCAGCTCTTTTATATCAAGGATTTGGTTAAAATGCTTTTTCAATTTCTCTCTGTCTTTTTTTAAAATACATCCTGTTAAAATAGTTTTGCATTTTAATTTTTTTAATTGGTTCACTTTTCCATAAACCCTGTCTGCTGCTTTTTGTCTCACAGAACACATGTTAACAATAACTAGGTCCGCTTGTTTAAGAGGGGATTGCTTCATTCCTTTTCTATTTAAAAAAGAAGCGATTCTTTCCGAATCGGATTTATTCATCTGGCAACCAAAAGTAATAATATGATACTTTTTCATATAACTATTAAAAGAGAGGATTATCTTCCTTTTTGAGGTCCTTGTGGTCCTGGTTCATTATTTTGGATAGAGCCAGCACACACCCCCTGATGATTAATTTCAGCTTCAGCTAATTGAGCGTGGCATTCATTAGAATAAGTAATTCCATCTTTGCCGCAAACCGGATCCCAAAGAGCAGCGCAAAAACTTGGCTTTTCTGCGACACAAGTTGGAACTGGACAGCCGTTCGCGTCTCTTCTTATTTCTATTTTCCCTCCGCAAGTGCTTGGGTCAAACATATTGTCTTGAGGACAATTAGCTTGTTCTCTTTCTCTGTCTATAATTCCTTTGCCAGCTTCATTTAATCTGTTTCTTATCTCGTTCCTTATTTCTTCTTTTAAGTTTTGCATTATCTCCAGCTTGCTCTCTACATTGCCTCTGATTTTTTCCACGTATTCTTGCAGCTTTTGTTGCATTTCATCAGGCATTGTTTCAATTTTCTCTCTTAACCTTTCTAAATGTCTCTCCCTTACTTGTTTTAGGACTTGCTTTAGAGCGCTTGAGGCTTTTTCTTCAAACTTTTCTAATAATAAAAGCTGTTGAAAGTATTTGAATGGACTTCCTTTCATTTGCTCAAGATTGTTTTCAATTCTTTCTTGAAGCTTGTTTTTTTCCTCTAATTTCTCCATTACCTCACCAAACCTTTCTAAATGCCTTTCTCTTGCTTGCTTAATCTTCTGGAAAGCTTCCTCTGGCGCTTGTTGTTCCAGTTTTTCTAAAATTGTCTGATGGAGCAGCTGGTGCTGTAAGAATTTATCAGTGAATTTTGAAACATCAGGGTTTTCAGAAGCTGTTTCTTTTATTTCCTCTACTTTGTTTTTTAATTCTTCAATTGCGTTTTCGAAGTTTTCCACAGCTTCACTTAATTCTTCTGTTTCTTTGCCTTTTTCTGTCATTTTTTTTAATTCAAGCAGTTTCTCAGAAGCAATCCTTAATTTTGTCTCTGCTTTTTTCGCAGAACCAAAAGAAAGCAATTCTCTAATTTTCCTTGTCCAGTTTTTTAAGAAATAGAGCTTGCTGTCTGGCAAGAGCAAAGGATCTGAAACCTCAAGATCATCAGCAGACACTTCTTGGTCTTGTTCTAATTCTTGTTCTGCTGAAGTTGTTGCTGTTGGAGGTTCTTGAGCTATAACAACCGAACTTATTAAAAGACCTAAAACTATTGAAAATATTATTAGTTTTTTCATATATTTTTCTTTATTATCCTTTTTCAAGAGGAAATTGTCAAATCTTTTTTTCTATTT
>Ga0180438_10001697_pt1 | contig 38255 bp, 44 predicted proteins | sample SS_ome_12_FD_132455 | JGI IMG/M metagenome (GOLD analysis project Ga0180438, IMG submission 132455) | Hypersaline lake sediment archaeal communities from the Salton Sea, California, USA - SS_3_D_2 metaG | ecosystem: Environmental > Aquatic > Non-marine Saline and Alkaline > Hypersaline >... | reverse complement strand
GCCTCAAGCCGCTGGTCTTTTTGTTTGTCTTTTTTGTTTTTGTTTTTGGCCATAAAAACACCTTTTCTGAGCAGGAATCTTTATCTTACTTAATCTGATTTCTAACAAAATGTCAAATGGAAAAATGTTTGGGGTATAATATAATCTAGACAAGTTTAAATTCGAAATTTGAAGCACGAAATTCGAAGCAATACTAAAATTCTAAATCTATTTGTGATTTGATATTTGCGATTTCCAACTTTGAGATATCAAAGTTGGCCTGCGGGGCGTGGTCTAGTGGTAAGATAGACGCATGGGGTGCGTCTGACTCCGGTCCGATTCCGGGCGCCCCGAAAAATGACCGAAATACTCCTTACATCTTTTCCAAAGGCTCAATGCCAAGCAGGGTAAGGCCATTTGAGAGGACCTGGCCGACAGAAGCAGTCATAAGCAATCTGAACTGGCTCGTAGCTCGTAGCGTATGGCTCGTAGTTTCTCTGCTTACTACATGCAATTTGCCACGTGCCACGTGCGCATTTTGCGGCTGCAAAATGCTGTGTTTTGCATAAAATGTGTTAAATCTCTGCGCCAACTCATGCAAAAAGTTGCAAATAATATTCGGTGCGTATTCCTTCCCTGCCTGAAAAACCACCTCGGGATAACGATATAGCCATCGAAGAATGCTGATTTCTTCAGCACTCAGCTTCCAGTCTCCAGTCTCCAGTTTCCAGTTTTTTTTCTTGCTGGTAGCTGGTAGCTGGTAGCTGGTAGCTTTTGCCAGAACACTCTGTGTTCTGGCAAAGGTGTATTGCAGATACGGCCCGGAGTTGCCTTCAAAAGCAAGCGACTCTCCAAAGTCAAAAGCAATGTCTGCCATTCTTCTAACCTTTAAAATACTATACTTAACTGCCCCAAGAGCAATTTTCTCTGCCAGTTTATTAACTTCGTCTTTTTTAAAATTTTCTTTATCAATCTTTTTTAAGATAATCTTTTTTGACCTGTCTATTAGATCATCAATATAAACAACTGTCCCCTGCCGCGAACTCATCTTGCCTTTACCTTTAATACTCATATAGCCATAAGCAATATGAGTATAGTCTTTTACTTTACCAATCCCCAACTGCTCGCAAATAGCAAAAAGCTGCTTTAAGGCCAAAGATTGTTCAGGGCCTATCACCCAAAAAAGCCTATCGGGCTTGAAAGTTTCGCGCTTTAACTTGGTCAAAGCCAAATCCTGAGTTATATAAAGAGCACTGCCATCGCTTTTTATCAAAATAGTATCAGGTAAATTATATTTTGAAAGATCAGAGACAACTGCTCCATCCTCAAGCTTCTTAAAAATGCCTTTCTTTAAGCCTTGTTTTACCAAATCCTTACCCTTTTTATAATGCTCATGCTCATGCCAAATCTTATCCCATTTGTTGCCCAGCCGCTTCAATGTTAGCTGTTGGCCGGCATAAGAATAAGAAAGTACTTTTCTCCATAAAGCCCAAGTTTTTTTATCTTCCTTTTCCCAATCAATAACTAATTTTCTTACTTCTTCTTCAACTTCCTTTTTTTTAAAATCTTCTGAGGCTTTTACATATAATTGATCAACAAATCTATCCGGCCGCATTCCTAAATCTTTTGGTGTCTGCCACTCACCTTGATGGTTGTACCAATAATCAATATCTGTAACTTCCTTACCGTCTTTCCTGGCAAATTTTAAATAACCCCACATTAGTTTGGCAATGGCAATGCCCCTGTTATTATCAATACAGTCTCGGATTACTTTAATGCCTAAATTTTCCCAGTTATTGGCTATTGCCATGCCAGTTACATTATTTCTTAGATGCCCTAAGTGTATTGCTTTGTTTGGATTTGGGGAAGTATGCTCTATTAACCATTTCTGTCCTTTCCCAATCTCGTTCGTTCCGTATTTTTTTCCCTCTCTTACTGCTTTTTGAAGCTGTTTAATAAGCCAGTCATTTTTAATCTTTATGTTTATAAACCCCGCCCCAGCCACCTCCACACTTTCTACTTTACCTTTCAAGCTCTTATTTTGTTTAAGAATTTTTATAATTGCTTCGGCCAGTTGCCGAGGATTGCTCCATTGCTCCATTGCTCCATTGCTGTATGGTTTGAGATTTTTTGATTTTTTATTTGTGTTTTTTATTTTTAATTTTTTATTTTTAATATCCGAAAACATTGCTATAGCAATGTTTGAGGCGTAATCGCCGTATTTTTCATTCTCCGGATGCTCCAAATGAACGTCTTCTGGCTTTATCTTTTCTCCCAAAACCTCCCCCGCCGCCTCCCCAATCGCTGCCTGTAATTTATATTTTAAACTAGTTTTATCTACCTTAAACTTCATCTTAACAAAGTCCTTTTTCTTTGTTATATTAAACTCAAATACTGGAGGTTGATACTTTAAAAGTGTCGCCTCCTTTTTTTATCTTTCGATAATCTTTTTTAAATTCTTAATCTCAATAAATCTCTCTGCTACTATTTTTTTAATAATTCTAGCTGTCTTTTTGCTCGAAGCAATAACATAAATTTCTTTCTTTAAGTCTTCTAAAATATTTAATAAAAGGGCGCAAAGTCCCCATCTCCTGAAAGAAAAATAAACCTTTTAAATTTTTCTAAATTCATTAAAACATCAACAGCCAAATCTACATCACAATTTGCTTTCACCCGAACCTTTCTTCTTTGCTTAACAGTGTTTCTTTTCTTACAAAACCTGCAAAGAAAAGTTTTTGTTTTTGGATCTTGGATCTTGAAAATAAAATTTAACTTTCTTAAGTCTAAGTTCCCATATTTATAGTCTACCCCGCCCGCGTGCCGGCCGGCACCGGCCTTTCCGGCATGGCCGGAATAACTATAGCTGGGTTTTAACACTTAGACTCTGAAAAGTTTCAAAGCCTTATTCCCCCATGCCTTGCTGGCCCATTTGGCTAATGTCCATAAAGTTAATGCCAGAAGGCGGATTAAACTGGGCGTCTGAGACAGCGGCTGGCATACAGTGGTATTCTATGCCTGGCGCCGCTTCTTGGTACTCATCAGTCTCCCACATATCTTCTTCAAAGCACATCTTTACTCCCATATTAGTTTCTTCTGTCCAACTGTACATGCAGTTATCTTTTATGATTACCTCTCCTGTCTTTTCATCGCCGGACTGTATTTTGCCCCGCCACTGTTTGCCTTTAACATAGCCTTCGTACTCAACATCGCCAACCTGGTAGCCGCATTTTAAAGGAATACCCAGGGCAATAGCCGCTTTTAGGGCTTTGAAAGTATAGGACTGTTCCCCTTTACCCTGAGGAAGAGCTGTTTCGCCCCCTTCTTCAAGAGCTTCTCCGGTACTTTCCGCAACAGGCTCTTTTTCAATTTCCTTCTTAGGTAAACAGCCGCTAAATGTTAAGCTAAAAAGTATCAAAATAATTATTGGTAGAATTTTTTTCAATTTTCTCACCTCCTTTTACCCGCCTAAGTTTCTGGCAGCGATACCGACTAATGATCGCATGAGCGCGCCATGAAATTTGGCGGGCCATTTTGCCACTTGTATATCCCCTAGCATAGCACACTTTAAAGACAAAGACTTGACAAAAATCCAAAAAAGAATATGATAAATCTCAGAAGTTTATTAACTTGAGCCCAAATAATAATCTTTCAACCACCACTCTGGAGGAAGAAAAACCTCCATCTTTTCCTAGTTCAGCTAACCAAAACGGCGAGCTTTTGGTCTATTTTTACAATGTAGTTGAAGATGAGTGGTCTTTCATCAATGCTTTTTCTGACCCTGTCAGAAAAGCAAAGGAAATCGAGGCTTGCAAAAACACCTCAGACTGCTACTTTTTAGGCCTTAGTTCTGAGCCAAACTTTGTCTTTGTTTCGCCGGTTGTAATTTCTAAAGAATTCCAAGATTACGCAAAAAGCCTAATGAACTACAAACAAGGTGAAGTAATTGTACCAAAGACAAAAAGCCATCTTTTGTGTGAGGACTTTCTTAGTGACAAAAATTTAATTGACGGTTTTGTCAAAAAGGTTAAGGATTATAAAAAGGTAAGTCTTGTCAGCTATTCAGCTACTTCTCAGTTTTACAAAGTGAAAGATTATCTGACAGAAAATGGAGTTAATGTTTATACTCCAGAAGCGCCGGAAATTGATTCTGCCTGGACAGTCAATTTTTTTGGCAGCAAGTCGGGTATTCGCCAGCTAGCGCAAAAAAGCGTTGCTTTAGAACCTGATTTTATGATGCCTGATGGGATGATTTGCTGGGGCAAGTTTGATGCTGCCAAAATTGCCGCTGACAAGTTTTTAAAGCAAAAAGGGGTAGTGATTAAAACAAACAAGGGTAGCAGCGGCAATGGTCTTTTTATTTTTAGAGAAGGTGAGTTGCCCAGTAACTATCAAGAGTGTGAAAAAAAGATTCAGGAGTATTTAGGCCAGGAAGAATATTGGGAAAAGTTTCCTATAATTGTTGAAGATTTGGTTAATATTAACTACAACGCTGGCGGCGGTTTCCCAAACATTGAATTTAAAATCCAAAAAAGTGGCCGTATTGAAATGCTTTATTACTGTTCAATGCTAGTTACTAAAAAAGGTAAATACTATGGTATGCATGTAAATGACGAAATTTTAAATGAAAGGTTAACCGCTCGATTTATAGATACTGGTTATTTTGTTGCCGAGCAATATGGCAGTGCTGGATATCGGGGACACTTTGATATTGACATGATTGCCGCCAAGAATGGACATGTTTATATAACAGAATCAAACAATAGGAATACCGGAGGAACAGACGTTTATAAAATAGTAAACAAGCTCATTGGCAAAGATTTTATGGACGACTGTTATGTCATTACACAAGAAGAAGACAAAATAAAAAGCTTGCAGTTTTTAACTTTTACTAAGTTGCTGACCGCTCTTGAGCCGGTTCTTTATTCTCCAAAAAGTCGTGAAGGAATAATTATTAATTCACAGAATTCTTTGAAAGACAAACGTCTGATTTATGCGGTAATTGGAGCAACAAAAAAAAGAGCGTTGCAAATCCAAACAGAAACGCTGTCTTTGCTAAAAAACGATGAATAAAGATAGGCTGCTTCAAAATGCCAGAGACCACTGCTTTTTTATTGGTTTAAATGACAGCGGGGCCGAGCTTTGCAAGGCCAATACTGTTTATGGCATGGCCGGCATCCACTGGGTGCAAAAAAAGCTTGGGTTAACTCCTAATGCCACTTTTATCTCCACCCCGGACATGACAATTACCAGAAACACCAGCCGCTGGCAAAGCGGTTTTGGCTATGGAGGCAAAATAAGCTGGGGAAAGGGTGACGATGAGCTTGTTGTCTTAAACACCAAGCCAAACGCCTGCGGCATGCTGGTCGGCGGCTTGAAGGAACTGCCTACTATCGGAAGTTTGATCAAAAAAGCCCATGAAATGAGGAAAAGCCGGGCTGAAATAGACGGCGTTGAGATCGACTGGAATTTTGACAAAAGCAATCATTTCATCAATCTTTTTGAGGTCAAGCCGATGGCCAGAATAAGGCTTAAACTGCCCTCTTTTGCCTTTGTTATCCACGGCTCCGGCGACGAGCTTAAAGAAGATAATGCCTTGACAGGTTTTGGCCTTTATTATGATAAGAGCCAGAGGCTTTCTCAAAAAGCAGAAAAGATAAAAACGCCTTTTGGGAATTTTTTTGTTCTGACAGGAAGCGATGCCGGCGATTATTTCAAGGCCTATAAAAAAGCAGAAAAGTTTTCCGAGGAAAAAAGAAGACTGGCGGCCAAATTTCTTTTTGGAAATTTTTTGGAAATCTCCAACAAGACCCACCAGGGTTTGATTAATACAAATGAGATAATTTTAGGCTGCCACTTCCTTTCAAAAGCTAAAAGCGGCCTTTATCCTCTTACTCTAAGAGGCGATTTGCCTGCTTACCTAGTTAGAGGTGTTCCTAACTTAACGCCGGAAACTGTTGAGGTTTTAGGTTTTGAAAAAAGAGCCAAAAGGCTTGGAGTTTATGAAAAGCTTCTTTCGGCCAATATTTTTCCTCACGGCGGCGGCTATATCCTGCCTGATATTTTAAGCGTCAATAAAGTAATAGAGATTGAAGGAGAAAGGTATTTTGAAGTCGATATGCAAAACGACAGGGGCAAAAAAGTGATTTCAGAGGTGCGGGAACTGCCTTATGATTATCGCGGCCGGGCAGTGGCTTTGCGCGCCCTGGAAGTCGGCATTATAAAGGTAGTTGCCAAACTGATCCCCCGGTTTGTCCTTAAAATATAACTTTTTATAGCCTCAGTAGTTACTTATCTGCAGAAAATTCGGCTGATAGTCTTTGTAAAGATAAAAAGCCTGCTCGTAAATTCGATCGACAAAAAAATCCACTTCTTCAAAAGGAATGCTGCGTCTTAATAAAAGCAAACGAACGCTGGTCTTAATCCTTGCCTTGATTACTTCGCGGTTGGTCCAGTCAATGGCAATATCCCTTTTAACTGTTCTTACCAGCTCTTTGACTAAAGTTTTTATTTCCTCGTCTTTTAAGGCTTTTTTGCCTTGAGAAAGAGCATCGTAAAAAGCCATTTCCTCTGGTGTTAATCCCAGATCTTTGCCTGCCTGCTCTGCTTTTCTAACTTCTCCGGCTAATACAATCAACTGCTCGATAACCTTTGAAGAGCTGATAACATTATTTTCATATGCCTCGATTATCTCTTCCAGTTTTTCAAGAAGAGTTTTATAACGCAACTTATTTGATTTTTCTCTTATCTTTAGCTCATTTTCAAGAAGTTTATGAACTGCTTCAACCGTCAAGTTTTGACAACGGCTGTTTTTCGCTTTTTCTAAAAACTTTTCATCAAGAATTGATATATCGGGTTTGCCCTTTTTATATTGGGCAAAAATATCAATCACTCCTTCGGCAACAATATTTTTAGAAATCAGGTCTTTAACAGCGCTTTCTGTTTTTTTGTCTATATAAATCGGCTCCACAATAGTGGTTTTGATAATTCCCCGGCGGACCCCTTCAAAAAAATTGATCTCATCGCGGATAGCATTTGCCTCTTTGTGCGGCATCACCAGGCAAAAAAGTTTATATAGCTGGCCGGCTGCTTTAAGGTATTCTTTCTTTCTATCTGCATCCGGCCTGTCTGTTTTTGGGTCTTTTAAGATATTATTGACTGCCTTTCTAAATAAAGCTTCAAGCTTCCCGCCCGAGAGCTTTTTCCAGTTTTTATAATCAACTCCGTCAAAAAACTTTTTAACCTTTTTGTATTTTGCAACTATTTTCTCAACCAGTTTTTCAAGCGGAACAAGCGCCTGTTTTTGGATATCTGAAGTGTAAATAGCCAAAGCCTTTTTAAGGTTGTCGGCAACGCCGATATAATCAACAATCAGGCCGGCCCTTTTGTCCTTGTACCTTCTGTTTACCCGGGCAATTGCCTGCATCAAGGCGTGCCCTTTAAGCGGCTTGTCAAGATACATCGTGTGTAGGCAGGGGATATCAAAACCTGTCAGCCACATATCGCAGACAATGGCAATTTTTAGGGGATCATCAGGATTTTTAAATCTTTTTTCCAGTTCTTTATTGTCAAGCTCCTTTTGAATACCTTCCCTGTATTCCTGGTTTCTGGAAATAACCACTGCTGTCTGCGGCGCATATGGTGTCATGGAAATCAGTTGATACATAAAAACGGCAATCCGGCGGCTCATCGTCACAACCATTGCCTTGCCTTCAAGCCCCCGATGGGTAAAGTGGTAAAGAATATCTTGGCTAATTTTCTTGAGCCGGTCCTGAGCGCCGACTACCTGCTCAAGCTTCAGCCACTTTTTCTTAAGCCTCTCTTGGGTTTCTAAAGGGTGTTCGGCCGTCAGCTGGTCAAACTCCTCGTCGATAAATTTATTTGTAAGGTGCAAAGGAACCAGTCTTCCTTCGTAATAAATAGGAACGGTGATTTTATCTTTAACTGATTTGTCAATCGGGTACTCGCTTATGTGCTTGCCGAAAACCAGCCTGGTATTTCTGTTGCTAAGTTCAATCGGCGTGCCGGTTATGCCCATAAACGAGGCGTTGGGCAGCGCTTGGCGGACATTGCCGGCCAGTCTGGCATATTGTGAACGATGGGCCTCATCGGCAATGACAATGATATTGTCGCCTTTGGAAAGAGGTTTTTTAAAGTCAAACTTCTGAAGGGTGGTAAAGAGGACTTCGGCGCCGGCTCCTTTAAGTTTTTTGACCAGGTCTTTGATGTTTTCTGCCTGCTTGGCGGTCGGGTAGCCGGTGCGCAAAAAGGTTTTGTAAAACTGCTGGTCAAGATCGTTTCTGTCGGTTAAGAAAAGAATTGTTGGCCCCCTAAGCTCTTCTACTTTGCGGATTTTGTTGACATAAAAAACCATTGCCAGAGACTTTCCTGACCCCTGGGTGTGCCAGAAAACACCAATTTTTTTGTCGTCCTTGACTGCTTTCAAAGTACTGTCAACGGCTTTGTTTACCCCAAAATACTGGTTATACATCGCCATCTTTTTGGTAAATTTAGCGGCGTCTTTTACGCTATCGGCCTCAAAAACAATAAAGTTTTCAATAAGATCAAGAAGCCTTTGCTTTTCAAAAATGCCCTTGGTTAAAAGCTCCAGCTCGGATTTATCGCGGTAAATTTCATCTTCATTTTTTATTCCTTTCCAAACGCTGAAAAAATCCCAGGAACTGGAGACGGTTCCGTGTTTGGCGTGCCACAAGTCGCTGATGACTAAAATCTGATTGTAGAAAAAAAGTTTGGGGATATCTTTTTTATAAATTTCGTGGATTTGGGCAAAAGCATCGCTAATGGTGGCGTTTTCCCGGGTCGGGCTTTTGAGCTCAAAAACAGCAATCGGAATGCCGTTTATAAAAATAACTAAGTCGGGGATTCTGACGGATTTTCCTTCTACCGTGTACTGATTGACCACCAAAAACTCGTTGTTTTGCAGGTTTTTAAAGTCTATCGGGTAAACAATCTTGCCCCGAACTTCTCCGCGCTCGTCCTTGACGTCAACCTTAACTCCGCGGGTTAGCATTTCGTATATTTCTTTATTGCCAAGCTCAATATCCTGATGTTCATATTTTATGATTTTTTTAGCGACTTCGTCTAAAGCCTCATCGGCAATATTGGGATTGATGCGTTTTAACGAGCGCCTAAGCCGGCTTTCCAAAACCACTTCCCGGTAATCGCTTCTTTCCATAAAAGCACCGCCGGGCGCCAGCTCGGCGCTAAAAAGGGTTTCATAACCCAGCTCCCTCAGCCAGTCAATCACCGGCTGCTCTGCTAGTGTGGATTCAGAAAGGTTTTTGGCATGTTTTGCACTTTTCATACTCTTATTTCCCCTTTCATTAATTTCGGCAAAAACAGATCGCGCATCATTGCCAGCTTTTGGTTTTCTTTACTAAGAATTAAAATTTTCTCATACATAGGATTTACTAATTGATGGAATTTTTTTATTGTTGGAGTATCTGCAACCAGAATATCTAAATTCTCAAATTGTGTTTTATTTATAATCAGCGTTGTTGAGCCTCCTGCCCCGTAAGCCTCAAGCAATCGCTTATTCCTTTTAAAAAACTGGTATAAAAAGTAGGTGTATTCTTTTTTTCTTGGAATAATACTGTTTATCTGCTGATTAGTAATACTTTCTTCTGTGGTAATTCCTACAAGCCCAACAGTAGCAATACAACTAACACAAACAGATCCTTTTGGAAGAAGCAAATTTTTCATTCTTTCAATGCCTCTTTTCGATAAATATCTTTCCGTATTTAAAATAAAAGTATTTAGCATGTCAGGAATTGTTACAAATGGACAATCTTTACCAAAGTTGGCAGGATTTTTAGTAGAAGGGGTTTTGCCAGTAACCACTTTTCCTAAATCTTTTATTTTTTTGAGTGTCCAACCTTTTGGTAATCTACCCCCTTTCTCTAAAGCTACGGAAGGCAAAACAAACCATTCCTTAAAAATAGTCTGGGCCATTTGTTCAAGCGTTTTGGCAATTTTGTTGTTGACTTCAATCTTGTCATCAAAGGCGGAAAGAATTGAGGCAATGCGTTTTTGTTCATTTTCAGGAGGAATCGGAAGCTCTGTTTCCTCCAAGTCACTCTTATTAACTGATTCGTAAGTTGTGCCTCCTGCTATCCTTTTAAAATATTCTTTATACCTGCTTAAAAAGAAATATAGAAAATTATTATTCCCATTTTTCATTGCCAATGATGCAACCCCTCGACCTATACAACATTCTTCTGTAGCTATGTTTACATCGCCTACAGGAGCCCTAACAGAAAAAAGTATTTCTCCACGAGTTGATCTTTTAATCGGTTTTGAGCAATAGATAGATTTTGAGGGACATTTCTCCCCAAAATCTGTAACGCCTTGATAAAAAGGCAAACCTTTGCCTTTTTCGTTATAGTGCTTCGAACTGGGAGATTGCCCCATATTTATCTTGACAATCTCTCTCAATTTCACTTTTCGCCAGGTTTTTGGAATTTGGTTTTGCATGGCTTCTATTGATTTCTTATGTTTTCTATTGACTTTTTAGAATTCAACGTGTATATTAAGGATTGAAGCGTACAATAATAACTTAAATAGTGTCTTAGTGTTCCCTCGAAAAATTCGAGACATTAAAGCTAAGAAAACCCATTATTTAAGACGTCGCTTCGCTTAAAAACTCAATCTTTAAATTGAGTTTTTCTTTTTTTATCCCAGTAGTCTTTATACAATTTAATCCCTTCGCCAAGTAGGTTATTTTTCAATATTGCCATACACTCTTTTCCTAAGGCTCCTTCGTTGTGATACCTCCCTAAAGCTCCACAAATCCAGTCTGCAATTTGAACATTTGCATTACCTGTTGAGTCCAACATTTCTATCTGAAAGATTGATTTGGGAGGCATTTGGGATAAAATATAAGAGGTTACAATGCTTTTAAATTCAGATCTTTTTAGTCCTTTAAGATGCCGGGCATCACAAAAAACCCTGAAGTCTTGATTTATCACAGGCAGGTAGGTTTCTAAAGTTTTGGATATAATGTCTGTATATAAATGGCCGGTACGCAACCTTTTCTTGTATCTATATTCAAGAGGAATATTTTCTTTTCTTGTGTAACTATATCTTATTCTTACATCAAGCCTTGAGATTTCTTTTAATGTTTTTAAACGGAGTTTGTTGTCTAGAGATGGATTTGAAAATTTCACTTCTGGCAAATATCTTAATTTTTTTGGAAACCTACTTACTCGCCAAGATTTAAATCTCTTGGCAGTCCTTCTTGGATCTCCTGTAGTAAACGAACAAAGCAAGAAAAATACTCCATCCTTGCTTTTAGTGAATTGGCCTGTTTCATCTAGAAATACCTGCATATTAGTTAGCCTCTGGGCTTGGTTTATTAATCATTGTTAGGTTCTTTAAAATTTCTTTCTCCAGTTCTTCGCTTTCTTTGAAATACTTTTTTAAATCTTTTTTAAGTTTCCGCATTTTTTCCTCAAAAGGAATGCCGTCGTCCGGCTCTTCGGGAATGCCGACATAACGGCCGGGAGTTAAAACATAACCGTTTTTTTCTATTTCCTTAAGTTTTACTGACTTGCAAAAACCGGCAACATCTTTATATTTGCCGGCTTCTTTCTGCCCGCGCCAGGCACGGACAGTCTTGGCGATTTTTTGAATCTGTTTATCAGTAAAGGCAACCTGTTTTCTGGAAATCTGCTCAAAAGTATCGCGGGCATCGATAAATAGCGTTTCGCCCTGCCGATCTCTAAACCTGCCTGACTTTTTATTTTTTGTTATAAACCAGAGTGAAACCGGCAGGGAAACATTGTAAAAAAGCTTTGGCGGGCAGGCAACCATAACGTCAATTAAGTCATCTCCAATTATTTTTTGGCGGATTTTCCCCTCTTTACCGCTAACTGCCAAAGCGCCGTTTGCCATTACAAAACCGGCCATAGCGTTGGGCGCTAAATGGTGAATAAAATGCTGAATCCACATAAAGTTGGCGTTTCTGGCCGGAGGCGTGCCGTAGGCCAGACGCGGGTCTTTTTCAGAAAGCCTGTCAGGGTCCCATTCGGCATTGAAGGGGGGATTGGCTAAAACAAAATCAGCCTTAAGTTCCGGAAATTTATCATTGTAGTACGAATTTGCCAGCTCAATTTTTCCGAAAACTCCTCTGATGGCCAAATTCATCTTGCATAGTTTAAAGGTCGTCATATTGCTTTCCTGTCCAAAAATGGAAACTTTTGCCGGGTCTTTGTGATGCTCTTTAAGGAAACTGCTTGACTGGACAAACATGCCGCCGCTGCCGCAGCATGGGTCAAACACCCGGCTATTTTCAAACGGCTCAAGAATTTCAACCAGCAGTTTGACAATAGGCTTGGGAGTGAAAAACTGCCCGCCTCTTTTGCCTTCTGCATCGGCAAACTGCCCTAAAAAATATTCATAAACCCTGCCCAAAAGGTCCTTTTTCCTATCTTCATCATGGTTAAACTCTATTCGGGAAAAGATATTTACCAGCTCGCCAATCACGTGCGGTTCAAGGGAAACCCGGACAAAATTTTTAGGCAAAACGCCTGTAAGCTCTTCGGGATTTTCTTTTTCTATTGCCTCCATTGCCTCTTCGATATATTTAGCTATGTCAGGAAGTGAAGCCTTGCTTCGTAAAAATTCCCAGCGGGCAGCTCCGGGAATAAAAAAATTACCCTTGCTTTTATAGGTTTCTTTCTTTTCAAGCACTTTTTCTCTGGCTTTTTTGTCAGAAAGATAATACTTTTTATTGGAAGAATCGCTCATCCATCTTTGAAGCTTTTGCCGCTGCCGGTAAAAAGAATCGGAAACGTATTTTAAGAAAATCAAGCCTAAAACGATATATTTGTATTCGGAAGGATCAACATTTCCCCGAAGCTTATCAGCCGCCGCCCATAACTCTTTTTCAAAATCAATATCTTTTTTTGGTTTCTCAACCAGTCTTTTAGCTTTTCTGGTCGCTTTTTCTCTGGCTTTTTCAATCCTCTTTTTTATTTTTTCAGGAAGAGTGGAGTATAGGATTTGCTCGGTTCGCCCCTGCATGCGGATTTTTATCTTGCCGGAGTTTATTTTGCCTTTAAGCTGTTTTTGCACTGCCTGGCGTGAAATACCAAGCATCCGAGCAATATCATTATAAGTAATATATTTCTCAGCCATTGTTTGGTAAATATAACATGTCTTATTCAAAGTGTCAAGTTGCAATAAGGCAACCTATCTCCGGCAGTTTTTGTATCTAGACTGGCACTTTGATTTTTGGTGTATAATCAAACTATGGAATCGTTGCAAAAATCGAAAAAATTCTGGCTGGTGAATCTTTTCTTGCTTTTCTGTTTTTTGGCAATTGTAGCAATTATAAAATTCGGGCCTAATATTCTTTCAAAACTGCCGCCTTCCCTCTCCTCATCGCTTCCTAAAATAATTTCTAAAAAACCAAGTGTCAAAATCGCTTCTGAAGTGGCTAAGTTTAAATCAGAGGAGGAATTTAAAAAGTATCTTGAAAAATCAGAAGAGACTTTTGAAGGCGGTTATGGAATAGCGCCAATGGGATTAGGCATGGAGGAACGGGCAGTAACCCTTGAAGCGCCGGATATAGCTGCTGCCCCTCAGGCAGCAGAAAAAGCAGTAGCACCAGAGCGAGTCTCTGAAACAACTGTCCAGGTTGCTGGCATTGACGAGCCGGACATTGTAAAAACCGACGGCACTAAAATTTACTTTTCTTCTGATATGCCGGTTTTTCGCAGCCAGCCTGAGCCGATAGAACCAATGCCTTTGGTTGATGAAAAAAGGGCAATTGCTCCGGGAAACCCAGGCATTATCCCTCCAAGATATGAGGCAGAAACAAAAATCGTCAAGGCTTTTCCGCCGGCAGATTTGGAAAAAATAGCAACAATTGAAAAAACCGGCAATCTACTGCTTGAAGATAATATCTTAGTAATTTTTTCAAACCAGGATATTTATGGCTTTGATGTTTCTGATCCAAAAAACCCGCAGCAAAAATGGAAACTAGGGCTTCAAACCAGGAACCGTTTAATAACTTCAAGGCTTTATAAAGGAAAAATATACTTGTTTACGCAAACCTCTGTAAACAGCGTTCGGCCTTGCCCGATCTCTGTTTTGGAAGGGTCGACGAACCTGACTGTTAAGTGTATTGATATTTACCATCCTATAACATCTGTGCCGGTTGACGTTGCCTTTACCGCTATGGCCTTAGACCCTTCCAGCGGCAGTATTGATAAAACAACTTCTTTTGTCGGCTCGTCTAGCTCTTCAGTAGTTTATATGTCCCAAGACAATCTTTTTATAACCTACACTTATACTGATGACATGATTGGCTTTTTCTATAAGCTCTTTAAAGAAGAAGCTTCTGATCTTGTTTCCAGTGACATAATCCAAAGGCTAGAAAAAATTAAAGATTATGATATTTCCAGCCGGGCAAAGTGGATAGAAATACAAACGATTTTGGAAGAATATAAAAATTCTTTGGATGATGATAAACGTTTAAAAATGGAAAATGAGTTCACCAACCGGATGAGCGACTTTGTCCAAAAAAATGCAAGGGCTTTAGAAAAGACCGGTATTGCCAAGATTGATTTGTCCGATATGGAAGTGGCAGCAACCGGCGGAGTGCCGGGCAGGCCTTTAAACCAGTTTTCTTTGGATGAATACAAAGGGCATTTGCGGATGGCGACAACGACCGGCCAGCAATGGATGTTTGGGGTGCGGCCAAACGAAAGTGTTAATGATATTTATGTTTTAGATAAAAATTTAGAAACTGTTGGTTCGGTTTTGGACCTTGGACTTGGCGAGCGGATTTACTCGGCCCGGTTTATTGAAAACAAGGGCTATTTAGTAACTTTTAAGCAGATTGACCCATTTTATGTTTTAGATTTGTCTGACCCTGAAAATCCAGAAAAAAAGGGCGAGCTTAAAATCCCCGGCTACTCATCGTATTTACACCCAATTACTAAAGATAAAATCTTGGGAATTGGCCGGGAAGGCCAAAAAGTCAAGGTTTCTTTGTTTGATGTTTCAAACCCCGCCAATCCGACCGAGCTTGACAAATATATGCTTAACGAGTACTGGTCTGAGGTTGAAAGCACTCACCATGCCTTTTTGCTGGACACAAAACATCAAGTTTTCTTCTTGCCCGGCAGTCAGGGTGGATATGTTTTCTCTTATAAAACAGACTTACTTCAATTAACTAAAGCAGTTTCTGACATCCGCGCTAAAAGGGCAATTTATCTTGATGATTATCTTTATATCGTAGGCGAGGATAAAATTGCGGTTTTAAATGAGCTGGATTGGGAAAAAGTAAATGAGTTGGAGTTTTAGATATTGAAAAAGCTAACTGTTTCTACACAAGACCGCTATCAATTAATAGATATTACCGATAAGGTTGAAGAAATTGTTAGAAAAGGCAGGGTTAAAGGTGGTCTTTGTCTGGTCTTTGTCCCTCATTCAACTGCGGCGATAATTTTGACGGAAAACGAAAAAGGGCTTTTGGACGATTGGCTTTTGGTGTTAAAAAGACTGGTTTCTGGCCTTGATTTTAAACATAACCGCATTGATAACAATGCGGACTCGCATATCTTGTCCGGTCTCTTGGGGCAGGGAAAAACTTTAGCAATTGAAGATGGAAAACTGGTTCGCGGCACATGGCAGCAGATTTTCTTGGCTGAGCTTGACGGACCAAGAGAAAGAAAGGTAACAATAAAAATTTCTGATAACTAAAATATAGTATGCAGGTATTTGAGGCAATTAAAAAACGACGATCTATAAGGAAATTCCAGCCTGACAAAGAGATTTCCCAAAAACAGGTTGAGAAACTGCTTGAAGCGGCCCGATGGGCGCCGTCGGCTGGTAACTTGCAAAGCTATAAATTGGTAATCGTCCGTGAGGAAAAAATAAAAAAAGAATTGGCTGCTCAAGGTTTTGTGAGCCAAGCCCCGGTAGTTTTTGTTGCCTGCGCTGATGGCGAACTCCCGGCTTCCCGCTATGGCCAGCGCGGCGCCGAGCTTTATGCTGTACAAGACGCCACTTTGGCCCTTTACAACCTCTGGTTTGCAGCAGTTGAGATGGATTTGGGTGCTTGCTGGGTTGGCGCTTTTGATGAAGAAAAAGTAACAAGAGTTCTTGAGCTGCCTTCAAATCTGCGGCCTGTTGCTATCCTCCCTGTCGGCTACCCGGCTAAAGCACCCTCACCAGCTTCAAGAAAATCAATCGAAGAGGTTGCAAAAATAATTTAAACCGCCATTGTCAAATCTTTTAGAGACCTTTCTACTATTTTTTCCATCTCTATTTCTTTCTCAAGTTTTGCAATTTTGTCCAATTTGCCGCGGGTGATGGGGGTTTTTTGGATTATGGAACAGCAATCTTTGTAGGGCAAAATTGAGAGTTGATAAGTGCCGATCTTTTTGGCCAGGTTTACTATTTCCTGCTTGTCATAGCCTAAAAGCGGCCTGAAGATTGGCAAACCAGCGCCTTTGTCAAAAATTGCCAGGTTTTCCAGAGTTTGTGAGGCAACCTGGCCTAAACTGTCACCGGTAGCTATTGCCTGCGCCTTTTCTTTTTGGGCTATTTTTTCTGCGACTTTTCGCATGAATCTTCGAAAGAGTAAAACCTCGTAGCGAGGATTCCACCCCCGAGGTGAAGATCTTAACACCTCGGGGGTGGAGTTTTCTAAAAGGCTTAATTGAAAATAATCATAGGGAATTATGTAAAGTTTTGTTTCTCCAATATATTTCTGGAGCTTTTTGTAGATTTTTATGATTTTGTTTTTTTTAACCTTTTGCACTGGAATTGCTGAAAAATGCACCAGAATTGGCTTTGCCCCGCGCTTGGCTAAAAGATAGGCAGCGACTGCCGAGTCGATACCGCCTGAAAAAAGACAAATTACCTTGCCGGAAACACCAACCGGTAAACCGCCTAAGCCTTTTATCTTCTCCCAAAAAACAAATGTTTGCTCTTGGTTTATTTCTAAGAATAAAGTCTTGTCGGGCTTTGTGAGATTAACCGTCGCTTTTGTAATATCCTCCACTAATTTGCCCAAAATTTGCTCTACTTTACTAGACTGAAGCGGGAAACTCTTATCAGCTCTTTTTACTCTTATGGCAAAAGTCTGCTTGGAAGAAATTTTTTGGGCGCTTTGTTTAACTAAAGTCTTGATTTTTTCAAGCTTACTTTCTATTCTTAGAGCAAATGCAAACCAGGCAATGCCAAAAACTTGTTTTAACCTCCTTTTAACTTCTGCTTTGCCAATTTCCTGCTGGGGAAGAGCTAAAATAATTCTACCTCTCAGTTTCTTAACTCTTGCATCCTTAATTTCTTCGAATTTGCCTTTTATATTTTCTAAAAGCTTTCTTTCAAAAAAAGCCCTGTTTTTGCCTTTCAGAGCGATCTCAGCATAGTGGATAAGGATTGTCATTCAAGAATAATCAAATAACCCAATAATCAAATAACCAAATCAATTTCAAATAACTTAATAATCAAATTTCCTTATATTTGTAATATTTGAATATTTGTTTATTGATTTGATTATTTGTGGCATTTTTTTATTTGGTTATTTACAAAAAATGTTATTTGAAAATTAAATTCCAAAAAGGAAGCTGTATTATCTCTTCGGGGATTGTTTTTGGCGCCTTGCTTTCCCTCCAGTGCCAGGCTTACGCCGTTCTTTTTTGCGGGGGTCGCGGGTTAGAAAGCCGCGCTTTTTAAGAATAGGTCTGAATCTTTCAGTATTTAGCTTTTCCAAGGCCCGAGATACACCATGGATAAAAGCTCCCAGTTGGCCCTTTTTTCCTGAACCTTTAATTTTCGCGCTGATTGCATACTTGCCAATAACATTGCAAGTGCGTAAAGGCTCTACATAAAGGCTTTTTAACACCCTTCCGGGAAAATATTCCTCTATCGGCTTGCCATTAACTGTTATACCGCCTTTTTTGTTTATATAAAGCCTTACCCTGGCACTAGCTTGCTTGCGCCGGCCAAGAGCGTAGATATAGGCTTCCTTTGAAGCCTTTTTCTTTTTAGTCTTTTTGGCTGGTTTTTTAGTCTTATTTTGTTTAGTAGGCACTGAAAATTAATCTACAATTTTCAATTTAGCAATTTACAGTCAATTATCAATGAATCAACTTGCTCCGCCAGCTGGCGGATTGAAAATTAGAAATTGAAAATTTGTTTATTTTTGGCATTTTTCATTTTAAATTTTGAATTTATCTCTATACGGATGCTTCTCATCAACAGCCACCTTCAATCTTCTGAGCCTTGGTTTCTGCAGTTTATTTTTAGGCAGCATTCCTTTAACCGCCAGTTCCACCACTTTTCTCGGGTCTTTTACCATCATTTGTTTTAGGGTCAATTCTTTAAACCCGCCGGGGTAGCCTGAATGGCGCTGGTATTTTTTTTGTTTAAGTTTTCTGCCTGTTACCGCAACTTTGCCGGCATTTATAGCAACTACATAGTCGCCGCAGTCAAGGTAAGGTGCAAAATAGGGCTTTTTTTTGCCCATCAAAAGCTGGGCAATCCGGCTGGCCTGCCGGCCAAGAATTTTACCCTTAAGGTCAACTAAATGCCAGGTGCGCTTGATGTCGGTTTTTTTGGTTGCGTAAGTCTTCAAAGTTTCAAGATTCAAGTTTCAAGATTCAAGTTTCAAGATTTTCTTGCTGCTTGCTGCTTGCTGCTTGCTGCTTTTTTAATGAACTCCATCTTCACCATCATCGCATTATCTCCTCGCCTTTTGCCTAAGCGCATAATGCGGACAAAACCGCCTGAAATTTTGCTAAATCTTGGGGCAATTTCATCAACCAGTTTATGAGCCGCTTCCTTTTTGGGCAGAAAGGCTAAAATCTGCCGCCTTACATGAAGACTGCCTTTTTTGGCCTTTTTGACTAGTTTTTCAACTATTCGCCTTATTGCTTTGGCTTTGGCCTCAGTGGTTTTTACCTGTTCATGGATAATCAAAGACTGAATCAAGCTCTTAAACAAAGCCTTTCGTTGTTTGGTATTGCGACCGAGAGTCTTTTTGTTTTTTTTATGTCTCATGGGTTAAATCCAAAAAACTTAGACAAGAAACAATGAATAACAATAAATAACCATTGATAACTACTGAATAACTGGTTATCCGTAGTTATTTGCTTGTCCTGCTTAACGGGACGGCGCGTTATTCATTAGTTATCCGCCGCACCGCTTGCTTTCGTGCTTCGAATTTATTTCTTAAACGATACCTTTTTCTCCTTCAGTTTCTCTTCAATTATCTCTACCGATTTTTTACCTAGGTTTTTCACCTTAGTGATTGCCTCTTTCTCCGCCTTTGTTAAGTCTTCCACAGTTTTGTAACCGCCTTTTCTTAAAGCATTGACAATCCTGGTAGGCAAATCCAACTCTTCAACTGTAAGATCTAAGGCACCCCTGTCTTTGAAAGTAAGGGTTTGCTCTTTGGGTCTTTTAGGCTCAAAGGTTGGTTTGTATACTTGCTTGAAGAAGCAAACAAGAATTTTAGCTCCTTTTTCTAAAGCCTCTTTAGCAGAAATTGTACCATTAGTCCAAACCTTAAAGATTAGCTTATCAAAGTCCGTCCTTCTACCAACTCGGGTGGTCGCCACTTTGTAGCTGACTCTGACAACAGGCGAAAAATTGGCGTCTATTGGGATCACTCCTATTTGGCTAGACTTTCTTTCTTCAGCCAGAGAATAGCCCATGCCGGACTCAATTTTTAGGTTTGCAGAAAGTTTGCTTTTTTTATCGGCCAAGTTGGCAATTACCAAGTCTTTATTTAGAATCTCAACTTCCGGATCGCACTCAATATCTTTTGCTTTTACCTCTTTAGGTCCGGTCGCCTGCAGTTTCAAAGTCACTTCCTTTTTTCCTTCGTATTTAACCCGCAGTTTTTTAATATTTAAAATAAGCTCGACAACATCTTCCTTTAGGCCAGCCATTGTAGAAAACTGATGCCGGACACCGGATATTTTAACTTCTGTTACTGCCGCTCCTTTAATGCTTGATAAAAGACAGCGCCTTAAAGCATTACCTAAAGTATCGCCATAGCCTTGTTCTAATGGCTTTAGGGCAAACTCACCATAGTCCTTTTTTTTCTTAACAGTTTCAACTTTAAATTGGGGCTTGAGCATATGACTCCTTTCGTCGTCAAAAATTAAAAATTAAATACCAAATATTAAAAACACAAACTCAAATATACAAAAATTTTAAGAGTTTTTAGGTATGTGTTTTTGGTTTTTTATTTTTAATATTTTATTTTTATTTATCTTGAATAAAATTCAACAATTAATTGTTCATTTATTTCAGTTGCTATTTCTTCCCTTTGGGGAAGACGGTTCATTTTAACAACAGCGGCTTTTTTTTCCAACCAAGCAGGCGGTTTGCTTTTTTCTTTTAAAGCCTTTAAAACCGCTTCCATTTTTAGGCCTTTAGTTGAAAGGGTAACTGTCTGGCCCGCCTTTACCTGGTATGAAGGAATGTCAGCCTTTTTGCCATCTACCAAGACATGGCCGTGGCCGACAAGCTGCTTTGCCTGGGATCTTGAACCGATAAGGCCGGCTCTGAAAACAAAATTGTCCAGTCTGGTTTCTAAAAGCTGTAGTAAAGCCAAGCCGGTTGCTCCCTTGGTTTTTGCGGCTCTTTTGTAATAACTTCTCATCTTTTTTTCTAAAACACTATAGATTCTTTTAGCCTTTTGTTTTTCTCTGAGTTGCTTACCATAATCGCTTAACCGGCGGTGGCCCCTGCGGCCATGAACACCAGGGGGAACCGCCCCTTTTCTTTCGATAGGGCATTTAGGGGAGAAACAACGCTCGCCCTTTAAAAAGAGCTTAACGCCCTCTCTCCTACACAATTTGCATTTTGGACCGGTATATCGAGCCACGACTTAGCCTTTCAGTTCAAAAAGTTTAGTAAATTAAAAATATTATTGTTTTTTATCCTGATTGTCGCTAAATTCTGAATTTCTAATTATTCTAATTTCTAATTGACCTAATCAAGTTCCAATTCCCCAATTTCCAATTCTCTAATCTCTAGTCATTTAATTATCTTTCTTCATATTGGTGCTTGAGTCATTGTTTAGGTTAATTAGAATAATTAGGTCAATTAAGTTAATTTTGCTAGCCTTTTTTCGGTTTTCTCGGCCGGCAGCCATTATGAGGCAGAGGGGTAATGTCGGCAATCATCGTTACCTTGATGTTGGCAGAGCGCAAAACTCTTAAGATCGCGTCCCTGCCCGGCCCCGGACCTTTTATAAAAACTTTAGCTTTTACCAAACCTATTCTTTTGGCTTCACTCAAAACTTTTTCAATCGCATTGGTGGCAGCAAAAGGAGTTGATTTTCTTGAGCCTTTAAAACCTGCTCTGCCTGTTGAGCCCCAACAAACAACATTGCCCTGTTCATCGGCAATTGTTATTAAGGTATTATTAAATGTTGCCTTAACGTAAATGCGGCCGCTTGTTAGTTGCCTAGGTTGATGTCTAGCCTGCTGTTTTGTCGGTTTTTTAGATTGGTTTTTAGGCATAACAATTTTATTTCTTGCTCTTCTCTTTCTTATCCTTATCTTCTTTCTTATCCAATCCTAATTTCTGAGCAAGCTTCTTGCGGATGGCGCCGACTGTCTGGCGCTTGCCGCGTTTGGTCCTAGCATTTGTCCTGGTCCGCTGGCCTCTGACAGGCAAGCCTTGACTATGCCGCAAGCCTCTGTAAGTGCCAGTTTGCTTTAGTCTTTTAATATTCTCAGAAACGATCTTGCGCAATGTCCCCTCGGTAGGAACAGTCTCTATCGCCTTTTGTAAACGGGCCACTTCAACATCATTTAAATCTTTGGCCCGCGTGTCCGGATCAATATTGGCCCTTTTTAAAACTTTTTTGACATTATTTCTGCCAATGCCATAAATATAGGTTAGGGCTGCTTCTATTCTCTTTTCTGCTGGTATTTCAACTCCGCTGATTCTTGGAATAAGTCTCCAGTCTCCAGTCTCCAGTTTCCAGTTTCTTTTTGCTGGCCGCTGGCCGCTGGCAGCTGGTTGCTAACTTCAGCCTTGCCGCTGCTTATGTTTTTTTACTTTGCAAACAATATAAACCTTTCCGCGGCGGCGGACTACTTTACACTTTTTACATCGTTTCTTGACACTAGCCTGGACCTTCAAATTAGAAATTAGAAATTAGAAATTAGAAATTAGAAAATCCCCAAAATCCTGGTTCTAATCCTCACTTCGTTCGGTACACTATCCTTCCTCTACTCTCATCATAGGGTGTCATTTCAATCTTTACCTTGTCTCCGGGCATTACTCTGATTCTGTACATGCGCATTTTGCCAGAAAGGGTGCAAAGGATTTCTTTATTTTCGTCATTTAATTTGACGCGAAACATTGTATTCGGTAAAGCCTCGCTAACAACTCCTTCTTTTACAATAACGTTTTTTGCCATATACTAATAACTTATTTTAGCAAACTATCAGACAAAAATATAGCGGTGTCATTTATGACACCTTAAATTGTGGTGCGATGAATCGCACCGCTACAATATTCTGATTTAAAATGGTGTTAAAATTAAAGGACCATCGTTTGTTACGCCGATGGTCTTTTCAAAGACTGCTGATATTTTACCATCTGAGGTGGCAATTGTCCAGCCATCAATTTTGGTGTAATTGGCAGGCTTCCCCATCGCATAAATTACCTCAATTGCCAAAATCATACCCTCTTTCAAAAGGGGAGTATCTTCTATTTCTCTATCCAAAAAACAGGGTATTTGCGGCGGTTCATGAAGCTTTTTGCCTACCCCATGGCCGGTTAGGTTTCTGACAGAAGAATAGCCGGATCCCTCAATTCTTTCCTGAATTGCTTTCGATATATGTCCAACTCTATTCCCAACCCTTGCCTGCTTTATAGCCTCTTCTAATGCCTTCTTTCCTGTCTCCAAAAATTTTCTTATATTTGCTGGTAGCTGGTGGCTGGTGGCTGGTGGCTGCGCTATGCGCGTTCTACACATATCTGTATTAAAACCTTTATAATACAATCCAATGTCAATACTGACTATATCGCCCTCTTTAATTTCTGTTTCATCAGGAATACCGTGGACAACACCGTCGTTTACATTTATACAAGTGGTCCATTTGTAACCAGCCACCCGGGCAAAACTAGGCTCGCCGCCAGTTTTTTTAATCAAGCCTTGGGCTTTTTTTTCTATGTCAGCCAGTCTCACCCCCGGCTCTGCCATTTTGACAAGCTGCCGAAGAGTAGTGGATAATTTTCTCCCGCCCTCCTGCATGATTTTGATTTCTTCTGGGGACTTTAAGGGGATTTTCATAAAACAATCAATCCTTTTTCTTCCATTTTTTTTAAAATCTCGTCAATCACTTTAGGAATTGTCAGATATGTCGTATCCAGCTCCCAAGCATCAGGAGCTTTTCTTAAAGGGTCAATTTCCCGATGGGAATCTTGGTAATCTCTTTTTCTTAAGTCTTTAAAAACCCTTTCAAAAGAAACATCTTCCCCTTTATCTAGTAGTTGTTTAAAACGCCTTCTAGCTCTTTCTTTAGGTTTAGCGGTTAAAAAAATCTTAAGATCAGCTTTAGGCAAAACCCGGGTAGTAATATCTCTTCCTTCCATTACTACTGCTTGCTTTTTAGCAAGTCTTTGCTGTTGAGGAACCATGTAATCGCGAATACACTGGTAGCGGGTAATTGTAGAAACCCCCCAGCTGATTTCTTCTGTTCTTACTTTCCAAGAAATATCCTTGCCATTTAAATATAGAGTAACCAGTCGACCATCTTTTTTCTCTCTTTGCGGAACTTCTAAACCAACGTGGGGTTTATATTTTTCAATAAGGTTGCAAATTTTTTTCTCTTTTTCCCAGGAGATACTGTGTTTTTTTATAAAAAAAGTTAAGGCCCTGTACATTCCGCCTGTATCCACATATAAAATTCCCAGTTTCTCCGATAAGAGCTTGGCGACAGTCCCTTTCCCGGCAGCGACCGGGCCATCAATAGCAATCTGAAGATTTTTTTTAATCCTTTTTACAGCTTTTTTCAACTTTTTTTAATATGTCTTTGTGGATTTGGCTGATGGTTTTTTCGCCATCGACGATTTTTAAAACACCCTTTTTCTTGTAAAAACCCAAGACATCCTGCTCTTCCATTTTGTAGCGGCGCAAGCGTTCTCTTATTTTCTCAGACGAGTCATGAAGTGAACCGTCAGGGCTTTTACGGCCCCTCTTGATAAGGCGCCTTATAGACTCTTTTTCGCGAACTTTAAGATAAAAGACAAAATTTACCTTCTGTTCGTATTTATCAAGCTTGTCATCTAAAAAAAGGGCTTGGGTTATGTTTCTGGGAAAACCATCCATTACCCAACCCTTTTCAAGTTTTGGCTCTTTGAGCCGATGCTTCCATAAAACAAACATTTCAGAATCAGCGACATAATGACCCTTCTTCAGAGACTCTTTACAAACCTCTCCCATTATTCCCTTATCATTTCTGGCATAACGCCTTACTAAGTCTCCAGAACCTAAATAGGGAATTTTTAAATGTTTGGCTAATAGTTTGGCCTGGGTTGATTTACCAGAACCCTCAGGACCGTAAAAAATGATAAACACCGTTTAAATTCGAAGTCCGAAATTCGAAATCCTAAACAAATTCAAAATTCAAATGTTTAAATTCAAAACGTTTAGAATTTTGGATTTAAAAAATTAAATATTGTCTCGAATTTCGTGCTTCGTGCTTCGAATTTATTTCTAAAATTTGAAACTTCAAATTTTAGAAATCGTCATAGTTCCTCATAATAAGCTGACTCTCTAAAGATTTCGTAGTCTCAAGAACCACTGATACGACAATTAAGATCCCGGTGCCGCCGATCGCCATGGTGGTAATCCCAGTTAAACTCCGAGCAATTGAGGGTAGGATAGCCACCGCTCCTAAAAATATCGCTCCAGCGAGCGTTATTCGCGAAAGCACTTTGTTTAAATAAAGTGCGGTTGGTTTGCCTGGCCGAATGCCTGGGATAAAGCCGCCGTTTTTTTTGATTTGCTCGGCGATTTTCTCCGGGTTAAAGGTAATGGCGGTGTAAAAGTATGTAAAAGCAATTACCAAAAGGAAATATACTAAATTGTAGGTCAAACTTGAAGGGTCAAATAAAGAAACCAGCCTTTGGCCAAAAGAGACAAGGCTGGCTTTATCCACTGTTTGCAAAAAACGACCAACCATTGAAGGCATCAAAACCAAAGAAACAGCAAAAATTATTGGAATCACTCCGGCTTGGTTAACGCGCAAAGGCAGGTAAGTACTGCCGCCGCCGTATAGTTTACTGCCTCTTATTCTTTTAGCATAAGAAATATCGATTTTCCTGGTTGCTTCATTGACAAAAACAATGCCTGAAATAACTAAAATGCTCATTGCAGTAAAAACTGTGATATTAAAAAGGTTTAAGGTTTCAGCAATCGAAGCGGTCTGGAAAAAGGAAATCGGCAAGCGGCCGACAATGCCGGCAAAAATAACCATCGAAATCCCATTTCCAATGCCATATTCGGAAATAAGCTCTCCTAGCCACATTAAAAAGACTGTGCCCGCTGTCATTGAAAGAATCATTGCAAAAAGAGAAAGCAAGTTTTGCTGGTTTATAATCCCTAAACCCTGCTGTTTTAAAATAGCAATCATGCCAAAAGATTGAAACATCGCCAAAGGGACAGTCAGAAAACGAGTGTACTGGTTGATTTTCTCCCGGCCAAACTCGCCTTCTTTAGAAAGCTCTTCCAGGGCCGGGAAAATCATTGTCAGAAGCTGCATTATAATTGAAGCGTTTATATAAGGACCAACGCCTAGGGCCATTAAAGAAAAGTTTGCCAAAGTGCCGCCTGAAAAAATGTCCAAGAGACTTAAAAACTGGCTTTTTGAAAAAAGGTTAGATAAGGCCTGCCTATCAACACCAGGCACCGGTACGTGGGCGGCCGCCCTGAAGATAAAAAAAATAAACCCTGTAAAAAGAAGCTTTTTTCGCAAATCACGGATCTTGAAAACGCGGGAAAAGACTTTTAGGAATTTCACTATAAATTCAAAATTACAAAATGAAAATGTAAAATTGAAATTTAAAATTCAAAATTTAGATAGGGTATTAGGTTTTTTTTTCTTTGGCTGCTTTCCTTGTTTTTTTGTTGTCGGTTTTTTATTTGCTTTAGTCTTTGCAGTAGTTTTTTTGCGTTTTGGCGCGCGAGCCTTAGCAAGCGTTTTGCTTTTTCGCGTTGCCTTGCTTTTTCCTTTTACTGCCTTTTTCTTCTTTTTTTTTGATACTTTTGGTGCTTTTGATATCTTTGACACCTCTTTCTTCCCTCCCGCCCTTTCAATTTTTTTCTTTGCTCCTTTGGAGGTTGGCAAGTTAACAATTAATTTCTTTTCCAGCCTTCCATCGCCTAAGATTTTAACGCCGTACTTTTCTGCATCTTTTTGATCAACAATGCTGGCTTTGACAAGCGTTTTTACGTCAACAACAGCACCATCATTAAATAAATTTAGGTATTTAACATTGACAATGACCGGCTTGGTCTTGACGCTTTTAAGTTTGCCTTTGCCGCGAAGCATCGCCAGCCTTCCCATCAACGACTTGCCTCTTTTGGTGCCTTCAAAAAGCAGAGGCACTTTGCTTCTTGATTTTTGCCCTTTTTGCCCACGGCCAGCAGTATGGCCGCCTTTGCCTGAGCCGTAGCCGCGGCCACGGCGTTTTTTAGATCTGGTGGTGGTTTTAGGAAGACTATTAAGTTTCATTATTTTCCGTCAGGGTTGAACCTTGATAACCTCTTTCTTTTACAAAAAGTGCAAAACTTTAATTTATTACCTTAAACCTTATTACCTTTAACAGTTTTTAGCTGTTTCAATCCTTCAATCGTCGCATAGACATTGGACAGCTGGTTAGTTGTCCCTAAAATCTTGGAAACTATATCCCTTATGCCAGCTACTTCAACAACAGCGCGGACCGGACCGCCGGCTATGATGCCGGTTCCTTTAGGTGCTGGCTTTAGCAAAAGCTTGGCTGCGCCTTTTTTAATATAAACCTCATGAGGTATTGTTGTCCCCTTAAGAGACACTCTAATCAGTTTTCTTTTGGCAAGCCGGGCCCCTTTCCTAATAGCCGAGGTGACATCGGACGCTTTACCTAAGGCAGCACCGACCTTGCCTTTTTTGTTGCCGACGACGACGACGGCATTAAAACCAATGGTATTGCCGCCTTTGGTCTTTTTAGAAACCCGGCTGATCCTAACAACCTTTTCTTCAAATTCCTTTGGCGGTCTCTTCGAATTTTTCATAAAATTCTCAAAATCCGAAATTCGAATATCGAAATTCGAAACAAATTTCTGGCTATGCCAGATCTGGTAAAGACAGACAAAATATTAAATTCTAATATTCTAAACATTATTTTGTTTTGTCCGCCAGCTGGCGGATTAAAAATTTGAATTTAGATATTGTTTCGGATTTCGTGCTTCGTGCTACGAATTTAAAACTCCAGTCCTTCCTCTCTCGCCCCTTCGGCTAGAGCCTTGACTCGGCCGTGGTATTTGTACTTGCCTCGATCAAAATAGACTTTTGAAATTTTAGATCTTTTTGCTTTTTTCGCTAAAATTTTGCCGACTTCCCGGGCTTTTTCAGTTTTTGTTATTTTCTTTTTTAATTTTCCCAGCTCTTTTTCTGAGACGGCTACTAAAGTTTTGCCCTTTTTGTCATCTATGACCTGGACATAGATTTTTTTGTTCGAACGAAAAACAGAAAGCCTCGGCCTGTCTGAGCTGGCCTTAAGTTTTAATCTAACTCTTCGCTGACGCTTTAAGTACTCTTTTATTCTACGCATATGCATAACAATTAATTTCTATGAATTATCCTTCTGCCTCCGCTTTAGCCGCCTTGCCTGGTTTTTTCTTAACCATCTCGCCCTTATAGCGAATTCCTTTGCCTTTGTAGGGCTCAGGCGGTTTTATGGCCCTGATTTTAGCAGCTGTTTGGCCGACTAAACCTTTATCAATACCTTTTACTTTAAAAGCAGTCTGGCTTTCGACTTCAAATTCTATTCCTTTAGGCGGCTCGACCCTGACCGGGTGGGAAAAGCCAAGGCTAAATTCAAGTATTTTGCCATCGAGTTTTACCCGGTAGCCGGTTCCTTCAAGTTCCAAACCCTTCTCAAATCCCTCAGTTACCCCTCTAATCATGTTGGCAATTAAGCTTCTTGTCAACCCATGCATTGAGCGCATACGCCGGCTGTCGTTTTTGCGAGAAACCTTTAAAATATTGTCTTTTTTCTCAACACTTATTCCCAGCTCAAGTTCAAGTTCCAATTGGCCCTTGGGTCCGATAACTTTTATTTCATTGCCGTCAATTACGACTTTTACTTCTTCTGGTATAATGATTTCTTTGTTACCGACTTTGCTCACACGCAAATTAAAAATTACAAATCACAAATGCCAAATTGAAATTTCAAATTTAAAATTTTGTTCTTTCTTTTTTAAGAAATAACTGTATTTACCTTTAATTTTGAATTTTGAATTGCAATTTTTAATTTTGAATTTTAAATTTTAAATTTATCTCCTACCAGACTTTCAAAACTATCTCCCCTCCCAGCTTCTTTTTCCTCGCTTGTTTATTTGTCATAAGCCCTTCCGGCGTTGAGATAATAGCTAGGCCGTAACCTGATAGAATTATTGGCATATTTTTAGCCTTTTTGTAAATCCGGCGGCTGCCTTTTGAAACCCGGCTTATATGGGAAATTGCTGGTTTACCGACTTTGTATAAAAGGTCAACTTTTATCTGTTTTTTTTCTTTGCCCTTTACTTTAAAACCCGCCAAATATTGTTTTTTAACCAAAATCTTTAAAATCCCTTCCTTCATTTTTGAAAAGGGAACTGTGACGGTTTCTTTTCCTACCAAGTAACCGTTTCTAATTCTGGTCAGCATATCGGCTATGGGATCGGTTAACAACTGGTTATTAGTTATTAGTTATTAGTAAGATACTAATAACTCAATGAACTTAATGAACTATTTCTTATTTCTCTTAATTTACCAACTCGCTTTCTTCACTCCCGGCAGTTCGCCTTTGTGAGCTAGTTTTCTGAAACACAGCCTGCAGAGGCCGAAAAGACGGATATAGCCCCTTGGCCGGCCACAAAGACAGCACCGGTTTTTTTTCCGGGTTGAAAACTTTGGTTTTTTCTTTAGATCTTTTATAAACTTAGCTTTGGTAGACACGATAGTAATATCAAATATGAAATATCAAAAGGCAAATATACAAAGCAAATATTAAATATTTTTCTTTTTGATTTTTAATATGTATTTTTAATATTTGATGTTTAATTTTAAATATTTTTTTCAAAGGGCATTCCCAATTCCTCAAGCAACATCCTTGCTTCTTTTTTATCCTTTGTGTTGGTGGCAAAAGTTATTTCCATACCCCTAACTCTGTCGATTTTATCATAATCTGCTTCTGGAAAAACAATCTGCTCTGTTAAAGCCAAAGTATAGTTTGCCTGCTTGTCAAAACTACCCCTTTTAACCCCTTGAAAGTCGCGGATTCTTGGCAAAACAATGGTAAAAAGCTTTTGTAAAAAATCATAAGCCCGCCTACCCCGCAAAGTAACTTTTAAGCCAATCGGGTCTCCCTGGCGGATTTTAAAGTCGGCAATTGCCTTTTTGGCCGGCCTTATTTGCGGCCGCTGTCCAGTAATGGCAGCTAAAGTATTTATTGCTTTTTCTCTTTTTTCCTTATCTTTGGCAATATCGCCAATGCCGATATTGACAATAACTTTAGCTATCCTCGGCACAGCCAGTAAATTCTTTTTGCCTAGTTTTTTGGCCAATTTTGGAGCAATCTTTTTTCTATATTGTTCTAAAAAGGTCATAGTCTTCAATAATCAAATAAGCGCTTGTATTTTACTCTGTAATTTTTCTCTCTGCTCTTTTATTTTTAATTTTAAATATTCGCTCCACACCCTTTACAGGTTCTCGCCTTCTTCTTCCCCTCAAACTCAAAACCCACTCTTGTGGCTTTATTACACTTGGGACAGACAAGCATCACATTGGCTATCGGCAGGGCCTTACTTATTTCTACAATCCCGCCAGGTTTGCCTTCGCCCTGGGGCTTAACATGTTTTTTGTATATATTTAGGCCTTCGACAATAACCTTTCCCTTTTTAGGGATGATTTTTTCTATCTTTCCGCTCCTGCCGCGATCTTTCCCACGCAAGATTTTGACTGTATCGCCTTTTTTTAATCTCATAGCTTTATTAACAAGTTGGGTTTCTGGTTAACTTACAAACATTCAACCTTAATTTTACGATTATCCTTCTTTAATAGTGTTTGATAATCCTTTAAGTGTTTTCTGCAAAAATTACCTCTCTCGTTCCATCCCGGCTCCGCTTTGAAAGTATATTCTCCAGTATTGAGTTTAGGGCTTCAGCTTCTTCTTTTGTTACAAACTCAAACACCCTAGCAACAGCTTCTTATTCTAAGCAATGTTTGCAGTATGGTTGGTTTGTTATCTTGGACATTTTTTCCATATCTCTATATTCCCTAAATTTTGAATTTTAAATTTTTTATACAACCTCTTTCGCCAACGACGCTATTTTGGTAAACCCTGCTTCCTTGACTTCCCGAGCAACCGGGCCGAAAATACGGGTAGCAATCGGATTTTTGGCTTTTATGCTGTCTATTATGACAGCTGCATTGTCATCAAAGCGGACGTATGAGCCGTCTTTTCTTCGAATTTCCTTGCGCGTGCGGGCAACCACTGCCTTGACCATCTGGCCTTGTTTGACCTGCCCTTGAGGGTCGGCCTGGATCACGCTGGCAGTAACAATATCAGCCACATAACCGAATCGCCTCTTGCCGCCACCATGAACCAAAATGACTCGCAGCTTTTTAGCTCCTGAGTTGTCGGCGCATTTTAGGATAGATCTTAGTTGAATCATGTTATTTTAAAAATTCGAAATTCGAATATCGAAATTCGAAACAATATTTAAATTCAAATATCAAATGACAAAAACAAAAAATGTATAAGAAATGTTTAGAATTTTGAATTTAATATTTTGAGTTTGTTTCGGATTTCGGATTTCGTGCTTAGGATTTAATAACTTCAGTTATTTTCCACCTTTTTCTCTTGCTCATTGGCCTAGTTTCTGCAATCTTGACTTTGTCGCCCTCTTTAACCCCTAGCCCATCGTGGGCTAGGTATTTCTTGCTCTTTTTAACTCTTTTTTTGTAAAGGGGATGCTGCCAAAGAGTGTCGACCTTGACAACGACTGTTTTTTGCATTTTGGTGGAGATAACAGTACCAATTAAGGTTTTCATTTCTTCCTTTCCGCCCCTCCTCACTTGAGGGGAGGGGATTTTAACTTCTTCTCAGCAATCACTGTTTTTATCTGCGCAATATCCTTCCTCGCTTTTCTAATGCTTGCCGTGTCTTTTAATTTACCGGTTGCAAGCTGCATTTTAAAATCAGCGATTTTAAGCTTTAGATCTTGGGCCTGCTTTTCAAGCTCTTTAATTGATTTTTCTCGTAGTTTGGATAGATCAGTTTTTTTCATAAAAAATGCGTAAAACGCGTAAGTCGCGTAATGCGCGGAAGCGCCAAGAATAACAGTTATGTTTGGCGTTTTTCGCGTTTTGCGCAGGTTCCGCGTTTCCCGCATTATTGCTTCGCAATAATCTTTGTTTTAAACGGCATTTTGGCACCAGCCAATCGCAAAGCCTCTTTGCCGACATCCTCCGCTACGCCGGCAATTTCAAAAATAATCCTGCCAGGTTTTATGACAGCCACATACCCCTCGATATCGCCTTTACCGCCGCCCATCCGTGCTCCGGAGGCCTTCTTAGTATAACTTTTATCAGGAAAAACGCGGATCCAAATCTTTCCTGCCCTTTTGGTATGGTGGGCAATTGCCTTTCTGCCGGCCTCAATTTGCTGCGAGGTCAACCAGGCACAACCTAAGGCCTTTAAACCGTACTCGCCAAATTCAAGCGACGAACCGACCATCGCCTTGCCTCTCATTTTGCCGCGAAACTTTTTCCGGTATTTTTGTTTTCTAGGCTGCAACATCCTCCTCCTTCCTATATATCCACACCTTTACTCCCACGTACCCTGATCTTGTCAGGGCCGGGACTTCGGCATAATCAATATGCGCCCTCAAAGTCTGTGTTGGCACCGGCCCTTTTTTATACTTTTCTGTTCTTGAAATCTCTGCCCCGGCCACCCGGCCGGCAAGGGAAATCTTAACACCCTTAGCACCAGCTCCCATCACCGTATCCATTGCCTGGTTAACTGCCCGGCGATGAGGATACCGCTTGACTAACTGATTGGCAATTTTTTGGGCGACCAGTTTAGCAGAAAGCTCCGGTTTTTTAATCTCTTCTATTTTTAAATCAAGTTTTGTAGACTTGGGGTCATTGGGCTTTATACCAAGTTTTTTTTCAATCTCTTTTCTTAAATTTTCTATACCAGAGCCGCCTCTGCCAATAACCACCCCTGGCCTTGAAACGTGCAAAATTATAGTAATCGTATTTATAGAACGTTCGATTTCTATTTTTGCCAGACCGGCAAGTTCGAGCTTTTTTCTCAAAAAGCGGCGCAGTTTTACATCCTGGAGCAAGAATTTTTTATAATTTTTCTTGTCAGCAAACCAACGCGTTTTCCAGGGATAAAAACTGCCTAATCTGAATCCGAATGGATTGACTTTCTGACCCATAACTATTTTCCTTTACTACTTTTACTACTTTTACTACTCAGTATTATCTTAATGTGGCTTGTGCGCTTCAAAATCCTGTGTGCCCGGCCGCGGGCAATCGGCTGCCATCTTTTAAGAGTCGGCCCTTCTTCTACCTCAAGCTTTACAAACTTTAAGTCTTCTTCTTTTACTCTTTGGTCTTTAGCATTGCCGATCGCCTGTTTTAAAACCTTCAAGATCGGCCCAGCTGCCCTTTTTTTTAAAAACTTAAGGGTGGCCAAAGCCTCGCTTGGCGACTGGCCCCTTATACTGTCGACAACCAAGCGCAGTTTTCTCGGGCTGGTTCTTATATGTTTCTGGTATGCACGATAGTGCATAATCTCAAATATGAAATATCAAAAAGCAAATATTAAATATTTTTCTTTTTGATTTTTAATATGTATTTTTAATATTTGATATTTAATCTTTAATATTGTTACGTCTTCGTAATCACTCTCTTAACCACTTTCCCATGGCCTCTAAAGGTGCGGGTCGGTGCAAACTCGCCGAGCCGGTGGCCGACCATTGCTTCATTGACAAAAACGTCCATAAAAATCCGGCCATTGTGAACCTGAAAAGTATGGCCGACAAAATCAGGCGGGATCTGACTAGCCCTTGCCCAAGTCTTAATTGGTTTTTTATCGCCTGTTTGTTTTTGTTTCTGGACTTTTTTTAAAAGTTTTTGGTCCACATAGGGACCCTTTTTACTAGATCTTCCCATAATTTACTCCCTAGCTTTTTTACGTCTATCTCTTACTATAAATTTATCCGAATACTTTTTCTTTCTTCTTGTTTTTTTACCCAAGGTCTTTTTGCCCCAGGGCGATTTGGGACTGGGCATGCCTATGCCTGAACGGCCCTCGCCGCCGCCATGGGGATGAGCGCCTGGGTGCATGGCAACGCCGCGAACCGAGGGCCTTACCCCCATATGCCTTTTCCGGCCGGCCTTGCCCAAACTTACAGTCCGCCACTCAGGATTGCTTAATTGACCCAAAGTAGCATAGCAAGTTAGCAAAATCTTTCTTATCTCGCCTGATGGCAAAAGGATGATTGCATATTTGCCTTCTTTTGATTGAGTTAAAGCCGATGAGCCAGCTGAGCGAACGATTTGGCCGCCCTTGCCCGGCCGAAGCTCAATATTGTGAATCGGCATTCCCAAAGGAATCTTTTTTAAAGGCAAACTATTGCCGGGTTTAAGCTCGGCTTCTTCACCGGTTAAAATCTTTTGGCCGACTTTCAAACCGACTGGCGCTAAGATATAGCGCTTCTCACCGTCAGCGTAAAATAAAAGAGCAAGGTTGGCAGTCCTATTCGGATCGTATTCTAAGGCGGCAACTTTAGCCGGGATATCCTTTTTATCTCTTTTAAAGTCAACTTTTCTTAAAAACCGCTTTTTCCTGCCGCCTTGGTGTCTTATACTTATTTTACCACTACTGTCCCTGCCCGAGTTTTTAGGCAGGATTGAACGCAGTTTTTTCTCAGGCCGCTTTTTGCTCAAGCCCGAAAAGTCCAGGCTCTGAGCATGGCGAGTTGATGGATTGTGTGGCCTTCTGCTTTTAATTCCCATAATTTGATGTTTTTAACAATTGTTATCTACTTTAGATTAGATATTAGGCATTCATTTCTTTTTCTTCTTCTCTCTTTTTCCCACCGGAAAAACTTCTATTCTTTGATCAGCTTTTATTTCAACGATTGCTTTTTTTTCACCAGGCAGCCTTTTTTTTCGCCCCTTTTTATCAATCCGACGGGCTTTGCCAGCTCTTTTGGCAGTTCTGACTTCCAAAACCTCTACCTTAAAAAGCTGCTCAACTGCCTTTGCAATCTGGTTTTTATTAGCCCACCTGTCAACCAGAAAAGTAAAACGGTGACTGGCCGTTTCCTTCATCGACTTTTCGGTGATGATGGGCTTCTTCACAATTAGGCTTAAGTCCATGGTTTTCCTCAAATTTCTAATTTCTAATGCCTAATTTCTAGTTTTTTGACATTGGGAATTTGGCATTCAACATTTTATTAGATATTAGAAATTAGATATTAGACATTTAAGAAAGTTTTCTTCAAACTTTCTATAGCTTCTTTTTCCAAAAACAAATACTTATTTTTTAACACCTGATAAGCATTAAGTTGCTTTGCTGGCATAAGACAAACATTTTTCAAGTTTGAAAAGGCCCGTTTGCAACTCTCATGAATCTCGGATGTGGCAACAAGGGTTTTCCTTGTGCTTTCTCTTTTTAAAAGAACATCTATCAGCTTTTGCGCTTCTTTTGTTTTTGGCTTGATTCTATCAAGCTCTTTTATAACAAAAATTTTTTTGTCAATCGCCTTGCTGGTTAGGGCACCTAAGAGAGCGGATCTTTTCATCTTTTTAGGCATTTTTAATGAAAAGTTTTGGTTGCCTCTTGGCCCATGGGCGATAGCACCCTTAACAAAGATAGGGGCGTTTCTTGAGCCGTGCCGGGCCCGGCCAGTACCTTTTTGCCGCCAGATTTTCCTTTTGGAGGCCTTTATTTCTCCTCGAGATTTGGTCTTAGCCGGCGCCTGGCGCTGGTTTGCCAGATAGACACGAACTGCCTGGGCTAAAAGCTTTTCACTAACCTTTTTTTCAAAGATCTCCTTGGGCAACATCGTCGTGCCGGTTTTTCTTCCGCTGGTAGTGTAAACATCAATTTTCATATTAAATATCAAATATTAAAAATCAAAAATACATAGCAAAAATAAAAAATATTTAATATTTAATTTGTATATTTGATATTTGCTATTTAATTTTTGATATTTTTACCAGTCCTCCTTTACTCCCCGGAACCGCACCACTAATCCAAAGTTCATCTTTTTCAATCTTTACCACCTTTCCTCCCTTAACAGTCTTAGTTTTATTCCCCATATGGCCGGGCATTTTTTTGCCTGGCCAAACCCGGCCGGGATCGGTTGTCTGGCCGATTGAGCCGGGTGCTCTTTCTCTGTCTGACTGGCCGTGAGTTCTGGGTCCGCCTTTAAAGCCCCAGCGTTTAATAACGCCGGCAAAGCCGCGGCCCTTAGTTTTTCCTGTCACCTGAACTTTATCGCCGACCTTAAAAATCTGGTCGGCGGTTATTTTATCACCTATTTTAACCTTATCGTCTTTCAAAAGCTTGATTTCCCTAAACCATCGGCTGGTTTTAAGCTTTGCTTTTTTAAGGTGCCCTGAGATTGGCTTAGTAACTCTTTTCTTTTTGCCAAAGGCCATCTGAACGGCTCTGTAGCCGTCTTTTTCCTCAGTTTTTACCTGAACAGCAGTTAAAGGCTCGGCGGCTAATTTGGTAATAAAAAGCCTTTTGCCGTCTTTGTCAAAAGTTTGGGTTTGACATTTCTTTATTCCAAAAAATGTTTTCATAAATTAAAAAAGCCCGACAAGTCGGGCTTTTTCCTTCCCAAATTGTCTTTCTTTTTAATAAAACATGTTGCTAGTTATAAAAACTTGCATGTTATTGTAATGGATGAGGAAATCTCATCCCTAATTAGTTAAGCCTGCTCGAATCTGGTCTCCTAGTCTTTATGCCATCTCATCAAGTGTTTCATCTTCTGCAACCAATTTTTCTAAAGTGGACAACCACTCATCACTAGGATATTTCTTTCTTAGTCTTGCATAAGTTTCTGCTGTTGCTTGTCCAACTGGGTCCAAGCCTAATTTAGCACGAAACTCATTTCCTTTCTTCTTTTAACTACTTCTGGCAATCCAATTTGGCTAAAAGTTATATGCTCTAGTTCCATCAATTTTTAATTTCAATTTTACATTTGTCATTTGAAATTTTATTAGAAATTAGGAATTAGAAATTAGAAATTTTTATCCAGGGTGTCATAAATGCCACCACTACATTTTGATTTCTATCCCCACTCCCGCCGGCAAATCCAGGTGCATCAAAGAGTCAATTGTTTTGTCTGTCGGCTGCATGATATCAACTAGCCTTTTGTGTGTTAGGATCTGAAAATGCTCTCTGGCATCTTTGTCTGCATGCGGGCTTTTGGTGACAACGATCTTTTTCCTTTTAGTTGGCAGAGGAACAGGACCGACAACCTTAGCGCCGGTTGACAAAGCAGTCTGCAAGATCTTTGCACAACACTCGTCTATGACCCGGTGATCAAATGATTTAAGCTTTACTCTGATACGTCCTTTTGCTGGCATGATTTAGATGTGCAAGAAAAACCCGACTCTTTATGAGTCGGGTTTTTTTATTTTAAAACTTTCGTGATAACGCCGGCGCCAATTGTTTTGCCGCCCTCGCGAATCGCAAACCTGAGGCCGTCCTCCATGGCAACAGGCACAATCAGTTTAACGGTGAATTTGGCGGTGTCGCCAGGCATGACCATCTCAACACCCTTAGCCAAAGTTACTGTGCCGGTCACATCGGTTGTCCTGATGTAAAACTGGGGTTTGTATCCTGAGAAAAACGGCTTGTGCCGGCCGCCTTCCTCTTTGGTTAGGACATAAACTTCGGCCTCAAACTCTGTGTGCGGCGTGGTTGTGCCCGGCTTTGCCAAAACCTGGCCTCTTTCAACGTCTTTTTTCTCCACTCCGCGGAGCAAGATGCCGACGTTGTCGCCGGCTAAGCCTTCGTCAAGCTGTTTTTTAAACATCTCAACGCCGGTGACCGTCTTTTTCTGGGTGTCTTTTATGCCGACTATTTCCACTTCCTCGCCGACCTTGACTTTGCCCCGCTCAATCCGGCCGGTAACCACCGTCCCTCTGCCTTTGATTGAGAAAACGTCCTCAACAGGCATGAGGAAAGGCTTTTCAGTCGGCCGCTTGGGAGTAGGAATATAGTCGTCAATCGCTTTCATAAGCTTTAAGACGTTTTCCTGCTCCTTTTCATCGCCTTCCAAAGCTTTTAAGGCCGAGCCGCGGACAATCGGGATTTCCTCACCTGGAAATTTGTATTTTTTAAGAATCTCCCTGATCTCTTCTTCGACCAGGTCAATTAACTCCGGGTCGTCGACAGCGTCGGTTTTGTTTAAAAAGACCACCATTGCCGGCACGTTTACCTGGCGAGCTAAAAGAATATGTTCTTTGGTTTGCGGCATTGGGCCGTCTGTTGCCGCTACTACCAAGACAGCACCATCCATTTGAGCGGCGCCGGTTATCATGTTTTTGATGTAGTCTTTGTGGCCGGGACAGTCAATGTGGGCATAGTGCCTTTTTTCGGTGTTGTACTCAACGTGGGTAATAGAAATCGTAATGCCCCTTTCTTTTTCCTCAGGGGCTTTGTCAATGTCTTCGAATTTATAGGCCTTTTCTGCCAGACCCTTTTTGTTTAAAACCTGGGTTATGGCGGCAGTTAAGGTTGTCTTCCCATGGTCTACGTGACCAATAGTGCCGATATTTATATGTGGTTTGTCTCTTTTAAATTGGGCCATAATAGCTCCTTTTAGTCGCTAGTAACTAGTAACTAGTAACTAGTAACTGAAAATTTATTTTTTTATAATTATTTATTTGCGCAAAACGCTGATTTCGCTCAATCTCAAAACTCAAAACTTCAGGCTTACTTCATATCTACCATCCTAGAGTCCTATAAGTTTCTCCTTT